>ERZ802831.1028-NODE-1028-length-14096-cov-28.3119_pt1 | contig 14096 bp, 15 predicted proteins | sample MGYA00345655_ERZ802831 | MGnify/ENA primary metagenome ERZ802831 (study PRJEB30503, sample SAMEA104212376) | marine metagenome | biome: Westerlies Biome; feature: [SRF] surface water layer (ENVO:00010504) within the epipelagic zone...; material: water...
TTTTTTTAAAAAGTTTGTGAGCTCTTAGAGCTTGGTTTATGTGGTGCAATAATGAAACGTTTTTAATGTCAAAGAGGGTTCCATCTTCAATCAAATTTTCGGATCTTAAGGTTTGTTCAATATTACCAATTCCATTGTCGGTAAGGTTACAAGACCTTTGTTTTTCATCAAGTTCATAATCATCTTCTTTAAGTAATGGAATAAATTTATCAATAGTTTTGTATAATATTGAAGATTCTTCAGATTGACCTGATATAACTAATGGTGTTCTTGCTTCATCTATTAAAATAGAGTCAACCTCATCAACAATAGCAAAATTGAATGGTCTTTGAACCATTTCATCTAAACTATATTTCATATTATCTCTTAGATAATCAAATCCAAATTCATTATTTGTCCCATATGTTATGTCAGCTTTATAAGCAACTCTTCTTTTATAATCATCCATTTCTGAAACTATGCAACCAACAGACATACCTAAAAATTCATATATTTGTCCCATCCATTGTGAATCTCTTTTTGCCAAGTAATCGTTTACAGTTACTACATGAACTCCTTTTCCTTGTAAGGCATTTAAATAACATGCTAAAGTAGCAACTAAAGTTTTACCTTCACCAGTTTTCATTTCAGCAATATTACCTTCATGAAGAACTAATCCACCCATTAATTGAACATCAAAATGTCTTTGATTAAGTGTTCTTTTTGCAGCTTCTCTAACAGTTGCAAAAGCTTCAGGTAAAATATTTTTTAATTCATCATCTTTAGATAACAAATCTCTAAAATAAACAGTCTTTAATTTTAATTCATCGTCAGAAAGAATCTGAATATCTGCTTCTAATTTGTTAATTTGATCAATTATAGGTCTATATTTTTTGATCTGTCTGTCATTGGACGAGCCAAAAAATTTAGACGTTAATTTGTTGAACATTTAATAGAGCTCCAATTCTTATATATATATTCTTCATAATCTTTGAATACTATAAAAAAACACATCATTTCTTGTGTAGATTTAAAAAAACCTGTAAAAAAATTTAAATTATAATTGGAATATACTAAAATGTCTCGTATTAAAATGTTTTTTATTGTGGTCAAAATACTTTTTACCTTTTCCATAAGCGAGGCTGTTGCTGAAGACCCAAGTAAGATTATTGCTGCAAAAGTTAATAACCACATCATAACAGCTCAAGACGTTTTAAATGGTTTGAATAGGTTGCCTGAAAAAATAAAAGAGAAGCCTCTATCTGATATATATCCAAATATTGTAAACGAACTTATAAACCAGCACTTAATTACTGAGCGAGCTTACAAAGAAAAAATAGATTTAAAGAAAGAAGTTGCTTATTTATTAAAGAAAAATAAAGATCAAATATTAGCAAGATATTGGCTGAACAATTTTCTTGATAAGCAAGTAAAAAAAGAAACTGTCGATAAATACTACGATAATTATGTTAAAAATTTTAAAGCATCAAAAGAATTTAATGCCAGTCATATTTTGCTGAAAAGTAAGAATGAAGCTTTAGAAATAATTGGAAAATTAAAAAATAAATCAAAATTTTCTGAGCTTGCAAAAGCTCATTCTATCGGACCTTCAGCTAAAAATGACGGTCAACTAGGTTGGTTTCAATCTGGACAAATGGTAGAAGCTTTTGAAAAGGCTACATTTGCACTTGAAAAAGGCAAAATAACTAAAGTACCTGTTAAAACTAAGTTTGGATACCATGTAATTATGTTGAATGATGTAAGAAATTCTCAGCCAAAAGCATTTAATGTAATTAAAAAACAAATAATTGAAAGAATTAGGAAACTCTCATTATCTAATCTAGAAAAAGATATTAGAAAAAATCAGAATATAACTATTATTGATTTTGAGAACGTTGCTAAAAAGGTGAATAAATAATTTACTTATAGATTTTGTTATGAAAAATGATCATAAAAAAAACATTTATTTAGAAGGTATTAAAGTTTCTACCACGTTTTCTGGAATTAAAAAAACTCCTCATAATGAAGATGATGTCCTACTAGTTCAATTTGATAAACCATGTTCAATTGCTGGTATTTTTACTAAATCTCTAACATCTAGCGCATCTGTAAATCAATCTAGAAGTAATTTAAGTTCTAGGGAACAAGCTACTGTTAGAGCTATTGTTGTAAATTCAGGGAATGCAAATGCATTTACAGGTAAATTAGGAGAGAAAACAGTTTTAAAAATAAGCAAGCATCTTTCAAAATTATTAAAGTCTAATATTGATCAGATTTACACTGCATCTACAGGTGTGATTGGAGAACAATTAGATTCTAATAAAATAATAAATAGCCTTAATTCAATGACTTCCTATAATACTCAAAACTGGTTACAAGCCGCACATGCAATTAAAACAACTGATACATTCCCTAAAATTGCCATGAGAACATGTAAAATTGATAATGTTGAAATTAACATTGTAGGTATAGCTAAAGGTTCTGGTATGATAGCACCGGATATGGCAACTATGTTAGGGTTTATTTTTACAAATGCCAATTTACCTTCCGATATTCTTCAAAAGCTTTTAAAAGAAGCAAACGAAACAAGTTTTAACTCTATAACCGTAGATAGTGATACATCAACAAGTGATACAGTATTATTGGCTGCAACTCAAAAGGCTAACCATGACCTAATTTCCAAATATTCTGACAAACGACTTAAAGAGTTCAAAAACACTTTATCTAGTCTAATGCTAGAGTTAGCTAAATTGATCGTTAAAGATGGCGAGGGGGCTTCAAAATTTATTACTATTAATGTTACAGGTGCTCATACAAAAAAATCTGCAAAAAAAATTGCTTTTTCTATTGCGAACTCTCCCTTAGTCAAAACAGCAATTGCAGGAGAAGATGCTAATTGGGGAAGAATTATTATGGCCATAGGAAAATCAGGAGAACGCGCAGACAGAGATAATATTAAAATTTATATAGGTGATGAGCTGGTTACTTATAAAGGAATGATATATGAAGATTATTCAGAAGCTAGAGCAACAAAACATTTAAAACAATCAGAAGTTAATTTATCTATTGATGTTGGAGTAGGTAAATCTTGTGGAAAAGTTTATACATGTGATTTAACACATAAATACATTGACATTAATGCCGATTATAGATCATAAAAATTTAAAAATTGTTGTTTCAATTGCACTTATAAATGATGAAGACGAAGTTTTGTTATCAAAGCGTCCTGAAAAAAAACACTTGTCAGGATTTTGGGAATTTCCTGGCGGCAAAGTTGAAAAGGGAGAAACTCCTGAACAAGCTCTAATTAGAGAAGCTAAAGAAGAATTAAATATTGATTTAAATAACAAATGTATTGCTCCTTTATCATTTAGTGAGTTTGATTATAAACATTTTCAATTATTACTACTTCTATATGTATGTAGAAGATGGAATGGGCAACCTAAGTCTATGGAAAAAAATGAACTAAAATGGGTCAAACCAAATATGCTAAGAAAATATAAAATGCCACCTGCTGATGATGCTTTAATATATTGTTTACAAGACTTATTTTAAAAATTTAATAAATTTAGGGATACTTATGAAAACAATTGAAACAGTAGATATATATACAAGTTCTTTATGTGGCTTTTGCTACAAAGCAAAATCTTTATTAAAAAGAAAAAATATTTTTTTTAATGAAATCAATATCGATATAGACCATGAAAAAAGAGAAGAAATGATTAATAGATCCAATGGAAGAACATCAGTACCACAAATTTTTTTAGGGGACCATCATCTTGGAGGATGTGACGAATTGTATAAACTTGAACAAGAAAATGGATTGGAGATTTTAAATAAATAACGTTTCTAAACATCTGTCAGTCGCATGCCTTCAATACACTTCAACTAAGGATGAGATGCTTACTTTAAAAATTATAAAGCAATTAATAGAAAAAGCTATTGATCTAGGTGCTGAATTTATTGCTTTGCCAGAATGTGCTACATCTCTTCACGAAAATTCAACAATAACAAAAAATTTAGCAAAACCAGAAGTCGAAAATTTCAGCCTTCAAACCCTGAAGGAATTAGCTAAAAGTAAAGGAATTTATATTTTAATTGGTTCATTACCCATAAAGTTGGAAAATAAAATAACTAATAGATCCTTCTTAATTGGCTCAAATGGAAAAATTTTGTATAAATATGATAAAATACATTTATACGACGTAAATTTACCAAATGGGGAAATTTATAAAGAATCAGATACTTACTCATCTGGTGACAAAGCAGTTGTTGGACAAATACAGAAAAATAAATTTAAAATTGGAATGACAATTTGCTATGATCTAAGATTTCCAAATTTATACCAAGATTTAGCTAAAAATGGTGCAGAAATTATTACCGTTCCTTCAGCTTTCTCAAATGTAACAGGTCCTTACCACTGGCACACCCTCTTAAAAGCCCGTGCTATTGAAACAGGTTCTTTTATAATTGCACCTGCCCAAACTGGTAAACATCAATGTGGAAGAACAACTTTTGGACATTCTTTAATCATCTCTCCTTGGGGGAAAGTTTTAGTTGATGGGAAGAAAAAAGTAGGTGTAGTATACGCAAAAATAAATTTAGAAGAAGTTACAATGGCTAGACAAGCAATTCCAAATTTAAGTATAAACAAAGAATATTCAACCAATACCTAAATATTTATCTTCTTTTTGTTTTATTAATTCTTCTTTACTTATTGATAATAGGGTGTCTAATCTTTTTTCCAAAACATTTCCTATGGCGTTTATAGCCATCTCAGGATTTCTATGAGCACCACCAACAGGTTCTGGAATTACTTCGTCAATAATTTTAAATTTTTCCATGTCCTGTGCAGTTAATTTTAAAGCTTCTGCCGCCTTGTCTGCATTTTCTGGACTTCTCCACAAGATAGAAGAACAACCTTCGGGAGAAATAACAGAATAAATAGCATGTTCTAACATTAAAGTATTATTTGCAACAGCTAAAGCAACAGCTCCACCAGAGCCACCCTCACCTGTAATTATTGATATGGTTGGCACTCTTACCTCTAAACTTTTTTGTATGCATCTAGCTATGGCCTCTGCCTGTCCTCTTTGTTCTGCTCCTTGTCCTGGGTAAGCCCCAGCGGTATCAACAAACATAATTATTGGTATTAGAAATTTATCAGCAAGCTCCATAAGCCGAACCGCTTTCCTATATCCTTCAGGCCTAGCCATACCAAAATTTTTGAGAATTCTATCATTTGTATTTTTTCCTTTATCAATACCTATAGCAATAATGCTTTTACCTCTAAATATTGCAGTTCCACCTGTAAGTGAATTATCGTCTGAAAAATTTCTGTCACCAGAAAGAGGTGTGTAATATTCAAATAATTGTTTAATAATATCTTGAAAATGAGGTCTTTCAGGATGTCTTGAAACCTGTACTTTCTGCCAAGGGCTAAGTTGTGAATAAGTAGATTTTAATTCTTCTGACACTGCCCCTTGAAGTTTACCAATTTCTTCAGCTATATTAATATCGGTCCCAGAGGATAAATGACGTAGCTCTTCAATTTTTCCCTCAAGATCAGATATTTGTTTTTCAAAAGATAAAAAATGTTTAATCATATTTAATAACCTTCTTTGTTTTTTAAATTTATTTTATTTAGAGGATGTACATCCCTAATAAGACCAGAAAGTCTTTCTGATTTCACATAAGTATATATTTCAGTAGTACTAATATCTGCATGACCTAGTAATTTTTGTAAAGATCTCAGATCAGCTCCTCGATTTAACATATGAGTTGCAAAACTATGTCTAATATTATGTGGAGAAATTTCTTTATTATTAATGCCTATACTTTTTGATAAAAAAGATAGGTCTTTGTATATTATTTGACGGGAAATATGCCCACTACCATTTTTGTTGGGAAACATATATTTATTATCTATAGATTCCTTTAAAGAAGATCTATGCTTTAACCAAAGGTCTATCAAACTTTTTGATTCTTTATTAAAAACAACAACTCGATAAACGTCACCTTTACCTTTAATTTGTAACTTATCACCTATATTTATAAAATCTGACAAAGGTAAGTTTAATAACTCAGTAATTCTCATTCCAGTTGAGTATAAAATCTCCAGAATTGTAAAAGTACGCAAACGCTTATTTTTTTTTGGAGTTAAGTCTTCTGAATTTTCATAATCATACTTAGCTTTCTCTAAAAGCGATATAATTACATTTTCCGATGATGATTTAGGTAATTTTGTATGCTTTTTAAAGCTTTCTAAATTGTTTAAAGGATTTATTTTTATGTATCCTTCTTCTTTTAAAATTTGATAAAATTGCTTTAGTGATGAAAGTTTTCTGCTTAATGAGCTTGATTTAAAATTCTTACTTTGTAGAAAAGAAAACAATTCTCTAAAATTGTGTTCATGTGCTTCTATCGCATTAATTTTATTGTCATTAAACCAATTAAATATTAAAAGAATATCAGATTTATATGCACTTTTAGTATTTTTAGATAGCCCTTTTTCTAGATAAATAACATTTATTATTTTTTCTACAAGCTCAGAATTTTTATCATTTAGTTTTTTCATCAATTAACTTTTTTTAAAAATTAATAAACTTAGAAGTCATAATTTCGTATGTGATTTTATTAGCTAAATCAGTCAAACCTATTTTAAAAAGTGAAGATCTTATGATCATCAAATTGTTTAAATCAAAGTCAACTAATGGAGTGTCGTCCATTAATCTAGCTATAAGTAAAACTGTTAATGCCTTTTTATCGTTTTTAGCTGCTTGTTCTATAGATTTTGTTAAAGTAAAATTTTTTAAACTATAGCTGTTTTCCCATCTAATTAAGCTATCTTCGTCCAAGTTTTTTTCGTCACTACTATTTACATAATCAAGCCATTCAATAGAACTAGGTTCTTTCATTCCTGATTTTTCAATAATTGGAATGATAGGCCATGCTCTTTCTTTTAAAATTAATTCCCAATCCCAAGTTTTATCTTTCTTTAACATTATGATATTTGCTAAACTATTGTCAGGGTATGAGTTTGGTTTGGACATTACCATCAATTTATTTATTGAATTATTTAGTTCTTTGGTCAAAGAAGATTGATCTATCTTTGTTAAAACAGGGATATACAAATCAGAAACATCTATAAATCTTCCACTTTTAATTTCCAATTTAATAAACGTTATGATTGACTCTGCTTTTTTGATTTCATCTTTCATAGTTATGACTGCAAGCCAAATATTAGCTCTATTTAACCCATTTGGTTTTTTTAAATATCTAGATAAAGCTTCTTTGAAATCAATATTACCATCAGCTACAGATTTATAATTTTCAATTATTTGGTTAACTTTTACAAAACTATAATTCATTTTTTTGTCTAGAAGAAAAGATCTTGCATTCGGAGTTAAATAAGTAAGAGATAAAAGAGAATCTGTGTATTCAACTCCAAAATGCCCAATGTAATTTGCTTTTATTGGAATCTTTAGGGTATCCATCATAATAACATGTAAAGGCTGAATTTTATTATTTTCATTTTTTGAATTATAATTTTTGTCATTATCTTTTATAATTTCGAATAAATTTTCAAAAATTTTATCAGAAAAATCTCTTGATTTAATTAAATCTAGTATAAACTCTGATTGTTCTACTTTACCGTCAATTGCAAGACAAAAAATTCGAGCCATTTGCCAAAAATTTTCTGCATTCATTTTTGACTTTTCATTAATATATTGACACGCTTTTTTATCTTGACGGTTTATAAGTTCATATTCAATCTGCCAACGTTTCCAAAATTCCCACCTTGAACCTTGCGGCAACTGAGTTACTAATTGATATAATTTTTTACTCTCTCCACTACTTTTTATTTTGAATAGTCTAGTTTCTAAAAATTTTATAATACTATCTGAATTTCCAATCGGTGGCTTAGAAGTACCTAAGTACAAATCGCTTAAAAAAATATTTAAGCTTTTACTTGATAATATATCTGGAATATAATTTAGCTGTGTAACTATATCCAAAGCCCTCATATCACTCCAAATATCTAAACCTATTAAATTATTTACATCTGTATTAATGCCCAGTGATCCCAACGAAGGCTTTTTTAATTTACTTACTTTAATATTAGAATTCTTATCACTTGTAGAAAATTCTTTTTTAATTGATTTAGTAGTTTGAGAGTAGGCTTCAATCGAAAAAACACTTACAAAAAGAAATAGGGTATAACTGAAAAGTAAATTTAAAATCTTATTGAACAAATTAAACTACCTTACTACTTCATCATTAACGTCTATGATTTTGTTTTTTAATTTGTCAGGTGCAGGCATATCAACATAAGTTACCGTCGCAAAAGCTCCTAAAACAGTGAAACCAAAGATTATTAGTAAGAATTTATAATTTTTCATTTCTAATCCTTATGCATAACTTCAGTTTAATTTTAAATTATGGCGAGTTTTTGTCTTTTTTTATAGTATATTCATTTAACATATAATTTAAAAATTTACTAAAAACATGATGTTTCAACAAAATTAATATGATAAATTATTTATATGTTAAAAGAAAAAGAAATAAATCACTCAAATATTAATAATAATAAAATTATAACGTTTATTGGTATGATGGGTACTGGAAAATCTAAATTTGGTCGTCTAATAGCAAAAAATCTAAATTTTACTTTTTATGATGTAGATTTATTAATTGAAAAAAAATTTAACAATACAATTAAAAAAATTTTTCAAGAAAATGGAGAAAATTTTTTTAGAAAAACGGAAGAAAGTACTATTAAAGAATTAATTTTTAACATTTCACAATCTAATCAAAGTTCTGTCATAAGTTTAGGTGGAGGTGCTTTTGATAATATTAATACAAGAACACTATTATTGGAAAAGTCACATGTTATCTGGTTGAATACACCTGTTGAGGTTCTCGTAAATAGAGTTGGAGATGGTTCCAAAAGACCTATGATTAGAGGAGATGTTAAAAAATCAATTTCAGAACTTTTAAAAAAAAGAATTAAATACTATTCACTTAGTCATGATCAGTTAAACACTAATAAACTTAATCAAAACCAGATAATTGAAAAAATTACAAAAATAATATCTAATGAGAATTAAAAAGCAACAAAATGAAGTCAAAAATTTTTAACGTCTCCTTAACTAGAAAAAAAGCAAATTTGTCATATCCAATAATTGTTGGAGATGATCTGTTAAGTAACGGTGGAGAAATATTAAAGGAATTTATTTATAAAAAAAAAATTATTGTTGTTCACGATAGTTTTTTTTCTATTAAAAGCAAACACGATAATGCGTTTGAGAAATTCATTCAGTCTATAAAAAAATTAACCACTTCCGTTAAATTAATCGATATTCCAGGCGGAGACCACACAAAAAGTATAGATCAACTAAATAAAATAGTCGAAAAAGTATTAGAGAATGGAATAGATAGACAAAGCTTAATAATTGCATTTGGTGGAGGAGTTGTTGGAGACATTGCTGGATTTGCAGCCTCTATTGTATTAAGGGGAATTAATTTTATTCAAGTTCCAACCACTCTTTTATCTCAGGTCGATAGTTCTGTAGGAGGTAAAACTGGTATAAATTCTAAAATAGGTAAAAATTTAATTGGCTCTTTTCACCAACCTCTAGCAGTTTTAGCTGATATAAATATTCTCAAAACACTTCCTGAACGAGAGTTCCGAGCTGGCTTTGCTGAAGTTATCAAATATGGATTGATAAAGGATTTAAATTTTTTCAATTGGTTGACCCAAGAATATATAAGTATTTTTAATTATGATAAAAATAATTTGCAAACAGTAATTACTAAGTCTTGTCAAATAAAAGCTGAAATTATAAAGAATGATGAAAAAGAAGGAGCAGAAAGAGCTCTTTTAAATCTTGGTCACACATTTGCCCATGCTATTGAGTCCTTTGGTAATTATGATGGGAGAATAATACATGGTGAGGCTGTATCTATAGGAATATGTTTAGCTTTTAAGCTGTCAAATAAATTAAATTTTTGTCCAATAGATGATACACAAAAAGTTATTAATTTTTTTCAAAAATCAAAACTTCCCACTTCTTTACATGATATAAAAAGCCTTTCAATATCAACATCAGGAATGATAGAAAAATTCAAATTTGATAAAAAAAATAAACAAAACGAACTTACATTTATTTTAAATAAAAAGATTGGAGAGTCTTTTATAAAATATAATATGGATGTTAATGTTTTAACCAAATTTTTGGACGAAGAAATTTAATGCCAGAGCTATTTGTTTTTTTAACTAATATTTTATTACTAATTATTTTGTCAGCTTTCTTTTCAAGTTCCGAAACAGCTTTGACAGCTGTTTCGGAAGCGAGAATCCATGAGTTAGCTCTTCAAGGTAATAAAAGAGCAGTAACAATCGAAAAAATATTGGCAAAAAAAGAAAAAATGATAAGTACAATTTTAATTGGAAACAACTTAGTAAATATTGTTGCTTCCGTCTATGCAACCAGTTTCGCTATTAGTTTTTTTGGAGAATTTGATTTAATTTTTGTGACTATATTATTAACAATTGTTCTTGTAATTTTTGCTGAAGTTATTCCTAAGACATATGCTTTTAGCCATGCAGATCAATTATCTTTAGCAGTAGCTCCCATTATTAGACTAATTATTTTTTTATTGACACCAGCAACATTTATAACAGAACGTTTTGCCAAAATTGTTTCTGGCCCTGTAGTTGATGATGAAGAGGCAAAAACTGAGGAGCTCAGAGGAATGATTAGATTACATGCTGGCAACGAAAGTCGAGGAAGAGAAAGGGGGAAAATGATGTCAAGCATGCTCGACATGGATGAAGTGACGATAGAAGCTGTTATGACACATAGAGGTGCTGTAACAATGATTGATACTGAAGAAAATCCAGAAATTATATTCAAAGTTGTTGGAGAAAGCCCTTTTACTAGAATACCAATTTATTCAGGAAATCCTGATAATATTATAGGGATACTCCACGCGAAAGAATTATTTAGAAATTTAAGAAGGCGTAATTTTAAAAATATAAACTCAATAAACTTGTCTGAATTAATGATACAGCCTTATTTTGCTCCAGAAACAACTTTGTTGTTTGACCAATTAGAAATATTTAAAACTAGACGGGAACATTTTGCAGTTGTAGTTGACGAATACGGTGATTTTAAAGGCATTGTTACTCTAGAAGATATATTAGAAGAGATTGTGGGTGAAATTGATGATGAAACTGATATTCAAGTTAAAGGTGTAAAACCACAACCTGACGGATCTTTTATTATTGATGGTTCTGTTACCATAAGAGATTTGAACAGATCACTAAACTGGTCTCTTCCAGACCAAAATGCAAATACAGTTGCTGGATTAGTTTTATATGAATCGAAAACAATTCCTGAACCTGGGCAAGAATTTAGATTTTTTGATATCAGATTTAGAATTTTACAAAAAAAAGGTAACTTCATCTCTCAATTACGTTTATGGAATGAATTAGCAACAGAAAAAATTTGAAAATTAGCTTAAGTGTTTTTAAATTCATCAATAGTATAAGTTTTAATAGTTACAGAATGAAGATCTGATAAGAACTCTTCTTTAAGACTTTTATTAACCATTCTGTGCCTTTCAATTTTATTTCTATTATCAAATTTTTCAGAAACTATTATTATTTCAAAATGACTTTCAACATTTTCTTTAAAATTTTGGTGACCTCTATGCTGTTCGGAAACATCTGAAACAGAAAAAAAATGTGGTTTGAAATGGTCCATAATTAATTGATCAATTTTCAATTTTCTTTTCAAAATAATGTTCACTTATAAAATTTACAAAAATGAATTCCAATCTTGCACGTATTGAAAGATAATCCTATAATAAAATAAAAAAATAAAGTTATGTTAAATACTAAACAAAATGAAAATGCTGAAAAAATTTGCTCTAATCCAGGCTGTAAAGAGGCTGGTCTTTATCCTGCGCCTAAATCAAGAGATAATCTAAGAGAGTACTTATATTTCTGTATAAATTGTATAAAAAAATTTAATAAGTCTTGGAATTATTTCGATGGATTAGATGAAAAAGAATTGGAGGTTGAAATAAGAAAATCTGTTACTTGGGATAGACCAAGTTGGAAATTTGGTACTAAAAACCTAAATCATGACTTTGAAGAGGCTTTTAGGGTATTTAATGGACAAAAAAAGTCAGTAAAAGAAAAGGTTATTGATAAGAAACTAGAGAGTTGTTTTAAAGTTTTAGGTTTAAATTCTAACAGTAACTTACGTGAGGTTAAATCTACGTATAAAATTTTAGCAAAGAAATGGCATCCTGATGTTCAAGATCAAAAAAGTTCTAAAAATAAAGATAAGTTTATCAACATAACAAATGCATACAAAACTATTTTAAAATCATTTACAAAACCTGTAAAAAATTAATAAATCTACCTTTGGAGAAATTACAATGAACGAAGTTAGTTTAGCTAACAATATGGACTTTAACTCAGAAACCTTTCCCACTTCTCTAACTTCAGTTATAGATTCCGAAAAAGTGTTTGGTTTTAAAACTAATATGAAGATAGTAGGATTTAAAGAAAAAACTAAATTTGTACCTGAGATTGATGTTTCCTATTTGTTTGACGAGGTGACTACGAAAGCGATATTGGCAGGATTTTGCTATAACAGGAGAGTAATGATACAAGGATATCATGGTACTGGAAAATCAACCCATATTGAGCAAGTTGCTGCCAGATTAAATTGGCCTTGTGTTAGAGTAAACCTTGATAGTCATATTAGTCGTTTAGACCTAGTAGGTAAAGATGCTATTGTTTTGAAAGATGGCAAACAAATTACAGAATTTAGAGAAGGTGTTTTACCTTGGGCATTACAGAACCCTGTGGCAATTGTTTTTGACGAATATGATGCTGGTAGAGCCGATGTAATGTTTGTGATTCAAAGAGTTTTAGAAGTTTCGGGTAAGTTAACACTCCTTGACAATAATAGAGTAATAAATCCCCACCAAAATTTTAGATTATTTGCAACTGCTAATACAGTAGGTTTGGGTGACACAACAGGTTTGTATCATGGAACACAACAAATCAATCAAGGTCAAATGGATAGATGGTCAATTGTTTCCACTTTAAATTATCTACCTGCAAATGCAGAGGAAGAAATAGTTGCGTCTAAGGTACCTAATTTTAAGACTAAAGAAGGCAAAGAAACCATAAAATCAATGGTGTCTATAGCTGAATTGACAAGAAATGGTTTCATTTCTGGAGACCTATCAACGGTAATGTCGCCAAGAACAGTTATAACATGGGCAGAAAATACTAATATAGTTGAAGATATTGATTTAGCCTTTAAATTAACTTTTTTCAATAAATGCGACGAAATGGAAAGACCAATACTATCAGAATATTATCAAAGATGTTTTGGAAGAGATTTAATTGAAATAGATAAAACTGTTGATGTTTAAATCTAAAGATGAACAAAAAATCTGAAAATACTCAATTCCAAAACGCAACCGCCTCTACTTTAAAAGCTATTTCTGGAGATCTTGACAGTGAAAGAGAAATTAAGTTTTCTGGAAGTTCAAGTTATTTATCATCAAAAGAAATAAGATTACCTCAAATTTTAAAAGAATTAGATAGTACTCAACTATCAAAATTAAGAGGTGAATCTGATAAAATTGCTCTAAAAATAAAGTATCACGACCCCATTCTTCATAATAAGCATTTACCATCTTCGGATCTATCTTCTCAAATATTTCAATTTGCGGAAGATGCACGTATAGAGGCTGTAGGGTCAAAAAATCTTGTTGGTATAAAGAATAATCTTCAAAATTTAGTTGAAGAAAAATTCAAAGAAACAATTTTACCTATACCAGGTGGGGATGATAAAGAAGCCTTAGTCAACGCACTACATCTAGTTATTAGAGAAAAAATTACTGGTTGTGCTTCGCCTGCAAATACTTCTGTGTCTTTAGAAAAATGGCGTCCTTGGATTAATAGTAAAATAGGGAATTTACTTAATCAATTAGCAGAAAATACCCAAGATCAAGAAATTTTTGCTAGAAAAACAAGAGAATTGTTAACCGCCCTGCAAGCAGATATAGGTGAAACAGATCAA
>ERZ802831.1033-NODE-1033-length-14052-cov-51.9156_pt1 | contig 14052 bp, 10 predicted proteins | sample MGYA00345655_ERZ802831 | MGnify/ENA primary metagenome ERZ802831 (study PRJEB30503, sample SAMEA104212376) | marine metagenome | biome: Westerlies Biome; feature: [SRF] surface water layer (ENVO:00010504) within the epipelagic zone...; material: water...
ATGAACGCTTTTATCGAAATAGCCGAGCAACAAAACACCAATCTGGCGGTTGTTGCACCCGGCATTGCCGAAGCGCTTTTGGCCACGGGCCTTGGCCTTTTGGCCGCGATTCCGGCAGTGATTTTTTATAATAAATTAAGCGCTGATAGCGAGCGGATTATCTCTGGCTATGAGAGTTTTGCGGATGAGTTTTCGACCATCCTTAGCCGCCAGTTGGACAGCTAAAGATGGGGGCAAGCATCGGCCAAAACACCTCTCAGCGTCGGCGGGGAAACCGCCGCCGCCGGGTGCCGATGGCCGAAATTAACGTCACGCCTTTTGTGGATGTTATGCTGGTTTTACTGATTATTTTCATGGTAGCGGCGCCGATGCTGACCGTGGGCGTACCCGTTGAGCTGCCCAAAACAGCCGCCAATGCGCTGCCCAGTGAGAAAGAAGAACCCCTCACTGTGACCTTAACCGCATCGGGTGAAATTCTGATCCAAGAAACCCCCACAGCGGTGGACGCCTTGATCCCAAAATTGCGGGCGATTGCCTCGGAGCGGAGCAGTGATCGGGTGTATTTACGCGCAGATGGTGCGATTTCTTATGAAGCGGTGGTGCAGGTTATGGGCGCGCTAAACGCGGGTGGCTTCTCAAATATTGGTTTGGTTACCGATGTCGGGGGGCCAGCCTTGGCCGACCCGGACGGCTGAGCCGCCGACGATGCATATTGGTAATTATCTCTCTGCCACGCTGCATATTGGAGTGCTCAGCTGGGTGCTGCTTGGGGGTATTTTCAAACCTCAGTCAGTGCCTTTTGAAGTGTCGAATGTGGCCTTGATCACGCCGCAAGAATTTGCAGATTTAGTGTTGCCGGATACGGTGCCGACCGCCGCGCAAGTTCTGGATGATTTGGATCCGCTTGCGGCGCAGGTAGAAGACAGCCCTGCTGCGCCTGATCCTGAGCAAGCCGTGGAAACGATGCCTGCGCCCATGCAAAACGAAAGCCCCGAGCTTCCCGCAACAGCGCCGAAAACGCCTGAAGCTTTGAAAATGCCCACGCCTGATATTCTGGATATTAGCCCGCAATTTGCCCCCCTTGTTCCGGAGAATATGCCGCAGGCCAGCCAGATGAGCGACCGCCCTGTTCTGCGCCCTGCGCAGCGCGTGGCGCTGGAAGAGGTGGCTCCACCGCCACCAGAGGTAAACCTCGATGATCTGCGGCAGGAAGCGGCAATTCCAGATGATTTGAGCGCGCCGGTTGCGCCGCCTAAAGAAGAGGCCAGCGCGCCAGAGGCCGCAAGTCGGGAAATTGTAACAGAAGCAGAAGAAATGCCATCTTTTGCGCCCCAGCAATCTGCTCGACCGCCGAAGCGGCCTGCCGCGCCGCCTCAGCCTGAGGTGCCCGCTCCAGAACCAGAACCGCTGCCCGAGCCAGCGCCGCTGCCCGAGCCAAAGCCCGAAGTCGATCCCAAGCCAGAGCCGACGCGCAGGGCCGAGACAGAGGCAGCCGTGGCCGCTGCGCTGGCTGATGCAATTGGCGAAACCGCGCCCAAAGGGCCGCCTTTGACCCGAACCGAAGAAGATACATTGCGCGTGGCCGTGCAAAAATGTTGGGTTGTTGATATTGGAAGCCCTGCAGCCAATGTCACGGTTGTTTTGGGCATGCAAATGACACCAGAGGGCAAGGTGAAACCGGGCAGCTTGCGTCTGGTGTCAAGCCAAGGCGGCGCCGACTCGGCGGCAAAAACAGCCTTTCAAGCGGCGCGCAGAGCGGTTTTACGTTGCCAGAAAGGCGGCTACAATTTACCAACAGAGAAATATGAACACTGGCGGGAGATCGAAATGACGTTTAACCCCGAGAAAATGAGATGAAGATGATGCGCTATTTTGGCAAAGGCACGCTCCTATTTCGTTTGGTTTTGCTCATTCAGCTTGCCTTTTTTGCAACGCTTGGCGCTGCGGCGCCGTTGCGTTTGGAAATAACCGAAGGGGTTGTTGAGCCTTTGGCCTTCGCGGCGCCCGCCTTTATCGCTGAGAATGCAGGTGGGGCGGACTATGCCAGCCAGTTGGCCGAGTTGGTGGTGCAGGATCTTACCAGCAGCGGGTTGTTTCGCGCTATCCCAAGCCGCGCGCATATTTCAAAAATAACCAGTTTTTCGTCCCCGGTACAATTCTCCGATTGGGCGGCGATCAATGCGCAAGCGTTGATTGCGGGCGCGGTAACGGCGGAAGCCGGTGGTCAAATAACGGTCAAATTTCGCGTTTATGATGTGTTTGCTGGCCAGGAAATGGGGCAGGGGCTGCAATTTACGGGGCGCGCCGATGGCTGGCGCCGGATCGCGCATAAAGTGGCGGATGTTGTATATAGCCGGATCACGGGTGAAACCGGCTATTTTGACAGTCGCGTGGTGTTTGTGTCTGAAACTGGGCGCAAGGGGTCACGTAAGAAACGTTTGGCCGTAATGGATTATGATGGCGAAAATGTGCAGTATTTGACGGATAGCTCTGCGCTGGTGCTTGCGCCGCGCTTCTCCCCCAGCGGAGATAAGCTTTTATATACCAGCTATGAAAGCGGGTTTCCGCGTATTTACCTGATGGATGTTGGCTCGGCGCGCCGCCGCGTTTTGCAAAACTCGAATGGTACAATGAGCTTTGCGCCGCGCTTTTCTCCCGATGGCAACTCGGTCGTATATTCGTTAGAAAAGGGCGGAAATACAGATATTTATATCATGAGCCTGTCCTCGGGAAAGCAACGACGTCTCACCAACTCGCCCGCGATTGAAACCGCGCCCAGCTTCTCACCAGATGGCACGCAGGTCGTGTTTGAAAGCGATCGCTCGGGGGATCCGCAGCTTTATGTAATGCCCGCGCGCGGCGGCAGCGCCAAGCGTGTCAGCTTTGGAAATGGCCGGTATGGAACGCCAGTATGGTCGCCAAGGGGTGATATGATTGCCTTTACAAAGCAAAGTAAGGGGCGCTTTCACATCGGGGTTATGCGCGTTGATGGATCACAAGAACGCTTGTTAACCGCGTCGTTTTTGGATGAAGGGCCGAGTTGGTCGCCAAATGGCCGGGTGATCATGTTCGCCCGGGAAACCCAAGGTGCAAATGGGGCTTCCAGCCTCTACTCTGTGGATGTTTCGGGGCGAAATCTAAAGCCTGTTCGTACGCCGGATGGCGCGTCTGATCCTGCGTGGTCTCCCTTGGGTGGGTGAAATGCCAAAACCGTTGTGACATATCGTTGATCAATGATTTTAAATGTTTTCCGGATATGCTAGGCACATAAAAAAGCGAGGGGCAAATGTGATGAGACGATGCGCACGTTGGTTTATTTTAACGGGAATTCTTTTCCTCGCCGCCTGTTCTGAAACCGGAACAGGAGGGTTTGGCAGCGGATCAAGCTTTGGCACGGATCCTGCTGGCGCAATTGGGGATCCAACTTCGCCTGCCTATTTCCAATCTGCCATTGGGGATCGGGTGGTTTTTGAGATTGATCAATCAAGTTTGACCGAGGCAGGGCGCGTTGTTTTGGATGGGCAGGCGGATTGGCTGTTGGAAAATGGTGATTACTCTATTCTGGTTGAGGGGCATGCAGACGAGCAAGGCACTCGCGCGTATAACCTCGCGCTGGGTGCGCGCCGCGCCAATGCTGTGCGTGAATATCTTTCGGCGCGCGGCGTAGCTGGATCGCGCATTCAGACGGTGAGTTTTGGCAAAGAGCGCCCGATTGAGCTTTGCAGCAGAGAAAGCTGCTATTCTGTAAACCGGCGCGCGGTCACCTTGTTAGATAATCTGGGGTCATAAACCGATGGCTGGGCCTTTGTTTCGTGTTGTGTTATGGGCCTTTTTACTGTGCTCTGGGGCGGTATTTGCCCAAGAAAAAGACCAGTCTTTGGCGGATATCCGCCAAGATCTTGGCGTGCTTTATATTGAGATCCAAAAGTTAAAGCGTGAATTATCGACCACGCAACTGCCCAGCGGTTTGCAGTCGGGCGATAGTGTTTTAGAGCGGGTGAATGCGATAGAATTGGAATTGCAGCGATTGACCGGGGCAACGGAACAGTTAGATTATCGGCTGAAGCGTGTGGTTGAAGACGGAACCAATAGGATCGGTGATCTTGAGTTTCGCCTGATTGAACTTGAAGGCGGCGATATTTCAAACTTGGCCGACACCACCACCTTGGGCGGTAATGCAGAGCTTCAGGAACAAACCGTGCCTATCGAAGATTCCCCTGAATTGGCTGTCGGAGAAGAGGCAGATTTTGATCTTGCACAAAGCGCATTTGACGCGGAAAACTATATTGAAGCTGCCGAAATGCTCAACCGTTTCAGCCAGACCTATCCCGATAGCCCGTTGATCGCAGAGACCCATTTGCTGCGCGGCAAGGCCTTTGAAGCGGTAGAAGATTATAAAGCCAGCGCGCGTGCTTATTTAGAAAGTTACAACACGCTCAAATCTCCAGATGCGCTGCAAAGGCTGTCGAATTCTTTGATCAGCTTGGGGCAGATGGAGACCGGATGTCAAATGTTGTCGCAGGTTGAACTGTTGTTTCCGGGCACATCCCAAGCGGCAGCTGCGCAAAGTGAAATGCAAAGGCTGCAGTGCTTTTGAGCGATAGCAGCGCGTTGAACAGTGAATTTTCATCTGCGCTGGTTACGTTATTAGGATCCCACAAACCCAGCCATATTGCGCTCGCCGTTTCTGGAGGGGGCGATAGCATGGCGCTGATGGTGCTTGCAGCGGAATGGTGTCACAGCCAAGGCGTGCGTTGCAGCGTGATCACCATTGATCATGATTTGCGTGCGGGCAGCGCCGATGAGACAATTTTCGTGGCACGGCAAGCTGAAAAACTGGGCCTGTCGCATCGGGTCGGGCGATGGCATGAGCGTGTAGATGGGGGGAATTTGCAGCAAAAGGCCAGGGTGGCGCGCTATCGTTTGATCGATGAACTGCGCGATGGTGCCGATGTCGTGCTCATGGCCCACACGCTTGAGGATCAAGCTGAAACTGTCTTGATGCGTTTGCGCCGCCCCGCGGGTATTGATGGTTTGGCCGGAATACCACAAAAGCGGCGGGTTTTTTCCGAGCAGGGTGATTTTTGGCTTTTGCGGCCCTTATTGAAAAGCTCGGGCGTTAAGTTGCGCGCATTTTTAAACGATCAAGCTGTGGATTGGGTTGAGGATCCGTCAAACTCTGACAGAAAATACGAACGCGTGCGGATGCGCCAGCATCTTCCTGAATTGGCGCGCCAGGGCATCACCGCCCAAGATTTATCCAATATCGCCGCCAAAATGGCGAAATCAAAAATGCAATTTGACGCGCAAGTTCATCAGGTGGCAGAGATGTTAACCGAAGAATATAGCGGGGATCTGCGATTGCGCTTATCTGCCTTTTGCGGCCTGCCGTCTTTGTTACAAAAGCGCCTGTTTTCAAAAGCTTTGTGCTGGGTGTCTGCGAACCCGTATCCGCCGCGGCAGGCGGCGCGCGATCAGGCATTGGACTTGCTGCTTTTGGGCAAAGCCCAAACGCTTCATGGTTGCATGATGTTTTTGTGGAAAAACTGTCTTTACATCACGCGAGAAGCGCAGGCGATTGCGGCCGAGCCCGTGGCGCTGCGGCCAAAAATGTTATGGGATAAGCGCTGGCGCCTCAAAATGTCGCAGGCCTTGGCATCTGACGCGCTTTGGGTGGCAGCACTTGGACCCACTGAGGCGGCGAAACTCCGCCCGCATCTTGATATTGACCTGCCGTTTAAAGCGTTGGTGGCACAGCCCGCTATTTTTGATCAAACAGGATTTTTATGCGCACCCGCTTTGCGCCCGCATTCTGGCCTGCAGGCCCAAATATGGCCCAGAGATTTCATTGAATCGCTTCGGCCCTATTGAACCTGCGCGTTTGATGGCTATTTAACTCGATACAGCGCCGTGTTATGCACGGGGATAATTTTTTTTGGAGAAGTTCCTTGGGCAATAACCGCAACATAGCCTTCTGGGTCGTTTTGTTTCTGTTGATCGTTGTTTTATTCAACGTCTTTAACTCTGGCAGTGGCGCCATGCAAAGCCGCGAGATGAGCTATTCCGATTTCGTCCAATCGGTGGAAAGCGGCAATGTCACTGCCGCCACGCTGGATGGCGAAAAAGTGCGGTTCATCGGTTCTGATAATGCCGAATATATCACGATCCGCCCAGATGACGCGAATGTCACCGATTTATTGATTGCGAATAAAGTCGCAATTCGGGCCGAACAACAACAACAATCAGGGCTGCAATCGTTTTTGGTGACGCTGTTTCCATTTTTGCTGCTTATTGGAGTCTGGATCTTCTTTATGAACCGCATGCAAGGCGGTGGCAAAGGCGGAGCAATGGGGTTTGGGAAATCTCGTGCTAAAATGCTGACAGAAAAGCAGGGGCGCATCACGTTTGACGATGTGGCCGGTATCGATGAAGCCAAAGAAGAGCTGGAAGAAATTGTTGAATTTCTAAGAAACCCGCAAAAGTTTAGCCGCTTGGGAGGCAAGATCCCAAAAGGGGCTTTGCTTGTGGGCCCCCCGGGTACGGGTAAAACATTGTTGGCACGCGCTATTGCGGGTGAGGCGGGCGTGCCGTTCTTTACGATCTCTGGATCGGATTTTGTAGAGATGTTCGTTGGCGTTGGGGCAAGCCGCGTACGCGATATGTTTGAGCAAGCCAAGAAAAATGCGCCTTGCATCGTGTTTATCGATGAAATTGACGCTGTCGGGCGAAACCGCGGCGCGGGGTATGGCGGCGGCAATGATGAGCGCGAACAAACGTTGAACCAACTATTGGTTGAAATGGATGGGTTTGAAGCCAATGACGGTGTGATCATTCTGGCTGCGACCAACCGGCGTGATGTGCTTGATCCTGCGTTGCTGCGCCCGGGTCGATTTGACCGCCAAGTGACGGTTCCAAACCCTGATATCAAGGGACGTGAGAAAATTTTAAACGTGCATGCGCGCAAAACTCCCCTTGGTCCGGATGTAGATCTTCGGTTGATTGCCCGCGGCACGCCAGGGTTTTCTGGGGCTGATTTGGCCAATTTGGTCAATGAAGCTGCTTTGATGGCTGCGCGGATTGGCAGATCCACCGTTGCGATGTTGGATTTCGAAAATGCCAAAGATAAAGTGATGATGGGGGCCGAGCGGCGCAGCATGGTTCTGACCGCCGATCAAAAGGAAAAAACGGCTTATCATGAAGCTGGCCATGCGGTTGTGGGAATGGCCCTGCCGCAATGCGATCCTGTTTATAAGGCAACCATTATTCCACGCGGTGGAGCATTGGGGATGGTTGTATCCTTGCCAGAGATTGATCGGTTGAACTGGCATAAATCTGAATGCGAAGAAAAAATGGCAATGACGATGGCCGGCAAAGCCGCTGAGATTATCAAATATGGCCCCGAGAATGTGTCAAACGGGCCAGCGGGCGATATTCAGCAAGCTTCGGGTCTGGCGCGGGCCATGGTGCTGCGCTGGGGCATGTCTGATAAGGTTGGCAATATCGATTATTCTGAAGCCCATGAAGGGTATTCGGGCAATACGGCGGGTCTGTCCGTTTCGGCCAATACCAAAGAGATGATCGAAGATGAAGTGAAGCAGTTTATCGCAACCGCGTATGAGCAAGCCCATGCAATCTTGATTGAGCGCAAGGATGAGTGGGAACGCTTGGCGCAGGGTCTGCTTGAATATGAAACATTGACGGGCGATCAAATCAAAAATGTGATGCGCGGGGATCCCCCGGAAGCCGATGATGATGCGGGCAGTGCGGTCGGGGATGAAAAACCAGCCTCCATCACCGCTATTCCCAAAACCAAACCGAAAGCCAAACCATCCGCAGATGGGGATATGGCGCCCGAGCCAACCTAGCAGCGCTAATTGGGTAGAACCTCCGCACGCTATGGGGCGCTATGGTTAGGGGCACCGGAGCGCGGCCTGCACAGGGTGGGTTCAGATACAGCCTTATTATGGCATCTAAATTAAAAAAGGTGATCTAACAGTTAGATCACCTTGTTCTTTTGCCGCGCGCATTTATTTGGCCAACGGGCGATTGGCAGCGTTTTGTAAGGCTTAGACCGATGCCAAAAAGCAGATTTTAGGCGTGAATGGCGCCATCGCCGCATGCCAGCGCGGCTTCGCGCACCGCTTCTGAATATGTGGGATGGGCGTGGCAGGTTAAGGCCAAATCTTCGGAGGATGCGCCAAATTCCATCGCAACGCAGATTTCATGTATTAAATCTCCGGCCGAGGGCCCTATAATATGCGCGCCCAAGATGCGGTCGGTTTGCGCATCGGCCAATAATTTGACAAAGCCGTCTCCGGCAAAATTCGCCTTGGCCCGGCCATTGCCCATAAAGTTGAACTTTCCAACTTTATAAGCGCGGCCCTGTTCTTTCAGCTGTGCCTCGGTTTGGCCCACATTGGCAACTTCGGGATGCGTATAGATCACGCCTGGGATCACATCATAATTCACATGCCCATGCTTGCCGGCGATTACTTCGGCCGCGGCCATACCCTCATCCTCGGCTTTGTGAGCCAGCATTGGTCCATCAATCGCATCACCAATTGCATAAATGCCGGCAATATTGGTTTGCCAATGTGAATTTGTTTTGATCTGACCGCGCTCGCTGAGCTCTATGCCAAGATCGGCCAAGCCCAACCCATCGGTAAACGGCTTTCGCCCCGTTGCCACCAAGACCGTATCTGCGTCTATCTGATGCGCGCTGTCATCTTTGCGCAACGTATAGTTAACTTTGGCTTTGGTTTTAAGCTTTTCAACGCTGCTCACAGCTGCGCCCATGATGAATTTCAAGCCCTGCTTTTTCAGAATGCGCTGAAAGGTTTTTTGAACCTCAGCGTCCATTCCCGGTGTGATCGCGTTTAAAAACTCTACCACGGTCACATCACTGCCGAGCCGCGCGTAAACCGATCCAAGCTCTAAGCCAATCACCCCCGCACCGATCACCACGAGTTTTTTGGGAATCTTGGCCAAGCTTAAGGCCCCGGTTGAGCTGACCACGGTTTTTTCATCGATCTCTATGCCGGGCAGGCTAGAGGGCGTGGAACCGCTGGCAATAATAATATTTTTCGCCTGGTGACGTTCATCGCCCACTTTGACCACACCGGCCTCGGGAATGCTGCCCCAGCCTTTCAGCCAATCGATTTTGTTCTTCTTGAAAAGAAATTCAATCCCCTTGGTGTTGCCCTCGATCGTGTCGGCTTTATAGGTTTGCATCTGCGACCAATCTACCGTTGGCGATTTGGCATTGAGGCCCATTTTTGCAAAATTATGTTCGGCTTCATGAAGCATATGTGAGGCGTGCAGCAGCGCTTTGGACGGAATACAGCCCACATTAAGGCAGGTGCCGCCCAAGGTTTCTCGGCCCTCGACACAGGCTGTTTTAAGCCCCAGTTGAGCGCATCTGATCGCCGCAACATAGCCTCCGGGCCCGCTGCCAATCACAATTACATCATAGCTCGCCATTTGTTATTTCCTTTCGCAGCGCGGAGCTTGTTTCCCGCCTAAGCTGTCAGTTTTGGGCTTCACCCTAAAGATCCATCAGCAAGCGCCGAGGATCTTCAAGCGCTTCTTTGACGCGGACTAAGAAGGTTACGGCGCCTTTACCATCCACGATCCGGTGGTCATAGCTGAGGGCCAGATACATCATCGGCCGGATTACCACCTGGCCATTCACGGCGATGGGGCGGTCTTGGATTTTATGCATGCCCAGGATTCCCGATTGCGGGGGGTTCAAAATGGGAGAGGACATTAATGAGCCGTAAACCCCGCCATTTGAAATGGTGAAAGTGCCGCCTTGCATTTCTTCCATGCTCAGCTTGCCGTCGCGAGCGCGCTGCCCCTTTTCGCTGATCGCTTGCTCGATGGCGGCAAAGCTCATCGCATCAACATCCCGAATCACGGGCACAACCAAGCCGGTTGGCGTGCCAGCCGCGATGCCCATATGGACAAAGTTCTTATAAACAATATCGGTGCCATCTATTTCGGCATTGACTTCGGGAACCTCTTGCAAAGCATGGCAGCAGGCTTTGGTGAAGAAAGACATGAAGCCAAGTTTGACGCCATGCTTCTTTAAGAACAGATCTTTATATTTTGATCTTAGATCCATCACTGCGCTCATGTCGACTTCGTTATACGTTGTCAGCATGGCGGCCGAGTTCTGGCTGTCTTTTAAGCGCCGCGCAATAGTTTGACGCAAGCGAGTCATTTTCACCCGCTCTTCACGCGCTGCATCACTGGCCATAACGGGGGCGCGCGGCGCGGCTGGTGTTTGAACGGTTGCGGTTGGGGCTTGCGCGGCGGCGGCAACAGCCCGTGTTACATCTTCTTTCATTACACGGCCATCGCGGCCGGTGCCTTGCACCGTGCCGGGTTTAAGACCCGCCTCGGCCATGGCTTTTTTTGCGGCTGGCGCGTCTTCCACCGAGCTGGCTTTGGCTGTGATTGAAGCGGCCTGTGGAATCGGCTGCGCTGCGGGCGCGTTGCCTTCCCCCTCTACGTTGCCGATCACGGCCAAAATGGCGGTTGCATCCACTGTGCTGCCTTCCGCGGCGATGATTTCTTTCAAAACCCCTGCGCTTGGCGATGGAACTTCCACGCTGACCTTATCCGTTTCCAGTTCGCAAAGGATCTCATCGCTTTTAACGCTGTCGCCTGGCGCTTTGAACCAGCTGGCCACGGTGGCTTCGGTCACGCTTTCCCCCAAAGTTGGTACGGCAACCTCAATATCAGATGAGTCTGCTGCCGCGTTTGACGGCGCTTTAGGGGCTGGGGTTTTGGCGGCATCCGAAGCCTCGGCATTGCCCGCGCCGCTGGCAATATTGGCCAGCAAAGCATCAACGCCGACGGTTGTGCCTTCTTCTGCAACGATTTCGCTGAGAACGCCTGCGGCCGGGCTTGGCACTTCGACGGTGACTTTATCGGTTTCCAACTCGCATAGCATTTCGTCCAAAGCCACAGCATCGCCCGGTTTTTTAAACCAGGTGGCCACCGTCGCTTCTGTCACAGATTCGCCCAAAGTCGGGACGCGAATTTCCGTTGTCATAAGTTATTTCCCTTCGATCGTCAGCGCTTCATCGATTAGCGCGGCTTGTTGGAATTTATGTTGCGCGGCTAAACCGGTGGCCGGTGAGGCGCTGGCCGAGCGGCCCACATAGCGAAGACGGTTATGTTTGGCTTTCATGCGTTCGAGCACCCATTCCAAATTGGGCTCCATGAAGCTCCAGCCGCCCTGGTTCTTAGGTTCTTCCTGACACCAAATCATTTCTGCATTCGCAAAGCGCTGAAGTTCCTTCATTGCTGAGATGGCTGGAAACGGATAGAATTGCTCAAAGCGCATCAGGTAAATATCATCGAGACCGCGGGCATTTCGTTCTTCTAAAAGATCATAATAAACTTTGCCCGAGCACATCACGACGCGTTTGATTTTGGCATCTGGTTTAAGCTTATGCGCCGAGGTGCTGTCTTCCGCATTATCCCATAGCACCCGATGAAAGGATGAGCCGGTGGTGAAATCTTCAGCTTTTGAGACGGCTAATTTATGTCGCAGCAACGATTTTGGCGTCATCAGAATCAATGGTTTACGAAAGTTCCGGTGCAATTGGCGGCGCAAAATATGAAAATAATTGGCGGGCGTGGTGCAATTGGCGATGATCCAATTGTCTTGCCCGCACATTTGCAAAAATCGTTCGAGGCGCGCAGAGCTGTGTTCTGGTCCTTGCCCCTCGAATCCATGGGGAAGCAACACCACCAGACCGGACATGCGCAACCATTTGCTCTCACCAGAGCTGATGAATTGATCAAACATGATTTGCGCGCCATTTGCAAAATCGCCGAATTGGGCTTCCCAAAGCGTAAGAGCGTTGGGTTCGGCCAGCGAATAGCCATACTCAAACCCCAGAACGGCATATTCGGACAACATCGAGTCGATCACATCATAGCGCTTTTGTCCGGCGCGAATATGATTGAGCGGGTAATAGCGCTCTTCAGTATCCTGATTGATCAAGCCAGAATGGCGTTGGCTGAACGTGCCCCGGGTACAGTCTTGGCCGGATAAACGCACCGGAAAGCCTTCGCATAAGAGGGACCCAAAGGCCAAAGCTTCGCCGGTGGCCCAATCGAAGCCCTCGCCGGCGGCGAACATTTTCTTTTTGGTCTCAAGCATTCGTGCGACGGTTTTATGAAGCGGAAACCCATCTGGCACGCGGCTCAACGCAGTGCCAATATCGGCCAGTGTTTGGGCCGAAATTGATGTTTCTCCGCGCTGATATTCTTCTCCGCGGCGATCCAAATGCGACCAGCGACCATCCAGCCAATCGGCCTTATTGGGTTTATAGTCTTTTCCGGCTTCAAATTCTTCGTTCATTTTGGCTTGGAAGGCAGCCTTCATATCTTCAACTTCGCCTTCGGGTATCAGCCCATCCTTGACCAACCGTTCGCTGTAAAGCGAAAGCGTGGTCTTTTGTCGTTTGATTTGATTATACATTAAGGGGTTTGTGAACATCGGTTCATCCCCCTCATTATGTCCAAACCGGCGGTAGCAGAAGATGTCGATCACCACGTCTTTTTGGAATTTCTGGCGGAATTCTGTGGCCACTTTGGCTGCATGCACAACGGCTTCTGGATCATCTCCATTCACGTGGAATATTGGGGCTTCTACCATTAAGGCGATATCGGTCGGATAGGGCGATGAGCGGCTAAAATGAGGTGCTGTGGTAAACCCAATCTGGTTATTGACAACAACATGGATTGTTCCGCCCGTGCGATGGCCCACCAATCCAGATAGCCCAAAACATTCCGCCACAACCCCTTGGCCGGCAAAGGCCGCATCGCCATGCAGCAATAAGGGCAAAACCTGCGTGCGATCCGCATCGCCGATTTGATCTTGTTTGGCGCGCACTTTGCCAATTACCACCGGGTTAACAGCCTCTAAATGGCTGGGGTTTGCGGTTAGCGATAGATGCACGTTATTGCCATCAAAATCACGGTCAGAGGATGCGCCGAGATGATATTTCACATCGCCAGAGCCGTCTACATCTTCTGGCTTGAACGAGCCGCCCTGAAATTCGTTGAAAATCGCCCGATACGGTTTTTGCATCACATTTGCCAATACAGAAAGGCGGCCGCGATGCGGCATACCGATCACAATGTCGCGCACCCCAAGCGCACCACCGCGCTTGATGATTTGCTCTAGCGCGGGGATCAGGCTTTCCCCGCCATCCAAGCCAAAGCGTTTGGTGCCGGTGTATTTCACGTGCAGAAATTTTTCAAACCCTTCGGCTTCAACCATCTTATTCAAGATGGCTTTACGCCCCTCACGGGTGAATGTGATCTCTTTATCGCGCCCCTCGATACGTTCTTTAAGCCATGAAGATTGCTCGGGGTCCGAAATATGCATGTATTGCAAAGCAAACGTGCTGCAATAGGTGCGTTTCAGAATATCGATGATTTGGCGCATGCTGGCAAATTGCAAGCCGAGCACATTATCAATAAAGATTGGCCGATCCATATCGGCCTCTTCAAAGCCATAAGATTTTGGCTGTAACTCAAGGTGCTGCCCGGTGGCTTGAAGTTTCAAAGGATCCAGATCTGCGGATAAATGCCCACGGATGCGGTGGGCTCGAATGATCATCAAGGCGCGGATACTGTCTAAAACCGCGCGTTTCACAGCCTCTTGGCTGACCGTACTGTCGAGCTCTTTGGCCTTTCCAAGGATTTTTTCCTTGGCTGCTGCGGCCTCTTGCGGCGGCGGCATCCATTCACCCGTGAGGGCGGCGGTTAGATCATCAGTGGGTTGAGGGGGCCAATCTTTGCGGGCCCAAGACGGGCCAGAGGCGTCTGCTTTCACGTCTAAATCCGCATCCCCCAACGCCTGAAAGAAGGCTTGCCAGGCGCTATCAACTGTATTGGGGTCATGGGCATATTGCGCGTAGAGTTGCTCAAGATAGGCCGCGTTATGTCCCTGCATGAAGGAAGAGGCGTGAAACTGTTCATTCGCAGACTGATCGGTCATGTTAGATCCTCTTAAGATGTTCAAAG
>ERZ802831.1050-NODE-1050-length-13927-cov-16.7697_pt1 | contig 13927 bp, 15 predicted proteins | sample MGYA00345655_ERZ802831 | MGnify/ENA primary metagenome ERZ802831 (study PRJEB30503, sample SAMEA104212376) | marine metagenome | biome: Westerlies Biome; feature: [SRF] surface water layer (ENVO:00010504) within the epipelagic zone...; material: water...
TATCGATATTTTTTGGTATTTTTTTTCTATTATCTTCGTCATACGACCATTTTCCACCTAGAGGTTTATTTTGATCATCAATTAATATGGACAATTTTTGACGTATTTTTTGATAAAAACTAGCCATTCTTATTAATTTTTTTTGACTTTTTAAAAATTCCTTAAATTCTAACCTTGATGTTAAAAACATTGGGTTAATAATGGTTTCACGATTTAGTTTGTTTACTAAGACGAAGTTGTTAAATCTTTTTTCAAAAAAATGGTCTTCAATCTCAAAATATTTAATCTTAGAGATATCTTCTTTTTTTATTACCTTTAAAAATTTATCTTCGAAAATATCCTTAAAGTTATCATCATCGATAGAATGATAATATACCTCATATCCATTTTTAACTAAATTGTCCCTATATTTTCTCATAGACCAGAGAAACATCAAAATTTTTAATTTATGATGCTTATGTTCAGTAGTTAAACCAAAATCTTCGGCCATAAATATTTTGTTAACATTAGTTTTTTTGATATGTTCTAAAGGGAATAATTGATTACCAAGAATTAGTAGAATTTCATTTTCGGACATTTAATTTTTACTCGTATACAGATAAATTAGTGGTGTTTGATTTTATGAAATCCCAGTCATATTTTACACCTAATCCAATACCGTTTGGAACAGAAACATAACCTTCATTATCAATACAATCAATCATATCAGTATAACCACACTTATAAACAGGTGCCATTGTGTTCGGACAATCAGGTCCAACAAGGGCCACCTCATAGTAATTAGAGTTTCTAGTAGCTGCCATTACGTGTCTATGTGCAGGGCCACATGCGTGCACTTCTACATCTATTCCAAATGCTTCTCCTAAATGTGAAATTTTCATCGCACCTGTTATACCCATATCATATTCAGGGTCTGATCTTAAAAAATCAGTACCTCCAGCAATTAAAAAATCACATTTAGTTTCAATACCTCTTATATGTTCAGTTTGTAAAATGGGTGTTTTTAACATCTCCCTTAAACGTTTATGAGAAAAAGCTGATACACCACTATCCCTGTAAGGGTCTTCTAACCAAAAAAAGTTTGCTTCATCACAAGCTTTTCCAACATATAAAGCATCAGCAAATGTTCTAAGTTGGCATGCGGGATCAAGCATTAAATTCATCTTATCTCCAACTTCTTTGGCGACATGTAAAACGTTATCAGCTTCTTCTTTTCTATCACCTTCATGCCATCCATGTATCTTAAATGCTTTATATCCTAATTCAAAACATTGTTGGGCAAATTCACTAAAAGCCTCTTTGCTATCTAGGCCTCCATTTCTATCACCATGATAAGTGCTAGCGTATGCGGGAAGACGTTTTCTATAACTTCCAAGTAATACACCAATAGAACAATTTAATTTTTTTCCTGTCCAATCCCATAAAGCAATATCCAGAGGGCCGTGACCCATATGATCAAATTGTCTAAGTTCTCTTTTAAAATCATCATAGATTTTTTCTCTTTCATCAGCATTATATTCTAATAATTTTGGAGCTAACATTTTAGATTGTGCACAAGCTACTTGATTTCCTCCCCAATGAGTCACGTACTCACCTCTGCATCCGTCTTTGGTTTCGATAACAATCGCGTATTTATCAAGTTTTATTGACTGACCCTTCGCAAAGCCAACTGCACCTATAGTATTTGCATTAGTCAAGAGACCAAGATTATTTGCAGTATGAGTAAATTCGTGTATTTCAACTCTGATAATTTTATTCATTTTCTTTTCCTAATAAAATTTGAATAGACAAAATTTCAAAAACTTATATGTTTTTTTATTCTTTATATTGATTACTATGAATTATTATTCAAAATTACTTATTAACATTATGTATGTAAAGGACATAAAATGAATTTAAAAGATTGCTACAACTTTCAAGATTTTAGAAAATTAGCAAAAAAACGCCTTCCTTCACCAATATTTCATTATATTGATGGTGCTGCTGATGATGAGGTTACGTATAATAGAAATACTGCGGCATATAATGATGCTGACTTAGTTCCAAATGTATTGAGAGGTGTAGAAAATGTTGATTTATCAACAACTATTTTTGGCAAAAAATTAGATTTACCATTTTATTGTGCACCAACTGCTTTACAAAGACTTTTCCATTATGATGGAGAGAGAGCCGTTGGTAAAGCTGCTCAAAAATTTGGAACTATGTTTGGTGTTTCGTCTCTTGGAACCGTAAGTGTAGAAGAGATTTCATCAATCGTTTCAACACCTAAAATGTTTCAATTTTATTTTCATAAAGATAGAGGGTTAAATGATAGTATGCTTGAGAGAGTTAAAGCAGCTAAATTTGATGTTTTGGCTTTAACTGTTGATACTATTACTGGTGGTAACCGAGAAAGAGACCTCAGAACAGGTTTCACATCCCCGCCTAGATTAACACTGTCAAGTCTATTTAGTTTTGCTTCTAAACCCATGTGGGGGATAAACTATTTAACAAAACCAAAATTTGAATTGCCTCAACTGCAAGATCATGTAAGCGAAGGAACTAATACGGCAACTTCAATTGGCTCTTATTTTACTACAATGCTAGATCAATCTATGAATTGGAAAGATGCAGAACGTTTAAGCTCAAAATGGGGAGGACATTTTGCATTAAAAGGCATTATGAGTGTTGAGGATGCAAAAAAAGCTGTAGATATTGGATGTACTGGAATAATGGTTTCAAATCATGGAGGACGACAACTAGATGGTGCAAGGGCTCCTTTTGATCAATTAGCAGAAATAGTTGATGCTGTTGGTGATAAGATTGATGTTATTTGTGAAGGAGGTATTCAAAGAGGTACACATATGTTAAAGGCTCTTTCCGTAGGAGCTAAGGCCTGTTCAGGAGGTAGGTTGTATTTATACGCTCTGGCATCTGCCGGTCAAGAAGGAGTTGAAAAGGCATTAGGTATTTATCGAACCGAACTTGAAAGAGATATGAAATTAATGGGATGTAAAAGTATAAAAGAATTAAATAGATCTAATATTAAGTTTAGATGAATTTAAAATTACATGAAAATTTTTAACTATGACCTTAAATTTTTTTCAAAAATATTTTTAATTAGTTCAGTTCCAGTTACATCATGGAGTGCTCCAAAACCAAATATATTTTTTCCTAAAATTGAAACTTTTTTTTTCCTTTTTTTAGGGTTATTCTTATTTGGCCTAGGTGAAAGTATACTAGTTGTTTCTCAAAATGGAGTTACTCCTTGGACTGTTTTGGCTGAAGGGGTGGCTAATAAAGTAAATATAGGTATAGGATTATCTACCTTTATAATTAGTTGCATTGTTTTAATATTTTGGCTGCCATTAAAACTTAAACCAGGTTTAGGTACTATAATGAATATCATTATTATTGCTTTAACAATGGGTGCCATAATACCATTTCTTTACTTTTTGAATGAAATTTTTAATCCTATTTTTTTATCTTTTTTTGGAACTTTGCTTGTCGGATTTGGAAGTGGAATCTATTTGATAGCTAATCTTGGCCCTGGAACAAGAGATGGATTGATGACAGGGATATCTAAAAATTATAATAAACCAATAAGTTTAATTAGGTTTAGCATTGAGTTTACTGTAGTTTTTTTAGGCTGGCTTTTGGGAGGTACTTTTGGTTTGGGGACGATAATATTTGCTGTTTTTATTGGGCCATTTATTTCATTAAGTCTAAATATAATTCCCCTAATAAAAAATTAACAATTCTATATTGTTTTCATAAAAAGCATAATACCAAGAATAACTAATGTAATTAAAATACAGTTTCGAAATTGTTTTTGGTTAATTTTATCCCTTATTTTTGTTCCAAATTGTTGAGCTATTAAAGCAGGAATTATTAATAGCACGCTCAGAATAAGATCTTCTTTTTTAGCAAAACCATAATAAATTAGTGAGCCATATAATGGAAATGATCCTATAAAGTACATCGTTGAAACTGTTCTCACAAATTTTTCTTTTGGCAAATCAACTGCAACTAAATATGCTAGCATTGGAGGTCCATAAACTGTAGATAAACCGCCTAAAATCCCAGACCCAAACCCTATAATAGATGTAATAATTTTTTCACGTTTTTGGTTGATATTATTATCAATCTTAAAACCAAAACAATTTACAACAGCAGCAAATATTATCAAAATTGCTATAATTTGAGTTATAGTATTTAAATTAATTTCAAGTATTAGCCTAGCACCAATAATTAGTCCAATAACAAGAAACGAAAACATTGGTAAGAATCTATAACTGCTTACACCTTGTTTAAATTTTATTTGTAAAAAATTAGTTAAAAAAATGGGAGCACAAAGTAGTACCATTGCTGTTGTGACAGGTACAATGAATGCTATTAATGGTAAAGCTACCATAGGCATTCCAAATCCAATAGTGCCTTTAATGAGCCCGCCAGCCATTACCGCTAATATTATTATAATTAAAGTAGTTGGATCATTATACATTGTTAATCTAAAAAAATTGTGGCAATAATTAACATGTTTATTTTAAGTTAACCAGTAAAACTTTATTTTAATAATAGCCCATGAAAGATGTAATAAATTTTCTTAAAGTTAGAAGATCAGTGACGGCCAAAAATATGGTAACTGGTTTTGTCAACGATGATGATCTCAATAGTATATTGAGTTGTGGTATAAGAGTTCCGGATCATGGTGCCTTAACACCTTGGCTTTTAACTGTCATTAGAGATGAGGCAAGATATAGAATTGGTAACGAAATATTAGCTCCTGAATTTATATCAAGTAACCCGAAAGCTTCAAAAGAAGAAATCGATTATGAAAGAAATAGGTTTAGTAGAGCTAGTGTAGTTATTGGCGTTTTGTCTAAACCTGTTTCACATCCTAAAATACCATTATGGGAGATGGAGTTATCCTCAGGAGCTGTTTGTGAAAACCTTTTAATTGCCGCACAATCACTCGGTTATGCAGCCCAATGGTTAACAGAATGGTATTCTTATAACGAAACTATGATTAGAGAAATTGGTGGTGATCCTAAAACTGACAAAATAGCTGGATTTATTTATATAGGAGACAAAGAAAAACTCCCTATTGAAAGAAGAAGGCCTGTGAGAGAAAAAGTGATAAAATTTTTAAATAAATAATTTTAAATTGTTTCTGTATTTAAGCAATTTTCAAAAACATTTTTGTCTACATTACCTCCAGAAGCTATAACTAAAACATTTTTATTCTTTATTTTCACTTTTTCTGAAATAGCAGCAGCTAAACCTACGGCTCCGCCTGGTTCTAGAACAATTTTGAAATGTTTATATGCTGTATTCATTGCTATTAAGGCTTCATCGTCAGAAACTGACACTCCAGAAGTTAAGTTTATTTTATTTATATTAAATGTAATATTACCAGGCTTTTCAGCTAATAATGCATCACAGATTGATTTGTATTTCATCGAATTAGAAACTATTTTGTTTCTTTCTAGAGATTTTTTAGTATCATCAAAATGTTCTGGTTCAGCAGAGTAAATTTTAGCATTATCAAATTTAGTTTTTATCGCTGTACTTATTCCTGCGATTAATCCACCACCACCACAACAACATAATACAATATCAGGTATAACATTTATTTCTCCTAATTGTTCTAGACATTCAATACCTGCTGTACCTTGTCCAATTATAACATTAACATCATCAAAAGGTGGAATAATGGTTGCATTATTTTTTTGCGCTATAGCTTTACCAATCTCTTCTCTGTTTTCGCTATTTCTATTATATTTAACTATAGTTGCTCCCCAAAAAGCAGTTCCATTTAATTTAGTCTGTGGAGAATCTTCAGGCATTACAATTGTTGCCTTACGACCTGTTATTTTTGCTGCAGCAGCAACTGCTTGTGCATGATTACCACTTGACCATGCAACTACCTTATTAACACTAGTAGGAAGTTGTAAAATAGTATTCATAGCACCCCGAAATTTAAATGCTCCAATAGTTTGAAGATTTTCAGCTTTTAAAAAAAGGTTGGTTTGTAATTTTTGGTCAATATAATGAGATTTCAACAAGGGTGTTTTTACTATATGATTTTTTAATCTTTTAGAAGCTTCAGAAATTAATTCATAAGTTACTTTGTCTTCAATCATTGATATTTTCCTTAATAAATTTTAATACAATAACTTGTTAAATTTAAATGACATGAGTATGATATACAAATTAATTTTTTAATGGCGAGGTTATTTTAATGTTATTTCATAGTTCTTACACGGCACTTTTAACGCCATTTAAAGATAATCAACTAGATATTAACGCTTATAGAAATCTTGTTGATTTCCAAATAGAAAATGGAACTCATGGGCTAGTTCCTGTTGGAACAACTGGAGAGTCACCAACTTTATCTCATGATGAACACAAAAAGCTTGTGGAAGTATGTGTTGAACAAGCTAATGGAAGAGTTCCTGTTATTGCCGGCGCGGGCTCAAACTCTACATCAGAAGCAGTTGATTTTGTTAAGCATGCATGTGCAGCAGGTGCAGATGGTCTTTTAGTTGTAACACCATATTATAACAAGCCAACTCAATCTGGTTTGTTAGCCCATTATAATGAACTTATAAAAAATTCAAGTAAACCTATTATAATTTATGATATACCGGGTCGCTCAGTAATAAAAATGTCAGACAATACCATGGCGGAATTAGCTAAAAACGATTTAATAGTTGGTGTAAAAGACGCTACTGCTGATTTGGCAAGGCCAACAAGGTTGCAAAGTCTAATTGGTGATGATTTTATTCAACTTTCAGGGGAAGACGGTACCGCTCTTGCTTATTTAGCTGCAGGTGGTCATGGCTGTATATCCGTCACTGCAAACATAGCTCCAAAATTATTATCAAGAATGCATAATGCTTGGAAGCAAGGTGATATTACCAATGCGCAAGATATAAATAAGAAATTAATGCCTTTACATGATTCATTATTTTGTGAAACCAGTCCTGGTCCATTAAAATATGCAGCTTCATTATTAGGTATTTGTTCTTCAGAAGCAAGACTTCCTATAGTAGAAATTGAAGAAATAAGTAAGAAAAATGTTGAGAACGCTCTTAAAACAGCAGAGTTACTCTAATTTGTTTAAATAAAAAATGAAAAAAAATGTCACAAAAGGCATATTACACGGAAGAGTTGCTGAAAACAGACGAGCTAAATTTGATTATTCTATTATAGATACAATAGAAGCTGGCATTATATTATTAGGTAGTGAAGTTAAAAGTCTTCGACTAGGTAGAGCAAGTATTGCAGAATCTTATGCAACTGACGAATATGGTCACATTGTCTTAATAAATTCTAATATTCCAGAATATAATTCTGCGGCATCTGGTCAGAACCATGAACCTAAAAGGGTTAGAAGATTATTAATACACAAAAAAGAAAGAAATAAAATTTTAGGACAGATAAAAAAAGATGGATGTACTGTTGTACCGTTAAGCTTATATTTTAATAAAAGAGGTTTAGCGAAAATATCTTTAGGAATTGCAGAAGGAAAAAAGAAAGCTGATAAAAGAGAAGTAATAAAAAAACGTGACTGGGAAAGAGAAAAGCATCGATTATTAAAAAATAATAATTAAATTGCTTGTAAATTACCAATTTATATCTTTTATAACTATTTATTATGTCTAATCAAATAATTATAGGTATTGGTGGAAATATAAATTCAGAGGATGGAACTCATCCTATTAAAATATGTAACAAGGCTATATGTTCATTACAAGAATATTCAATAAAGGTAAAAAAACAGTCTAAATGGTACAATTCAGAAGCAATACCTAAGAGTAATCAACCAAATTTTTTTAATTGTGTAGTTATTGCGAGTACTAAATTAAACGAATATGATGTTTTAAAATATTTACATAAAATTGAAGCAGAATTTGGTAGAAGAAGAAATAAAATTAATGCACCAAGATCTATCGATTTGGATTTGATAGATTATTCTAATAAAGTTTGTAAAAATAATAAACTTATAATACCCCATCCAAGAGCACATTTAAGAAAATTTGTTATGGGTCCATTAGCAGAAATAAATCCTGATTGGATACATCCAATTCTAAAAGTTAATGTTTTAGATATTTTGAAGAAATTAGATAATCAAAAACTAGAAGAAGCCTCTATCTAAAAAATTAAGATTGATTTTTATTAAATTGTATGCATAAGTGACAAGATATTTTTTGGAGATACCTTATGGCTCGTGTAACCGTTGAAGACTGCATAAAAAAAATACCTAACAGGTTCGATCTTGTTGTCGCAGCTGCTCAACGTTCTAGAGAAATATCCAATGGCGTCGCAATTGAAATTGAAAGAGATAATGATAAAAATCCAGTGGTATCTCTTCGTGAAATAGCTTCTGAAGCTGTTGATGCAGAGAGTTTACAAGAGAGATTTATTAGATCAATGCAAAAAAATTTAATAAAAGAAGATGTTAGTTCAGAAAACGATGCTTCTTTAGAAGAAGAATTTGCTGCTTACTTAAATGAATCTGATAATAAAAATCAGAATAATGATGATTTCATGTTTAATAAAACTAATTCTAATGAAGAAGGTTCATTTATCGATGTCTCAGATGAATTTCTAAAAAATGAAGATTAGGATTTATTAGTTTATTTTTTTTCAAATTATAATTTAGTTGTGGATATAATTATTTAATAAAGTAACATATCCTAAATGAAAATAACAGCTTCTCAACTTTATAAAAAAATTTCAAAATATGATAATATTGTTTCTCAAGAAACAATTTCAAAAGCTTATCTTTTGTCAAAGAAAGCACATACCAATCAATACAGAGGTAGTGGTGAAGAATATTTTACACATCCTTTAGCTGTCGCAGATTACTTGGCTGAAATGAAGTTAGACTCTTCAACAATAATAACAGCTCTTTTACACGATGTTGTTGAGGATACTAAAGTTACAATTCAAAACATAAATGATGAATTTGGAAATGAAATTTCAAGATTAGTTGACGGAGTCACTAAATTATCGAAATTAGATTTAAAATTTGGTTTTGCTCAAGCAGAAAATTTTAGAAAGCTTTTATTAGCATCATCAGATGATATTAGGGTTCTTCTGGTTAAGCTTGCAGATAGATTACACAATATTAGAACTATTGATGGAATTAAAAATAATGAAAAAAAATCAAAAATTTGTTTTGAAACACTTGAAATTTTTGCTCCTTTAGCGGAACGTCTTGGAATAAATGCAATTCAAAGAGAGTTGGAAGATAGATGCTTTGCTGTCTTAAAGCCAGAGACAAGAGAATCTATATTAAAACGTCTTAAGTTAATTTATTCTAAAGATGAATTAAATATTCCTTTCATTACTAAAGAAATCGAAGAGTTATTAAAAAAAAATAACATTAATTCTAAAGTAACTGGAAGAGTTAAAAGTAGTTATTCAATTTGGAAAAAGATGCAATATAAGAATTTAAGTATGGATCAGTTGTCTGATATTATGGCCTTTAGAGTTATTGTTGATGATGTGGAATCTTGTTATAAAGGTCTTGGAATACTTCATCAAGAATACACAGCCATTATGGGTCGTTTTAAAGATTATATATCGGCACCAAAACGTAATGGATATCAGTCACTTCATTCAAGTTTGATTGGACCAAAAAAAACAAAAATTGAAGTTCAAATCCGAACATCTATTATGGATCAATTTGCTTTAAATGGAGTGGCTGCTCATTGGATTTATAAAGAAGGTAAAAAATGGTCTGAAGGTATAAGATATAAGTGGGTAAGGGAGTTAATTCAAATTCTAGAAGAGAGTAATGAACCAGAAGAATTTTTAGAAAATACAAAATTAGAGATGTATAATGATCAGATTTTTTGTTTTACTCCAAAAGGCAATTTAATAATTTTACCAAAGGGAGCAAATGCAGTCGATTTTTCTTACGCTGTTCATTCTGAAGTTGGTAATGCAGCAGTTGGCGTTAAAATTAACAACAAAAATAGGTTAATAACCACAGAGATTAAAAATGGTGATCAAGTTGAAATATTAACTTCAAAAAATGGTTTTCCTGATCCAAAATGGATTGAAAGTTGTATTACTGGCAAGGCTAAATCAGCAATTAGAAGATTCATAAGAAATAGAGAAATTAAAGAATTTTTACATTTAGGGACTGCTTTACTTCAAAAGGAATATAGGCAGCAGAAAAAAAGAATGCATGAAAAAAGTTTAATAAAAGTTATTAATGAATTTGATTTGTCAGATGTACAGGAACTATTAATCGAAATTGGTAAGGGAAATATTAATTCAAGAGAAGTTTTAAATTTTTTGTATCCCAATAAAGAAAATTTAAAAACAAAACTACCATCTTTAAAAAAGCCTCTTTCAAAAGAAAGTATGAAAATTAAGGGCATAGTTTCAGGAATGGCTATTCATTATGCACATTGTTGTCATCCATTGCCAGGTGAGAGGATTGTAGGTATTGTCACTACAGGAAAAGGCATTACTGTCCATGCCCTAGATTGTTTTGCATTAGAAAAATTTAACGATATGCCTGAAATATGGCTTGAATTATCATGGGATAGAGAAGGTCAATCTTTTCATAAAGGAAGTTTAGTAGCTGTCTTAGCAAATGAGCCAGGAAGTTTAGCAGATGTTACAAAGATAATTAGTTTAAATGATGGAAATATTTCTAATATTCAAGTTTTTTCAAGGGATTTAGATTATTATAAGTTTAATATTGACCTGGAAGTTAAAAATATAACCCATTTAAATCAAATAATTGCAGCAATGAGGTTATCTGAGTTTGTAGAAAGTGTTGAAAGAGGTAAAGATTAAATGGAGTTGTTAAATAATTAAATCTATGAAATTTTATAAAATCTTTGTGATTAGAGTAACAAGGTTTATCTCTTATTATAAATTGAAATTAGCACGTTTGCCTGCTTCTCCACATGCTATAGCCGCAGGATTTGCTTGTGGCTCAATGGTTTCATTTACCCCCCTTTTAGGACTTCACTTTTTACTTGCCATAGTTTTTGCTTATATAATTAGAGGTAACTATGTTGCGGCCTTATTAGGCACGATAGTAGGAAATCCAATTACGTTTCCATTTATTTGGGGATTGATTTACAAAGTTGGAGCATTTGTTACCTCAAATAAACAAAAAGAATTAAATCATGAAATTAATATTGATATGATAATAACTCAAACTTATGAAATTTTTTTACCAATGTTATTAGGTGGAGCAATATTAGCAATACCAGTCTGGTTGTTAACTTATTCACTAACACATAGTTTTGTTTCTTCGTACAAAAAATCAAAATTAAAGAAAAATAAAAATTTAAAAGGGAATTAAAGTGAATAGACATGTTAGGCTAGGTATTAATATTGATCATGTGGCCACACTTAGAAATGCAAGAGGTGGTGATACTCCAAAAGTAATAGAAGCGGCTAAAGTTGTCGAAGAATCTGGTGCAGATTTAATAACTGTTCATGTTAGAGAAGATAGAAGACACATAAATGAAAAAGATTTAGGAAATATTTTAGATACTGTGAATATACCTGTAAATTTAGAAATTGCTGCTAATTCAGAAATGATAGATATTGCAATTAACTATCATCCAAAATTTGTATGTTTTGTTCCAGAAAACAGAAAAGAAATAACTACTGAAGGTGGTTTAGATGTGATTAACAATTTTAAGGAATTAAATAAAGTTTTAAAATCTATTACTGATACTGAAATTAATGTTTCAATTTTTATTGATCCAGATAAAGAGCAGATTAAAGCTGTCAATGATTTGGGCATTAGTACTGTTGAGTTTCATACAGGCTCTTATGCTAATGCATTTATAAAAAACAGAAATATTGATAAAGAATTTAAAAAGATAGAAGAAAATGTATTTTTTGCAAAAGAAAAAGGTATAAATTGCCATGCAGGACACGGTTTAACCTTTGAAAATGTTGCTAAAATTGCAGGATTACCAGACATAATAGAACTTAATATAGGCCATTTCATTATAGCAGATTCTATTTTTAATGGGCTAAAAAACTCGATTTTAAAAATGCGTAATATTATAACTAAAGCATCAATATGATAATTGGTATTGGAACAGATATCCTTGAAATTAAAAGGATAGGTAAAATTTTAAATAAGCATGATAAAAAATTTATTAAAAGAATTTACGGCTCTAACGAAATTAGTGTTATTGAAAATAAAAAAAATAATTTAGATCATTATTTAAGTAAAAGGTTTGCAGCTAAAGAAGCAACTTGGAAAGCCTTTAATCCTAAACGTGGTAAGGGTTTAATTTTTAAAGAAATTGAAACACTTAATGATAAAAATGGTAAACCTTATTTATTTTTTTCAGGTAAAACTGATAGATGTATAAAAGAAAGAGAAAAAGAGCTTGGTGGATCGCTTAAATTTGATGTTTCTTTATCTGACGAACAACAATACGTAATCGCATTTGTTGTAATTTCACTTGCTCGATTTGTTTAGGTATTGCATAAGATGATTAATTATAGTGCTGTTTGCTCGGAGAAAAATTAATGAGTATCGAAATAAAGAAAGAAAGTAATTCTTTTAAAGAACTTTTGAAAACTCTGTTAATTGCAGGATCGATTGCGATCTTTTTTAGGTCTATTTTTTTTGAACCTTTCAATATTCCTTCTGGTTCAATGATACCTACCTTACTTGTAGGTGATTATCTTTTTGTATCTAAATATTCTTATGGATATTCAAAATATAGTTTCCCATTTGGAGTGGTTCCAATTTCGGACAGAATTTTAGATAAAACTCCTAAAAGAGGTGATGTAATTGTTTTTAGAAAACCAGGTGATGAGAGTATTGATTATATTAAGAGATTAGTTGGGCTTCCAAACGATACAATTCAAGTTAAAAAGGGTGTTTTATTTATTAATTCAAAAAAAACAAAAAGAATTAAAACTAATATTGGAATCATGAAAAATATTTTTGGGGGTGAGAAAGTTTTTACACAATATAAAGAAAGTTTTGGAGATAAAATTTTTCACCAAATAATTGAATCTAGTGATGATGATCCATTTGACGATACTATTGAATTTAAAGTTCCGGCTGATCATTTCTTTTTTATGGGAGACAATAGAGATAATAGTAGAGATAGCAGAACACCTGAAGTTGGCTTTGTTCCTAAAAAGAATTTGATAGGAAAAGCTAAAATTATTTTTTTCTCACACAATGGTTCTGCTTCTATTTTTGAGTTTTGGAAATGGCATAATTCTATTAGGTTTTCACGAATAGGTAAGGCTATTGAATAGTGACAACTAATAAACTTGAAAGAATAATTAAATATAATTTTAACAATGTTAATTTACTAAAAGAAGCACTTATTCACTCAAGTTATTCCAGTAGAAGTTGTAAAAAAAATAAAAAAAATTACGAACGTTTAGAATTTCTTGGAGATAGAGTTTTAGGTTTAGTTTTGGCAGAGTACGTTTTTCATGTGTTTCCAGAAGCAAATGAAGGATTGTTAAATAGTTATTACCAAAAATATGTCAGCCAAGAATATCTTTTTAATTATTCTAAAAAAATACAACTTTCAAATTTCATAAAAACACAAAAAGGGGACAAATTAGACGATAACAAATCTATATTAAGCGATGTTGTTGAGTCTATAATTGGAGCAATTTATTTAGATTCAGGTTTTACAGATTGTAAAGAGTTTATAATAAAAGAGATTATTGGTGAGGGTATTATTTCTTCTAAACCAGTAAGACATCCAAAAACTATTCTTCAGGAATATTGTTTAGATAAATTCAAATCTTTACCAAAATATAAAATGTTAAATAAATCTGGAGATGATCATAATCCAGTATTTACGGTTTCAGTTAATATCGAAAACTTTGAAACAGTTTGTGCTAAAGGTAGAAATTTAAAAAGTGCTGAACAATCAGCAGCATTGAAACTTTTAGATATTTTAAG
>ERZ802831.1051-NODE-1051-length-13921-cov-15.7906_pt1 | contig 13921 bp, 10 predicted proteins | sample MGYA00345655_ERZ802831 | MGnify/ENA primary metagenome ERZ802831 (study PRJEB30503, sample SAMEA104212376) | marine metagenome | biome: Westerlies Biome; feature: [SRF] surface water layer (ENVO:00010504) within the epipelagic zone...; material: water...
AACATCTCTAGGGAGAGATCAGACGCTTCGGCGGCAACAGCTTGCTTTAACTCCTGACGATTTTTCACGCCCAATACGACGGCGTCTACGCCTGCAAGAGCCAGCGCATATTGATGCGCAAGCTGCGCCGTAGGAATCGCAAATTCAAGCGCGAGGTTTCGGAAGGGTGCCGCTAAGTCGAAATCCCGTTGTTCTGGAGAGTGGGGCTTTACCGGGCGATCCAACTGATCGGTAAGCGCGCCAGCGGCTACCGCTCGGATGCCCATAACGCCGCAGCCGCTTTCATTCGCGGCTTTGATGATGCCTCGATGGTCCACCTCTTGCGCAGCCATCGCCATACTCCCTGAACTGTTTAAGGGATTTGTAATGCATTGCACCACATCCGGCTGGTGATGTTGGCCCAGCACCTTTAGATCGACACCCGGGATCATCGCGGCAGTGATGCCCCACGCGCCAATGCGCCCTTCTTCTTTGAGGCGCTGCAATGCCGGCACAACCCTAGATTGGTACTTGGAAAAAGGCACGGCCACTCGAGGCAGAGCTTTGGGATAAAGCGCATCCGCCCAGCCATCCTCCATGACGCAGCCATGAAGTATAAATAGGTCCACATAATTTCGATTGAGGCGCTCACAGCTTTGATCTAGAGAACGCCGTAAACGATCGGCAATTTCCTCTGCCGGCGCATCGCCAAGCATGCATTTCGTACTCACTTTGATCTCATCTGGATAACCATTCCGGTACACAGCACCGACCACTCGCTCCGCCTCGCCGTTACCGTACATGGGTGCTAAATCAAAGAAATTGATGCCCGCCGCAGCCGCAGCTTCCACGGTCGCCAACGCCTCATCACGATCCGTCGCTCCCCATACTTGGCCAATGCCGCCGCCACCCAGCGCCAGACAACTGACGCGCTTAATCGGTCCAAGACTTCGATAGTTCATCTTTGCACTCGCACGCTTCTTTCCTCACGCACTGTCGGTTGTGGGGCGCGCCCGCAAACCCGGCGCGCCCCGTTTCGGCGCGGGTCAAGCTACAGCGTCTCTATTCTCTGTAACATCTCTAGGGAGAGATCAGACGCTTCGGCGGCAACAGCTTGCTTTAACTCCTGACGATTTTTCACGCCCAATACGACGGCGTCTACGCCTGCAAGAGCCAGCGCATATTGATGCGCAAGCTGCGCCGTAGGAATCGCAAATTCAAGCGCGAGGTTTCGGAAGGGTGCCGCTAAGTCGAAATCCCGTTGTTCTGGAGAGTGGGGCTTTACCGGGCGATCCAACTGATCGGTAAGCGCGCCAGCGGCTACCGCTCGGATGCCCATAACGCCGCAGCCGCTTTCATTCGCGGCTTTGATGATGCCTCGATGGTCCACCTCTTGCGCAGCCATCGCCATACTCCCTGAACTGTTTAAGGGATTTGTAATGCATTGCACCACATCCGGCTGGTGATGTTGGCCCAGCACCTTTAGATCGACACCCGGGATCATCGCGGCAGTGATGCCCCACGCGCCAATGCGCCCTTCTTCTTTGAGGCGCTGCAATGCCGGCACAACCCTAGATTGGTACTTGGAAAAAGGCACGGCCACTCGAGGCAGAGCTTTGGGATAAAGCGCATCCGCCCAGCCATCCTCCATGACGCAGCCATGAAGTATAAATAGGTCCACATAATTTCGATTGAGGCGCTCACAGCTTTGATCTAGAGAACGCCGTAAACGATCGGCAATTTCCTCTGCCGGCGCATCGCCAAGCATGCATTTCGTACTCACTTTGATCTCATCTGGATAACCATTCCGGTACACAGCACCGACCACTCGCTCCGCCTCGCCGTTACCGTACATGGGTGCTAAATCAAAGAAATTGATGCCCGCCGCAGCCGCAGCTTCCACGGTCGCCAACGCCTCATCACGATCCGTCGCTCCCCATACTTGGCCAATGCCGCCGCCACCCAGCGCCAGGCGACTGACGTGCTTAATCGGTCCAAGACTTCGATAGTTCATCTTTGTACTCGCAAGCTTCTTTCTTCACGCACTGTCGGTTGTGGGGCGCGCCCGCAAAGCCACTGGCGAAACCCATTAGCGCTATACATTAATCCACTCTCTTAGCTTTTGCTCTGCTTGGCCTCCAAATAAAATCTGACACGCCTCGAGCAGCCCGGGCGAATTCTCAATGGTCTCGCGCCGCACAACTTGGGAAATTTTCGAGCGCCGGCGCAAAAAATCTTCTAGCTTGGTCACCATTTCTTTTTCCGCCACATAATGCAATTCACAGCGCACGTATTCAGAGTGCTTAATAAGAATTTCCGCCTGGCGCGGATCCTGGCGGATCTGATCCAATAGCTCTATGGCATTCAGCCCATAACGCCGCCACAGGCGCTGGGATAGCGGTTCTGAGGCGCGTTCGTCCGTCATAGCGTCCAGTTGCATGAGTGCCGCCTGATGAAAGAACTCGTCGCGCACAGCGTCAGGGGGCTCGCCATACCAGCGTTGCTGCGCATAGGGCAGCCTTACCCCACATTTTTCTAGGGCTGTCGCGACCTCTTCGCCCACGTTCAAACAGTCAGTGAGCTTGCCACCGAATACGCTAAGGTAGGCATCTGCCTTGTTTACATCGATGGCGTGCTTGCGTGATAACGCAAGCCAGTCCGCGCCCCCAACTTCGCCTTGCACAGCGAGGGGTCGCACACCACACCGCTCGGCAATGATATCGGCCTCAGTGAGCGGTTCGCCCAGGTCCATCAGGGCATTAATGTTATCCAAGACAAAACATCGATCTTCCGCAGTGATGTCTGCACGAGGGCCATCGACCCGAGTATCCGTGGTGCCGATACAGGTTTTTGCGCCCATTGGAATGACGAAGAAAAGGCGGCCATCGCTGGCAAAAAACGCGAGGATGCGGCTACTGCTCACTAATTTGTCGACAATCAAATGGACGCCTTTGGAAAAGGCATGGTGGTATTCCGTGGGTTGCCGCAATAAACCATTGAGTTGGTCTGCATAAGCGCCGGTTGCATTAACCACTGACCTCGCACGGATCGTCACTGGGCGGCCACCGATCTCATCTTTTGCTGTCACTTCCCATACGTCCTGCCGCCGTCGAGCTTCGGTCAATTGCACATAATTTGCAGCGATCGCACCGTAGTTCATAGCACTGCGTATGAAGTTAAAGACAAACCTTGCGTCGTTGTCATAGAGGTAGCAATCGGAATACTCAAGGCCTGCTGCTGCATCGGTTACATCGATACATTGCTCTAAATCTTTAATACGTTTGCGGGTCATGTATCTGGGCGGGCGTGTGCTGCAGCGGCCGATGAACCAGTACAACAGCGCACCTAAAAACACCAAAAACGCTGGGAAGCGAAAGCCCTTGTTGATGGTGGTTAAGAACCGGATTTCTTGAACTGTCGACGGGTAGGCTTCGGCTAGGATGTTGCGGCTCTTGCAAAGCTTGTTCACCAGCAGGAACTCGAAGTTCTCCATGTATTTGATGCCGCCCCAAGCGAGGTTCGACGAATGCGAGCTGGACTCGCCGGCGAAGTCACCACGCTCTATGAGCGCAACACGAGCGCCTTTGGCCGCTAAAGAGGCGGCGGAAACGGCGCCGTTTATTCCACCTCCCACAACGAGTACATCAAAGATGTCCTGTTCTAACTGGATAATATTATGTTCGCGCAACTGCATCCGCCTAGCTTACACACCTCACGCTAATATTTTTGTGACGGCCAACAAAAAACGGCGTGACCCAAGGGCCACGCCGTTATTCTGGTTTGAGTGACGTCGAAAGTAAGTCGTTTAGAAATTATGGGTAATTTCTAACCCTATGCTGCGTGGGGTGCCCCAGTAATCGGCGGTCATCCCCAATGACGGATCGGTACCGCCAATTTCGGTATCGCCCGACTGGCTTAGCATGGTGTCTACGTAGACTTCGTCTAGCAGATTAGACCCCCACAAGCTGATTTGTGTCTGGTCGTTCGCTAGATTCCAAGTAAATCGTGCATCCAATAACCAATAGCTGTCCATCTTTGACGACGGCGTGTTAAGCAACGTGCCGTAGGCATCATCCTTGAAGCCATAGCCGATAGACGAGGTGATATCACCACCCTGAGGTAGATCGAGGTAGTGCAGAACACTTACATCAAAGGAGACCTCACTACCATTGTTGCCAAACTTCGTCGCGCTCAAATCACGGGTAACGATACTTTCTGCGAGTGTTGCGGGATCGATGACATTATCATCCACCGTGAACTCATCGTATTCGCCTTCGAGATAACCCGCTGTAACCGCCACCGCTAAGTTTTCACTCAGCTGTCCCAGCACATCTAACTCAAATCCAGTTAACGTCGCCTGCTGAGCATTAATCAAATCAGCCGTCGGTTGGCCGTTGACGATTCTGCCAACGGTTAATTGCTGGTTCTGATACTTGTTAAGAAACGCAGTGGCGTTCAAACGCAGCCGTCCGTCCATGAGCAGAGTCTTTGCGCCGAGTTCGTAGTTATCCGAAACTTCCGGTAGGTAGGGGCGCATACGAGTATCTTGATTAAAGCCGCCGCTGGAATAACCCATGGAGTAACTGCCATACAACATCACGTCATCGCTTAAGTTGTAACTTAAGATCGCGCGAGGCGTGGTCTTACTGTACGACACCTCTTGATAACAACGGTCGGAGGCTGATATCGAAACCCCGGGGGCCACTTCCAAAAATGTCATACCTGGGCAGAGGTACGCCGGATCCGCAGCGCCCCCGAATAGAGTCTGTATGCGCATAAATTCCCGGTCATCGCTGGTGTATCGGGCGCCCAGAGTTAGGCTCAAACGATCATTAATCTGATATACCCCTTCGGCAAATATCGACTGATTTTTGTTGGTTACATCGTAAGCCTGATATCGACTCCCGTAAATCTGAGTCGCAACGGCGATATCGCCCAGAGTTTGCGCACTGCCATCCGCATTGGTCGCTCCCGAGGGGAAGTAAAAGAATGGCCAAGCCGTTGCGGCAGGCGCCTGCACGCCGCGGAACAGCGGGACATCTAAACTTTCTTCTGTATCTTCCTGAAAGATATACGCGCCAGCGACCCAACTGAATCGATCACTTTCGCCTGATAGCCGAAACTCTTGGGAATAGATCTTGTTAACGCTTTCGTTATTAAGAATCTCCAAAAAATTAACCGTAGGGCCATTGCCCATAACCCAACCCCAGCTACCGTTGAAGTTATTTATTTCCCGATAAGACGTAATCGAGCTTAGCGACGCCCACTCCATTTCATAATCCAACTTCAGGGAATACGCATCGACATCGCTATTTGCTGATTCATCATTGGTCGTATCGATCGATACGTGGCGTGTGGTGGATTCGCAATTCGTCTTCATGTCGTCATAAACACCGAACATGTTGCCGATAGCCGCCAGCCCACCCGCTAGCATGCCGCTGGCTGGACCAGTAAAACGGCAGCTGCCAAGTGGTGCGCGTTCATTGGCCTCAAAATGATCGTATGTGAATAGCGCGCTAAATTGCTCTAAGTCCCACAATAGCGACGCACGATAAGACAACGAATCTTCATTGCCGCGGTCTTTACCTGTGAGCGAATTAACGATGTGACCATCAGTGGTTTTTCCAAACAGCGCCACTCGTGCAGCCAGCGTATCGGACAGAGCGCGGTTCACAGTAAACCCATAGCGTTGATGATTATGGGTGCCCGCACCGATACGGACACTGGTTTCGCTATCCTGAGTCGGTTTGTTATTTATGATCTGAATAAGGCCAGCAGTAGTATTTCGGCCGAATAGCGTGCCCTGTGGGCCGCGTAAAATTTCTACTCGGCTTACGTCCATCATGTCCAGCAAGCCGCCTTGGGGGCGGCTTAGGTACACATCATCTACGTAGATACCAATCTTAGGATCCTGAGTCGCAGACCAGTTGGTCTGGCCGATACCACGCATAAATACCTGAATCGCTGTGCCGTTGACCGAGCTGTAACCAATATCAGTATTAGGGCTCAGCTTTTCTAGGTCTCTTATTTCCGTGACATTACGATTCGCCAGCTGTTCCTCATTCAAGGCAGTAATTGGAATCGGCACCGACTGAGCGGTCTCTTCACGCTTACGCGCGACGACCACTACCTCTTCAATAAAACGGTTTGCGCCATCATTGGCTCCCTCTTCGGCGTAAACCATTGGAATAGCCATCAGACTAGCCATCGCGATCGCAACTAACTTTCGCATCATTTGTCCCCTTAGATTGACATTGATAAGCATTCTCTAATCCCTAACTTCCACAATTTGCGCAGCAGCCCGTCGGGCGGCCCACGCTTGTTCTACTAGACGCATCTGTGGCATGCGCAACCTATTGCCCGCACTGAGCGTTGAACCCAATTCCATGTAATCCTCGCCCTCCGCTGTGAACGCAGGCCAATGCGGCAAATCGGCAACATTGGGATTCCCAGTTCTGGCGAACGTACTCCAAATGTTCATCATTACGTTCGAAAAGCGGAAGTCTGCGGCGACTGGCTGTGCGTCCCATAGGGTCAGGTCACCCAATACATAGCCAATTTCCGCGGCATGAAAGGCTTTATAACTTTCGCGCTGTGCGATAGGCGGGTGCCAAGTAAAGAAATACAGATAAGCCGGGCTTTTTACGGTTTGCATATGTCGCGCCCAGGCCCGCATCGGATAAGTAAAAAGCAGATCGGTGTCGACGGCTGACCAGCGTTCATTCACATCCGCATAGGCATTTGCTGGATAGGCTGCCGCTACTTGACCCTCAACCTCTGGAAGCTGCACCGCCAAATAATTTTGAAATCCCTCTTCACCCTTGCCGTATAGCGGCTCGAAATAGGGCATAAAAGCTGTCGACTCGTCCGCATTTGAACCGATCAAGACCGGAACATCGGCCTGTTCACCATTGGCAAAGATCTGCTCCAACTCTTGCGGAATCACTTCGCCATCGACTATCGGCATCGCTTCAAAATTGTTCAGCGATGGGTCGGCTTGGACGGCCGCAATAATCTGCTCTGCAGGGATTTTTCGCAGCGCCGCAATTGAGGCATCGCCGTTCTTACCCGCAATCGATACCGCTACTTGCGCGCCAACAGTTTCTGCTGCTGGCGCAAATGTTTGGGCTTTATCACGCAGCCAAAGCGGCCTAAAGAGGGCCCCGCTCTGGCCTATTGCTTTGTGAAAGAGACCTTTTGCCATCGGGCTTGCCTGTATTAAAGAAACGCTCCAAGAACCCGCAGACTCGCCAAATATCGTGACATTATCGGGGTCGCCGCCAAACGCGCTGATGTTGTCGCGAACCCAGCCGAGCGCCTGAATTTGATCACGCACGCCCTGGTTGCCAGAAACTCCCCTTGGATGCTCTGCACTTAATTCTTTGTGGGCCAGGTAACCGAATAATCCGAGCCGATAATTAATGGTGACAAGAACTACGCCTTTTTTGGTCAACTCAATGCCCGGATAGGCAGCTCCCTCCCCAGTTACTAGGGCACCACCGTGTATCCAAACCATCACTGGTAATTTTTCATTGGGCGTTTCGGCCCGGCTCCAAATGTTCAGGTGCAAACAGTCCTCGTCCATACCTTGATCAAGCGACTCTCCAAAAAATTCACCTTCTTGAGCGGGCACCTGCATGCAGGCTGGTCCAGCCTTGCTGGCGTCGCGCACACCCGCCCACGGCTCCACAGGCTGAGGCGGCCGCCAGCGCAGCTCACCCAAGGGCGCTTTAGCGTAGGGAATATGAAAAAACTGCTTTAACCCATCAGCCGAACGAATACCCGAAAGCGTACCCGTGGATACTGAGACCTGAGCGTCTAGCGGAGCAGATGCGTGGGTGTTCGCCGCAGCCAGCAAACTAAATGCAAGCAAAATCCCGAACCGGAATGCACAAATCACCGAAGTCCCCAACTCCTCAAATTGCCAGCGACTTTACTTACTTTTGTTTTACAAGGCGACTTTTTGTTTACCTAAAGTTGACTATTTTATTAGGTCTCGGATGCCGTCAACTGATGCAGCAAATCCGCCCAAGCAGCTTCCATATCTGCGGTCCAAGCACACCCCAATTCAGCCTTCGCACAATCGCGGACAATGAAGAAAAAACGCGTAAATAATTCCGGATTTACGTCGTAGGCAAGGTGATGAGAACGCCAGGCGCCTAGGCTCAGGGAGTCCAAACGGCCCTTTGCTGCGTAATCGAAAATGGTCTCCAAGGTGGTCTGCAACATCGCGCCACGCACGCTGCCATCGGTATCAAGAACAAACAGCGCCTGAACCTCTGGATGCTGCCGATACAATCGCTCATATATTTGAGCATGGGGATCACCAAGAATTTGCGCTAGGTATTCCAAAGATGTTGCGATGGCAGTCGTCATGGCTGCAGCATAACAGCATAAATTTCCGTGCTGGGGCGCTCACAGCCGGCCCCGGCAATCAAAACCTATTACCCAAGTGAAACTTTGTTACGTTATCCTCCCGCTCATGACACACATTTTCACCGGACTAAAAGTCATCGACTGCGCTACAGTCATCGCCGCACCTACCGCCGCCATGATGCTTGGCGACTTCGGTGCCGACGTCATCAAAATTGAGCAACCCGGCGAGGGCGACATGCTACGAATGCTGTCCCATGTTGCGACGACACCCGAAGCTGGGAACGATTGGTTTTGGCAGCTCGACGGCCGCAATAAACGCGGACTTTGTTTGGATCTAAAACATCCCGAAGGCATGGCCGTATTAAAGCGCTTAGTCGCCGAATGTGATGTCTTTATTACCAATCATCCCGCTAACGTCAGAGACAGTCTTCGACTGAATTACGCTGATTTAGCACCGCTAAACAAATCCATGATCTATGCCTCGCTTACGGCCTACGGCGAGTTAGGGCCCGAACGCGAACGTAAGGGCTTTGATCAAGTGGCGTATTGGGCTCGCAGCGGACTGATGGATCTGATGCGCGCGCCCGGCACGCCACCCACTCAAGGGCTTCCTGGAATGGGCGACCATCCAACAGGGGTTGCGCTATACGCGTCCATCGTCACCGCGCTATTGCACCGCGAACGGACAGGGGAGGGCGGCTTGGTACACACATCGCTGCTAGCCAATGGGTTGTGGTCCGCTGCCGGGGTAGCCCAAGGCGCTTTGGCCGGCGGCGATATAGCAGAATATCGCGACGACAATCTGGTTGATCCAGCAATGCTGCGTCCATACCAAGCCAGCGACGGACGTTGGCTGCAATTTAACATGATCCGCAATGAGGAAATGTTGTCATTGCTCTTCGCGGCGTTGGACGCCATAGATTTGCTCGCAGATCCCCGTTTCGGAAATCTGGAGAATATGTGGACTCATCGGCAAGCTTTGGGCGACGAATTACAGAGCCGAATCAGTTCTAAAACATCGGACGAGTGGCTGACCGTCTTTGCAGATTTTAGTCTGCCGATCAATCGTATGGGAGTTATTGAGGAACTCTCCTCTGATGCTCAGGTTCTTGAAAACGACATGGCGACGATACCTGAGGATGAGAGTATCGATGTACCACTGATCATTAATCACCCGATTAACGTGGCACATTTACCTAAAGTTGGGCCAGTGCGCGCGCCGGCTCAAGGAGAGCACTCGCGACAGATTCTTGGCGAATTAGGCATGACCGACGTCGAAATCGAAAGCTTACTCAGCGATGGTGCGGTGATAGCGACCCCCCTGTCTAACGAATCGAACTAGAGGCGGATATGCGCACCGCGACGATTTTCTTGCAGACAATGCTCGGCACTTACCTCACGATTTGGGCTGCAACGCTTGCCTTTGCTAACGGCGGGCACGCTGCACAGCCATGGCAGGAACTATTCAATGGCAAAGACCTAAACGACTGGACTGTTAAAATTGCCGGCCAAGCTGCTGGTGAAGACAAGTATCAAACCTTTAGGGTCGAAAACGGGCTGATAAAAGTACGTTATGACCGCTATGAGCAATTTGCTAATCAGTTCGGCCATCTATTTTTTCAGCAACCCTTCAGTCGCTACGAGCTACTCGTCGAATATCGCTTTGTCGGCAGCCAACTTGAGGGTGGACCCGCATGGGCTAGACGCAATAGCGGGGTGATGTTGCATGCTCAGGACCCAGCAACTATGGCGTTAAACCAAGATTTTCCGGACTCCATAGAGGCACAGTTTCTGGGCGGCCTTGGCGATAACAAACGCCGGCCCACGGGCAGCGTCTGCTCGCCCGGCACCGAAATCATGTTAGGGGACATGATGGCAAAGCAACATTGCACCTATTCCTCTAGCGCTACCTTTGACGGCGATCAATGGGTTCAAATGCACATCGTTGTTGAGGGCAACGGTAGAATAGAGCACCGCATCAATGACCATGTCGTGATGTCGTATCACAGCCCGCAGCTCTCGGCCGACGCCACACATGTACGAGCAAACCCAGCCCTCGCCCTGGACCAAGGTTTCATTGCTCTGCAAAGCGAATCCCATCCGATCGACTTTCGCCGCGTGGCGTTGCGTGCTCTTGGACAGGAATGAGCACCTGCCCCAACTCAACGCATGACTTTGCCGGACTCATGGCTATGGCCCAACCCACAACTGGAGAAACTTGCTCGCGTCTGCGCCCTTGGTCCGAACTCACCGAATCGATGACCGCCGCTGTGGCTCACCATTGTGGCGGGCAAGCCCGTGTCAGATTGCTCAAAGAAGGAATAGGTGCCATTAACACCTGGGAGCAGCACCAACTAAAAGCAATGGGCGATGTTTATATCCGGCACATTGAATTATCCGTAGCAGGCACCCCACGTCTCATCGCACGATCCCTCACCGCGACCAACAGTCCTGTTGTTGCACTGATGCAGGGTCTAGGCGAACGCCCGTTGGCAGAGCTGCTATTCACAGATCCTTTATGGCAGCGCGCGACCCGGACGATACATTTGCAAGCACCCACAGACCTACCGGGTCGCGCAGTTTTGTGGTGTCATCAGAAACATCAACAACGATTACTGGTTGAAGAGTTTTTCTTGCCGGCACTTTGGCAGCGCTAGCAAGCGAGATAACGCGCAATAAAGGGGGAGTTATGTCACGGTTCATCGACCTATCCGTCGCTATCGACAACAACGAACATTCGGACCATCCGGGTGGAAGCCCCAAGGTGAAATACCAAAACCACGCGGAAACCGCCAACGGGCTAGCGCATTTTTTTCCCGGACTAAAGGCCAGCGACTTGCCTGATGGCGAGGGCTGGGCAGTGGAAACCATTACCCTGTCGACGCACAACGGCACCCATATGGATGCGCCCTGGCATTTCCATTCCACTACTGACTACGGAAAGACCCGGGCTCCGAGCATTGACGAAACCCCATTAGAATATTGCTTTAAGCCCGGCGTAAAGCTCGACTTTCGTCACTACGAAGATGGCTATCTCATCGGTGCAGCCGAGATTGAGGCGGAGCTGCAACGCATTGGTCACGAGCTGCAGCCACTAGACATCGTCTTGGTCAACACTCGTGCAGGTGCTGTCTTCGGCCAGCCCGGCTACGTTGACGCTGGCTGCGGTATGGGCCGGGAGGCGACTATGTATCTCACCGAGCGTGGCGTACGAGTCGTCGGCACCGACGGCTGGTCGTGGGATGCACCGTTTAATCATACGGCTAAACGTTGGGCCGAAAATCCCGACCCCGCAATGATCTGGGAGGGCCATAAAGCCGGGCGCGAAATTCCTTATTGGCAAATGGAGAAGCTGCACAACCTTGAAGCGCTGCCCGATCACGGTTTTACGGTGGCGTGTTTTCCGGTCAAGATCACGGCGGCATCCGCTGGCTGGACACGCTGTGTTGCGATCGTCGACTGACGAACAAAGCTGCAACGGGCACTCGCTGGCTACCTCTCGAAAAATCTAGGGCCTACAGTCTTACGCCGCGATTGTTGCGCCGCCGGAGGAACCGCCGCCGCAGTCGGTGAGTACCAAAAACCACCCAGCGAGCATGAATTTTTGCGTCCTAAACACTGCGTCTAACTCTTTATGGCCAAATCAGGGGTTATACGCGCGGCTCGCAAAATATCCCTTATCTGCCAACTGCACCGGCTCGTCCTCAACCGGCTCGCCAACGGCCAGACACTCGGGATACCCCCACTATATTGGTCGTCAAGCGTATGGCGTACCCTGCGCCTCAACATAGAGGCTGTAGATCGACTGCCCGGCGGTCATAAATAAACGGTTACGCTTAAGGCCACCGAAGCACAGGTTCGATACACCCTCTGGTAAATGTATGGCGCCGATTTTGTCGCCATCGGGCGCAAAGATTTGTACCCCGTCCTGTCCGGGACCCGCCCATCCAGCACTGCTCCAAACATTACCCGACATATCCACCCGAAAGCCGTCGGGCATAGCGTCTCCCAGATCACAAAAGACGGATCCAGGGCCTAGCGTTAAGTCATTTTGCACACTGAATTGATGAATTTGCCGCGGATGCCCGGCCTTATGCGAAGCACCGGTATCGCTGACGTATAGCGTGGAGCAGTCCGGCGAAAACGCTAAGCCGTTGGGTTTTTCCAGAGTCTCGACCACTACTTCCGCGTCGCCCGTGAGAGGGTCAATACGATATACCCGGGTGGGCAGTTCTAACTCTCCTTTGTGGCCCTCATAATGGCCTAACGTGCCGTAGCCCGGGTCGGTGAACCAGATGCCACCATCCGGATGCACCACCACATCATTAGGTGCGTTCAATCGCTTACCCTCGTATCGATCCAGTAACACGGTGAGAGTCCCATCATGTTCGGTGCGAGTAACCCGTCTTGTACCATGTTCGCAGGTAACCAATCGACCCTGACGATCGCGTGTATTGCCGTTCGAGTAATTCGCAGGATTTCTGAATTCCGCCACCGCGCCTGTGCCAGCCTGCCAACACAACATCCGATTATTGGGTATATCGCTCCAGAGCAGGATATTGCTGTCACCAAACCAAACCGGGCCCTCATTCCAACGGCCGCCAACCCACAAACGCTCGAGCGCCGCATTCCCAGCCAAACAACTGGCAAACCGATCGTCCAGTATTTCAATAGCTGGGTCTGGGTATCGCATCGGCTGCTTCCAGTCTCGATCAAGTAATCTGTCCATGAGCCTCCACCTTGCTCGCTATTAGCACTTCACTTTGGTGACTAAAACTTAGCAAACTCTGCCCCGCTGCTATAGTGTTTAGCGCTCTTGCAGTTACAGTTGTCTCATGCTCAGCGACGAAGAAAAATTCCGCTTTGATCTGGAAGGCTATTTGGTTATTCCCGGCGCGCTGTCGCCCTTTGAATGCACACAACTGTCGAAACTCAGCGACAACGCCTGGCCACGACAACCCCAAGACGGAGACTTTCGCCGTACAAGTCAAGTAAGCCAATGGGGTGAGGAGTTTCGTAATCTGATGGACCACCCAAAGGTGCTGCCTTATCTGATTGAATTAATCGGGCCCAGAGTACGACTAGATCATGACTACGCCATCTACATGCAAAAAGGCGCGGCCTCACACGCTATTCACGGCGGTCCGATGCGCTATGAAAGCGACCACTGGTATCACTACAACGACGGCGTCATACGCAACGGTTTGATGGTTGCAACTTGGGCACTAACGGACGCCGCGCCTGGAGACGGCGGGTTCGTATGCATACCGGGCAGTCATAAAACAAATTTCATAAATCTGTTGCCCACAGACGCTCAGTCTCAGGAGGCGATGCCAGAGTACGTACGCCAGCCCGCAGTAAAAGCGGGCGACGTCATTTTATTTACCGAAGCCCTCATGCACGGCACCCGCGCCTGGCAGGGCGACCACGAGCGTCGCGTTCTGCTGTTTAAATACAGCCCGCCTCACTCAAGTTGGGCAAAACAAGGTTACGATCTAAGTGCCTACCCGAATGCCACGGAGCAACAACAACGTCTTATGGCGGCACCTTCCGTCGAGCGTCACGC
>ERZ802831.1056-NODE-1056-length-13899-cov-70.1578_pt1 | contig 13899 bp, 12 predicted proteins | sample MGYA00345655_ERZ802831 | MGnify/ENA primary metagenome ERZ802831 (study PRJEB30503, sample SAMEA104212376) | marine metagenome | biome: Westerlies Biome; feature: [SRF] surface water layer (ENVO:00010504) within the epipelagic zone...; material: water...
GCTACTGATTGCAGCATTTCTTCTCGTTTTTCTGCATTTTTTAAAACCTCAATAACATAAGACTCATCAAATCCATGCTTTGAAACAAGTTCATCGATAACTATTTTGCTATCAATATGATTGGAGTAATCTCCAAAAATAGAAAGGGTAAATATCAAACTTAAAAATATAACTTTTTTCATCGCTGCATTAGTTTTTTATGTGTCGCCATTGATATTATTATTCCAAAAGCTATATAGAATGATAACAAAGATGAACCGCCTTTGCTTACAAACGGAAGAGGCATACCAACTACTGGTATTAATCCAACTACCATTGAAAGGTTAATGAATAAAGTTGATGCAAAAACTAGACTCAAGCCACCAATTGCTAGTCTACAAAATCTATCCCTAGCGTTAAAGGCTAAATAAAGACATCTCAGTAATATAAAAAAGAATATCGACAATAATATACATACTCCAATAAAACCAAATTCTTCTGCTATAACTGCAAAAATGAAATCTGTTTCAGTTTCAGGTAAAAAATCTAGATGTGCCTGAGATCCTTCCTGAAAACCCTTACCATTAATACCTCCAGAGCCAATTGCTATTTTTGATTGCGTGATGTTCCAACCGGTTCCGTATGGGTCTGCATTCGGATCAAATAATGTTTGTATTCTTTGTCTTTGAAAAGGTTCTAAGAAATTATTCCATAGAAAAGGAAGTGAAAGTACAAATATTCCAAAAGATATGCTTATAAATCTCCAACCTAATCCTGCTAAAAATAGAATATATATCCCTGCCATGAAAACTACTAGACTCGTTCCCAGATCTGGTTGTCTTGCTATTAATATAAATATAAACCCTATTAAGATTAATGTTATGAAAGTATGTTTTGGACTAATTGGTAGCGATTTGTTACATAAATAAGAAGATATAAAAATTGGGAGAGAGATTTTTATTATTTCTGAAGACTGCAGAGTAAAAAATCCTAAATTTAGCCACCTTTGTGCTCCATTTATTTCTTTGCCAAAAATTATAGTAGCAAAAATTAATAACAAAGAGACAATCAGGAATATGCCTGAAAAGGTATTATAAAAGTCTGGGTCTGGCTGACTCATTGCAAACATGAGAGCAAGACCAAAGACAACAAAGATTGACTGTTTAATAATTGTTGATGAATCGCCTTGTGATGCGCTGTATAAAAAAAATAAACCCATGACAGATAAAAGAGTTATGGATATAAAAAGATACTGATCAAAATAAATACTAAATCTTTTAAAAGTTAATTTTTTTTTCATTCTGTTATTAGTTTATTCAAGACTGCTATTGCTACAGGACCGGCAACTGAACCACCACTTTCGCCATTTTCAATTACTACACTTACTGCATATTTTGGATTTGGCATTGGACCAAAAGCTATAATAATTGCATGATCTCTGTTGCCCTTATTTTCTCTGATAATTTTATAATCTTCCTTAGTTTCCGTGCTTACCAGCTCTACGGTGCCTGACTTAGCCGCAACAACATATGATTTGAGTGATTTTAGTCTTTTTGCAGTACCTCTTGGATCTTCAATTACGCCAATCATGCTTTTATGAATTTTATCCCAGTCAGTTTTTTGTATCTTTGAAGCTGAATTAGATACATCAACTTTTTTATTCTCATGCTTTATAAAAGATAACTTATTCATAATTCCTTTATTGGCTAAGAAAGCAGAGTAATATGCCAACTGAATTGGAGTTGCGCTCATATAACCTTGTCCAACTCCAAGATTTACCGTATCCCCTTTAAACCATCCAAAATTTAAATTATTCATTTTCCATTCTGGTGAAGGTAACAGTCCAATATCAGGATTAAAACAATCAGAGCATATATTTCTTCCAAAACCATAGTCCGATAAGTGGTTGGTCAATTTATTAATATCTGATTTGTAAGCAAGCGAAAAGAAATAAGTGTTAGAGCTTTGGATAATTGCTTGACTCAGATTGATTGTTCCATGGCCACCCTCTTTCCATCCTCTATAAACTCTTTGATCTTCAGGAAGAATAAAATAACCAGGGTCATCAATCGAGAATTCCCAATCTATTAATTGTTCCTTAATGCCATAAAGAGCTATGGCTGGTTTGATTGTTGATGCTGGCGAATATCTCCCTTGAGCAGCTCTATCAAAAAAAGGTTTATTTTCATCTTCTAATAAGGAATTAAATTCACTTGTAGACATCCCATTTGCAATGCTGTTAACTGAAAAACTTGGAGTACTTAAATAAGTGACAATAGAACCTGATTCTAATTCCAAAGCAACAACTGCGCCCCTTCTATTATCCATTTGATTATATGCTTCTTTTTGAGCCCCTAGATCTAATGAAGTAAACAGGTTGATACCATTCTTTGGCTTAATAAATTCAATCTCTTCTAGGAATTTTCCACTAGCATCTACTTCATATGATTTTTTCCCAAATTTTCCTCTTAAAGATTTGTCATAAATATTTTCAAGGCCTGTTTTTCCAATCAAAAACCCACCTGAATATTTAAATAAGGTTTCTTTTTGTTCCTTTTCTTGATTGATCAGTATTTCATTCAGTTGCTCATTGCTAACACCACCTACGTAACCTATAGCATGGGAAAAAAGATAGGGATATTTATTTTGCCTGCTATATCTAACGTCAATAAATGCATTTGGATATCTGAAATTTCTTACTTCAAACCTTGCAATCTCATCAGTTGTTAAATTTCTTTTTATAGTGAGCTCTCTGTTATATAAAGCTTTTTTATTAAAATTTTCGTCTATATAATCTATTTCTTTTTTATCCAAAGAGATTATTTCCGATATCTTTTCAATAAAATTATCTAAATTCTCTATCTTCCAAGGCTTTATTATTAAGTCATATGAAGGAACATTGTTAACTAGGATATTTCCTTTTCTATCATATATGACTCCTCTGGTTGGCTGAACGAGAACCTCTCTTGTTCTATTTTTAAGTGATGCAATTTCATAATCTGAAAAGCTTGATACTTGAAGCGAATAAGTTTTGTACAAAAGTATTGAAAAAAGAATACCAAATAATAAATAGATGAAAACTAATCTATTAAAAAAACTTTTTTTCTCTAGTATTCTTTCTTCTAAATCAATCATTTATGGTACGGCAATTTTTTTATTATAGAAAAGGCTCGATATATTTGTTCAATCAAAATAATTCTAAATAATCTATGAGGAAAAGTGAGGCTAGATGCTGAAATTACACGGTCAGACTTTTCAATAATTTCTCTAGATAGTCCAAAAGATCCTCCAATAATAAAACAAATTTTTATATTATTTGTCATAGCCCTTTCAAAGAATTGGCTTAACTCAATGCTATTTAATTTTTCCCCATTCGAATCCCATGAAATTATAAAGTTTTCAGTTGGAATCTTAGAAACTATCATTTCTGATTCTGATTTAAGTATCTCATTTTTTGATTTTTTAGGATGTTGCTGACCTTTGATATTAATAAAATTAATATCAACTGTTTTTGGTAATTGTTTTAAATAATAACTGATTCCTGCAGACTCCCATTCTGATAATTTATTACCAACACTTAAAATGTTTAAGAGCATTTAATTTGAAGAATTAAGGAGTGTATTTTCACCCCATAACCCTTCCAAATCGTAGAAATCTCTTACATCATTTTTCATAATATTGATTACAACATCTCCACAGTCGACTAAAACCCAACCAGATTCAATTTTTCCTTCGACGCCCAAAACACTCATTTTATTATTCTTTATAGATTCTATAAGCTTTTCAGATAAAGACTTTGCATGCCTATTAGAATTGGCTGTGGCAATTATTATATTGTCAGCAAAAGAAGAGATTCCCTTTATATCGAGTGATAGGATGTCCTCAGCTTTGTTGTCACTTAGTGTTTGAACACAAATATCATTGAGATTTTTTTTAGGCAATTTAAATTAGTAGTAAAGGTTTTTTATAACTAAAAAAATTAATTATTAGTCCTTGTTATACTAAATCATTATTTAAGAAAAAGGTAAGTAATTTTGGAAATTTCTATTATAAATTCTCTCTTGGAGCTATTTAGCTCATACAAGAATCTAATAGTATGGTTTGGCTCTGTCTCGATATTTATTTTTATATTCAGTTTATTAAGTATAAAGTGGTTAGTAGGACTAATACCCGTCGACTATTTCATCAATAAAGCTCCCTCAAAGACGAAATTAACTAATCCTATATTGTGGTATTTAATAACGATCATAAAAAATATCATTGGCTATTCATTGATTCTTGGCGGGATTATGATGCTAGTGTTGCCTGGTCAAGGAGTTTTCACAATTGTAATTGGTTTGATGCTTAGTAACTATCCTGGAAAATATAAATTAGAAAAGAAATTTATAGCGATTCCGACTATTCTAAAATCAATAAATTGGTTGAGAGCAAAATCGAATAAGCCTGCAATAAGAGTAATATAAGTAGTTAGGTCGTAGAGATATTTTCTATATATTTTGCAAGGATGCCCATTCTTTGAGATGCATCAAATGCTTCAAGTAAATTTTGTTTTTCAAAAGAACTTAAAGGTATCAGTCCAGCTAGATTATATGCAACAGAATCTGCTGAACTAAAATCAACTTTAATTTGCAAATCACTTATTCTAGGATGCTTCATAAGCTGTGTAAGGATATTAGATATTTCAGGATATTCTGCCAAAATGGCTTGATCATCGACCTCGGGATCTATTTCAGGTTTTGCATCAGCAACGTGAAGACCATCTTCAAGCTGACAAATATTAGAAATATTAACCTTATTTTCTGACCTTACAGTTATACCAAGTAAGCCATTTGGGAGATTATTGAAATCTATTATCTCAACGTATGTACCCTTTTTAGACATTCCATAATCAGAAATAGATTCTAGTTTAGATTGAAGGACAATGATAAACCCATGACCATTAGACATACACTCTTTAACCATATTAATATATCTTGGTTCAAATATTTGTAAAGATTGAATGCTTCCTGGAAGAGCAACAAGCCCCAACGGAAATACTGGAAAATTATTTTTTTTCAAGATAATTTATTAAAGGTTGAATTATTTTATGACTATCCTTGTTTGTCATTAATAAAATAATATCATAATCAAAAATTATTTTTTTAACTGCATCTATTAAATCATTTACATTTTTTTCAACTTGTATCTTGCTCGATTCGTTTAATACTTTTTTATGATCCAACCAAATTACATCATCAAGTGACTTCACTGAGTCTAAAAGTTTTGCACCATGATATCCATCTGACATAGTATTTGAACCCAGCTCTACTAAACCAAGAACTTTTTCAGATTTATATTGGTCTTTAATTGATTCTGATGCAAAAGAAATAGCTGTTGGATGATGAGCAAAATCATCATATAACTTTATATTTGAGTATATACCTTTAAACTCGAGTCTTCTTTTAACGCCATCAAAACTTTTTAATAAGGTTAAAGATTCTTGAACATTTATGGATTCAGTTTTAGCTGCTAAAATTGCTGAAACATAATTTTTAAAATTATGGTCGCCAATCAATGGCATATCTTTTAAACAGTATTTTTTTGAGGAATCACTAAATTCTTTTAGTTCATAATTAATATCAGTTTCATCATCTATTTTTATTAAGTGACTCCAAGATCCCATTTCTATAACATCTTGAGTATTCCGATCATTTTTAAAATAGATAACGTTTCCATTTGATGGAATTATTTTAAGTAGATGATGAAATTGTCTTTTAATATCACTTATATCATTAAATATATCTGCATGGTCAAATTCAATATTGTTAATTACCACAGTATGTGGTGAGTAATGAATAAATTTAGACCTTTTATCGAAGAAAGCAGAATCATATTCATCTGCTTCAATTACAAATACTTCATCAGTTCCTAAAGACGCTGAGGTCTTAAAGTTACTAGATACTCCGCCAACAAGAAACCCTATATCTCGTCCATAATTCGCAAAAATATGAACCAACATGTATGAAGTGGTTGTTTTGCCATGAGTTCCAGAAATAGCTATTACTTTTCTATCTTTTAAAATGTTGCCTAGCATTTCAGGCCCAGATTTAAATGGGAGATTATTATTTAAGATATATTCAACGCATTCGTTTCCTCTAGAAAGAGCATTACCAATCACATACAAATCAGCTTTTGGGAGTGTTTCTTCTGAGTAACCCTTAATCATTTCAATACCAATATCATCAAGGTGAACTGACATAGGAGGATAGAACTGAATGTCTGATCCCGAGATAACATGACCAGACTCTTTAAGTATTTGAGCTAAGCCTCCCATAAAGGTTCCGCAAATACCTAAGATATGTATTCTCATATTAGTTATAATACGTTACCTATTTTTATTTCAACACTTATAGAGAGAAAAAAATGAAAAAAAATGCTTTTTATGCTCAATCTGGAGGAGTAACTTCTGTTATAAATGCAACAGCTGGAGCACTTATCTTGGAAGCAAAAAAACATAAAAATATTGGCAAGATTTATGCTGGTAAAAATGGTATTTTGGGAGCTCTAAGAGAGGAGCTTATTGATACTTCAAAAGAGTCTAAATCTTCAATTGAGTCTCTAAAGTTTAGGCCTGGTGGTGTATTTGGATCTTGTAGATTTAAACTTAAAGATCTTGAGTCCAGTAATAAAGAATACAAAAGATTAATTGAAGTTTTTAAAGCTCACAATATTGGTTATTTCTTTTATAACGGAGGAAATGATTCAGCAGACACTGCATTTAAAGTTTCTCAAATAAGTAAAAAATTAAACTATCCAATTCATTGCATTGCAATTCCTAAGACTGTTGATAATGATCTTGCCCTAACAGATTGTTGTCCTGGTTTTGGTTCTGCTGCAAAGTATATTGCAACTTCAATATTGGAGGCATCTCTTGACGTTCAATCAATGTCAGAAACTTCTACAAAAGTATTTATCTTAGAAGTTATGGGAAGGCATGCGGGATGGATGGCAGCATCATCTGCTTTAGCGCGATCTGAAAAAGGAGATGCGCCTCACATAATTTTATTGCCTGAGATTACATTTAACCAAAATAATTTTTTATTAGCTGTTAAAGAATCTGTAAAAAAGAATGGTTATTGTGTTGTAGTAGTCTCAGAAGGCGTAAAAAATAGTAGAGGGAAATTCTTAGCTGAATCCGATTTAAAGGATGCCTTTGGGCATTCACAGCTTGGTGGTGTCGCACCATATTTATCAAATTTAATTAATACTAAACTTAAACTAAAAAATCACTGGGCGGTATCAGATTATTTACAAAGAAGTGCAAGGCATATTGCTTCAGAAACTGACCTCAAGCAAGCGGAATCTGTAGGTGTTCATGCTGTTCGGTATGCTGCAAATGGTATGAATGGTGTCATGCCAATTATCGTTAGAGGAAAAGGTAAAAAATATAGTTGGAAAGTTGAGCCAGCTTCTCTCTCAAAAATTGCAAACGTAGAAAAAAAGTTGCCTAATTCTTATATTTCAAAAAATGGTATGGATGTAACTTCAAGAGCCATAGAATACTTATCACCTTTAATAGAAGGAGAGTCTTTTCCTAATTTTAAAAAAGGTATTCCAGAGATTAAAAAATTAAAATTAATAGAGATTCAAAAAAAGTTGCCTTTATGGCGATGAAAAAGATTCAGTATTAAGTTCATCTATTATTTCAGAAATCTCATCTTTTAAAAAACATTTATCTTCTTCATTTAAAAAGGCGCCTACTTCAACATTTTTGCCCTTTGATTTAAAACTTAATTGAAGTATTTCATTAACATCTTTTGATACTTGAAAAGAGGTAAAGGTTCTAAATTCTTCCCATTTATACTCAATTTTTTTTATCCCCTTTTCAATAATTACAAGATCTTGAGATATATTTATTTTTTCAATTTTTGAACTCCACTTAAAATTTAAATAAAAAGCAATCAACAAAATACATACCTCTAAGCCAGCAAAAGGCAAAATTAAGGTTGCTCCTAGGATGTAAAAAATTGTTGCTATAAATATGCATATAAAAGATATGCTGAAAATAAATATAACTCTTGCACTTCCAATTAGTGAGCTATTCGGTTTTAATATAATTGAATAAAAACCATTATTATCTTTTGATACTGAAACCATTATAAGAAAGACCTATGAACACATTAAACGAATATTCTAATTATATATTGCCTTTTTATGCACCAGCGAATTTTGTTGTTAAAAAAGCATCTGGTTCAATAGTTTGGGATACAAAGAATAAAAAATATATAGATTTTACAGCTGGAATTGCAACAACAAATTTAGGTCACAGTAATAAATTACTTTCAAAGATAATAAATGAACAAACTAAAAAATTATGGCATCTCTCACCTCTATATATAAATGAGCCAGCTGTTGCATTGGCAAAAAAACTTTGTAAAAAAACGTTTGCTGAAAAAGTTTTCTTTTGTAACAGTGGTGCAGAAGCAATCGATGGCTCAGTAAAAATAGCTAGAAAATACGGAATAAGTCGTGGAAATAAAAATAAAAACCAAATTATTTCTTTTTCTTCAGCTTTTCACGGAAGATTACTAACTGGAATTGCTCTTTCTAATTCAAAGGCTCTTCAAAATGGTTTTCACCCTCTGCCAAAAGGTATAAAAAATCATCCGTATAACCAAATCGATGGTTTAGAAGAAAAATTTTCAGAAAACACATGCGCGGTGGTTATCGAACTAGTTCAGTGGCAGGATGGAATCATCTCAGCCAACAAAAAGTTTATCACTGCATTGAAAAAACTTTGTAAAAAGTATGATGCTTTACTAATAGTTGATGAAGTGCAATCTGGTATGGGTAGAACTGGAACACTTTTTTCTTATGAAAAATATGGCTTTAAGCCTGACTTAATGTGCTTTGCAAAAGGTCTTGCAAATGGTTTTCCAATAGGTGGAATACTTACTAATAATAAAATTTCAGATGCAATGACAATTGGTTGTCATGGAACGACATTCGGTGGCGGGCCTATAGCATGTGCTATTGGATGCAAGGTTTTAGATTTAATTGAAAAAAAGACACTTCTTAATAATGTTTTTAAAAAAGAAAAACTATTTCTAAAGCATTTCAATGCAATGAATGAGGAGCTTTCTTGTTTTAAAGACATTAAGTCATCAGGTCTTTGGATAAGTCTTGAGCTTAATATTTCTAACGATTTTAACGTAGATAATCTCATTAAGAAGTGTCATGAAAAAGGTCTTATGATTCTAAAAGCTAATAACACAATGATTAGAATTTCTCCAAGTCTTATAATAGAAAATGAACTAATAGTTAAAGGTAATAAAATTCTTAAAGAAACTATTCTTGAGCTTCAGTAGAAATTTTATCTACCTCTTCGATCATCTTATCTACTTTTCTATACCCCTGAGGTAGTAAGTTACCTCTTTTTGCCCTAGAAGATACATAATTTTCTAGATCTTTTAACTTTAAAGATAAAAATCTTTTCCCACTTTCAATTCTTAGAGAGCTAGTAAGTGAAATTAATTGAGCTTGTGCCATAAATTCTTCTTTTGCTATAAATTTTGCCGTTGGGATATTTATAATTTTATTACCCTTGCCTTTTCCAAGAATGGGTAACTCATCAATTTTAAATAGAAGTAGCCTCCCAATATTTGAAACTGCCGCAATATAAACATGATCCTCTCTGACTTTAATTGCGCGCAATAAATCAGCATCATGTGGAATTTTCATGAAGGCTCTTCCAGATTTCTTATTTGAAACCATATTCTTAAATTCAGAAATATAACCAAAGCCTGCAGAGTTCATAATCATATATTTATCATCATCATTGCCTATCAAGGATGAAATGAATTTAACACCAGAATCAGCTGATACTCTTCCTGATATAGGATCGCCCATGCCTCTTGCAGATGGTAAAGAATGACTTGGCAATGAATATGCTTTTCCGTTTGAATCCAGGAATACTGCTGTTTGATTACTTTTACCTCGAGAAAAATCTTGCAAAATATCATCACCTCTATAAGTCAAGGAGCTGGGATCAATATCGTGACCCTTGGCACTTCTTATCCATCCTGCTGCAGACAGAATGACTGTAATTGGCTCAGTCACTAAAGTTTCTTCCTCTGAGAATACTTTTGCTGAAGAGCTTTGAATTATGAGAGATTTTCTTTCTTCACCAAAATTTTCTTTTATTTCAATCAATTCATTTTTAATTAATGTCTTCAGTCTAGATTTAGATTTTAGTATTTTTTCAATATCATTTTGTTCGTTCAATAACTCGTCTCGCTCTTGCTCTAGCTTAATTTGTTCTAATTTAGCTAACTGTCTTAGCTTAATTTCGAGAATGGCATTAGCTTGAATTTCTGATAACTTAAATGCCTTAATTATTTCTTTTTTGGGCTCATCAGACTCTCTAATAATTTTGATTGCCTTGTCTAAGTCTAAGTAAACAATTAATAAGCCTTCTAAGATATGAAGTCTGTCGTTAACTTGATCTAGTCTATGTTCAAGCTTTCGAACAACAGTTTCTTTTCTAAAAACTAACCACTCTTTAAGTAATTCAGTTAAAGAAAAAACTTTGGGTCCCCCCTTAAGGGAGATTAAGTTCATATTAACTCTATAACTTTTTTGTAAGTCAGTTGATGCAAATAAATGATTCATAACATCTTCAGCATTCACTCTATTAGATTTTAGTGTAATTACTAATCTAACAGGTTCTTTGTGATCGCCTTCATCTGCCAAGTCTACTATCATCGGTATTTTCTTTTTTAGCATTTGATCTGCAATTTGTTCAAGTATTTTTGAGCCAGATGCTTGATAAGGAAGAGCATTAATAATAATTTGATTTTTTTCTTGAGCCCATTGAGCTTGAGCCTTAAAGCCACCCCTACCAGTTAAATATATTTCTTCAAGCTCTTCTTTGCTTGCAACAATTGGAGCATTATTTGAAAAGTCAGGCCCTTTTATTATTTTGAGGAGGCTTTTTAAGTCAGTTTTTGGATTTTCAAGAATATGAACGATGGCATCAATAACCTCATTTATATTATGAGATGGAATATCAGTTGCCATTCCAACAGCAATTCCTGAAGTGCCATTTAGTAAAATTGAAGGAATCTTTGATGGAAATATAACAGGCTCAAGCAGTGAGCCATCAAAATTTGGCTGCCAATCAACAGTTCCAGATTTAAGTTCTGAAATTAATAAGTTGGCAAATTTTGTTAGCTTTGATTCTGTATATCTCATTGCAGCAAAAGATTTCGGATCGTCTTGTGAGCCCCAATTACCCTGCCCATCAACTAAAGGGTATTTAAATGAAAAATTCTGAGCCATTAAAACCATTGCCTCGTATGCTGCGCCATCACCGTGAGGGTGAAATTTTCCAATTACATCACCAACTGTTCTTGCTGACTTCTTATACTTCGAACCAGCATCTAATCCCAACTCAGACATTGCATACAAGATTCTTCTTTGAACTGGTTTAAGACCATCTCCAATATTTGGAAGAGCTCGATCTAAAATTACATACATGGCGTAATTTAAATAAGATTCCTCTGCATACTGCTTAAGACTTATAGAATTGATTTCTTTATGTTTTGTCATAATTATATTTTTGCTAGAGATCCTTTCTTCTCAAGCCATTCTTTTCTTGCAGGAGCATTTTTTTTTGATAATAGTAAATCCATCATAGAATTTGCATTATCACTTGAGGTTATAGATAAATTTACTAATTGTCTTGTAGCAGGATCCATGACAGTCTCTCTAAGTTGAGACGGATTCATTTCTCCAAGACCTTTAAATCTTTGTATATTAATTTTAGGTTTGCCTTTTCTCTTTTTAAAATCATTTACTATCTGATCTCTTTGATCATTGTCTAGTGCATATAAAACATCCTTGCCACAATCAATTCTGTATAGCGGAGGCATTGAAATATATATTCTTCCTTGTTGAACTAAAGGCTTATAGTGTCTTAAAAAAAGTGCACATAATAAAGTTGCTATATGTAGACCGTCTGAATCAGCATCAGCAAGAATACAAATTTTTCCATATCTCAGTCCAGAAAGATCGGCGTTTCCTGGCAAAACACCAATTGCAGTTGATAAATTTTTTATTTCTTGGGATTTAATAATTTCAGTACTCTCAAGGTCCCAGGTATTTAGAATCTTTCCTCTAAGGGGCATTATTGCTTGAAAAGATCTCTCTCTTGCTTGTTTTGCTGAACCTCCAGCAGAATCCCCTTCGACAAGAAAAAGTTCAGTTTCATTTAAGTCTTGACTATTACAGTCTGACAACTTTCCAGGAAGAGCTGGTCCTTTAAAAGTTTTCTTTCTTTCAACAATATTGGAAACTTTTGCTCTTGTCTGAGCTGAAATTATTGCTAATTCAGCAATCTTTTCTCCTTCTTCCGTATGAGTATTTAACCAAATACTTAAAATATCTTTTGTATTACTTGCAACAAAGGACATATGGTCTTTTGAATCTAACCTCTCTTTTGTTTGACCAGCAAACTGTGGATTTTGTAATTTTGATGAAACAATAAATAGTGCGCTATTTATGACATCATCTGCATTAATTTTTAAACCTTTAGGTAGAAGATTTCTATATTCACAAAACTCTTTTATAGAATCCAACAGGCCAGACTTAAAACCATTCAAATGAGAGCCGCCCTGAAGAGTTGGAATAAGATTTACATATGTCTCATCTAACTTATTCTTTGGAGGTCTTGGAGACCAGTTAATAGCAAACTCTAATTCCTGAGCATCTGATTGCTTTGAACAAACTATAGAGTCTTCTAAAATAAGTTCTGATCCTTCAGATGATTCTACTAAATAACTTTTTAATCCATCCTCAAAAAACCATCTCTCTTTATCCCCAGACTTTTTTTCATTATTAAAATCTATGGTAAGTCCAGGACACAATACTGCTTTTGCTTTTAATAAGTGCTTAAGATTTTTTATCTGAACTTCAGTAGTCTCAAAATATGTTGGGTTAGGCTTAAATTTTATTGAGGTTCCAGTATTTCTTAATCCTACTTCTCCCACTTGCTTAAGATCACTTGCCTTATCTCCATTATTGAAAGATATTTCATACTCTTTTGAGTCTCTTTTAACAGTTACTTCAAGTTCATCGGATAAGGCATTAACAACTGAAACACCTACACCATGTAAACCACCAGAAAAATTATAATCATCTCCTGAAAATTTAGCCCCCGCATGAAGTTTGCAAAGTATCAATTCAACTCCTGAAACCTTATGCTCAGGATGCTCATCTACCGGCATACCTCTTCCATCGTCTGATACTTTTATGAAACCGTCTTTCATAAGAGCAATCTTTATATTTGAACAATGTCCAGATAGCGCTTCATCAACTGAGTTATCTAATACTTCTTGAATTAAGTGATTGGGATTGGATGTATCTGTATACATGCCGGGTCTTTTTTTTACAGGGTCTAATCCAGATAAGACTTCAATTGCCTCTGCGTCATATGAATTTTTAGCCAATTTATAAAGCCTTTTTAAAAATTATAATTAATGAACTTATATAAGTTATTCTACTCTAAGAAATATAAAAAAAATCTATCTAAACTAAAAAAAATATAAATGTTTACACTGTAAACATTATTAATAGGGTAAAATACGACGATGAAAAATCTATTTTGTTCAGTTTTTCTTAGTCTATTTTTAGTCAGCTATGTGTTTTCTGAAAATATCTTAGAAATATATGATGAAGCTCTTAAAAATGATCCAACGTTTAAAGCTGCTGAATATTCTTATTTAGCTGATAAAGAAATTGTCGTTCAAGGCAGGGCAGCACTTTTGCCTAGTATTACGTTAAGTGGCTCAACTAATTGGAATGAATACTATCAAAACAAGGAACTGCAACAACAATATAATTCTTTTTCAGGTTCAGCAAGAGTATCTCAACCCTTATTCA
>ERZ802831.1057-NODE-1057-length-13883-cov-14.3904_pt1 | contig 13883 bp, 12 predicted proteins | sample MGYA00345655_ERZ802831 | MGnify/ENA primary metagenome ERZ802831 (study PRJEB30503, sample SAMEA104212376) | marine metagenome | biome: Westerlies Biome; feature: [SRF] surface water layer (ENVO:00010504) within the epipelagic zone...; material: water...
CTTAAATGCCCACTATGCAGCGGAAGGAGTGGACTTTGTCATATTCAAGGGCATTGAATCGGATATTTTAGGAAACGGTGATTTGGACTATCCAGCGGATATACTAGCCGGCTTTGATTTTATTGTAGCTAGTGTGCATCAGCAGTTAGATATGCCCTTAGAAGCTATGATGGATCGATTTAAACAGGCTATTGAAAATCCATTTACCACTATGATTGGCCACCCCACCGGCCGGTTACTATTAAAACGCGGAGAAAGTGCGTTGGACATGAACGCGCTCATTGAACACGCCGCTCAGCAACAGACCGCTATAGAAATCAATGCATCCCCTTGGCGATTGGATTTAGATTGGACTTGGGGTAACAAAGCAAAGCAGACGGGCCTTTTCACGAGTGTTAACCCAGATGCGCATAGTATTGATGGTATTGATGATATCCAGTACGGAGTACGCTTAGCTCGTAAAGCAAAGTTTGATCAACCGAGAGTACTTAATAGCCTATCCGCAAAGGACTTTCTTTCTTGGGCAAAAGCTTCGTGTGAATCAAAAAGCTAGGATTGCCTTTTACCTACAAGAATAATTCTTACTGGCTATAATTAATTTTCTAGTAAAACTACTACTGCTACTTGATCTAGCTTTTTTGTCTACTGCTCAATTATGGATCCGTCCGAGGCTAAAGTCATTGTTTGGACGCGAAGTATCATAGGAATGTCTTCTACCGGACGATCCGCATAACTCTTCTTCGCTTGTGCTATACTGTCTACCACTGCTAAACCTTGAATAACCTCACCAAAGACAGTATATGACCCATCTAAATAAGGCACCCCACCTTCATTCAAATAGATTTCTCGCTGTTCTGGAGTGTAAACTATAGGCTCAAAATCTTTGGTAGCAAGGGGCTTTATTTCTTCAAGTATCTCTCTCACAACTCCCTGATTCCCATCCATTCTTGCCTGGTCAATTCGTTGCTTTAGCTCAGTATTTTCAGGTGCACTGACATATGCAGTAATCAGACCTTGCTCAATATTATTATTCGCCTGCGCCATCAACTGATCTATATCTCGTTCTGTTCGCTCACGCCCGTGTACAATATAAAACTGCGATCCACTTGAGCGCATATTTGGATTGGTTTCATTACCCATTCTAGCCGCCGCTAAGGCACCTTTTTTGTGAATATATCCTCGTACTATTTCTGCTGGCAGGGTATAGCCTGGCCCACCTTGCCCATCGTTCCGTAAATTATCATCCTTAGAATTTGGATCTCCTCCCTGTATCATAAATCCTTCAATGACTCTGTGGAAGGTAGTTGAATCATAGAAACCCTCTTTAGTGAGTTTCAAAAAATTGCTTTTATGCTCCGGTGTAGCATCGTAGAGTCGAACGATCATATCGCCATATGAAGTGGAAATTACCACTACCTCTTCGGTTCGGTTTTCAGTCGGAAATAAGGGAATAGCTTCTGCCTGGCTGGTACTAGAATCAGCGGAGGTGCAGGCTAGACTACTGAAGGCCACAACGGCCATTATACATAATTTTACCAAGCTTATAGAACGCATTTGCTTACCAATGTTTAGTTTAAAGAAAACGGTGTTGTACGTCGTTAAAATAATCTATTATTTATTTAATGTAGAAATAAATTAGACGCACCTGATTAAAAACAACATGACCCCAATGTCCATTCCTTCAAATTGGCAATTAGATCATATCGGCATTGCTGTATCTTCTCTTGATGCGGCCCTGGAACAATATGAAACACTGTTAGGAACCCAGCATTATGGCCGAGAGCATGTCCATTCACAAGGTGTTGAAGTGGCCTTTCTTGACACATCCAACGCCCGAATAGAGTTATTAGCGCCCCTTAGCCTAGAATCTAGTGTCGCCAAATTCATTAACAAAAGAGGCGAAGGCATGCATCATACCGCTTTCTTGGTCAACGATATTCAACGTGAACTAGATCGACTAAGTGCCCTGGGTTGGGACCTTATTCACCATCAACCGATATCCGGCGCCCATGGGAAATGGGTGGCATTTTTGCATCCAAAATCAGCACATGGAGTACTTATTGAATTATGCGCATACAAAAATTAGCCTACCATGCAGGAAGCCTCCTTATACTTATCTGTTTCTGCATTACTTGCTCTGGTCCCAATCAGGGATTCGAAGAACCTCCTCCTCCGTTAAGTGACACTCCTATTGCCCAATTAGACATAAATACCAGGGGCTTGGAAATTCCCAAAGATCCCAAAATAATGAGCACATTGCGGGTGTTCATCAACGAAGAATTACGCTTAGAACAACCCATGGGCATAGAATCCATCGGCATTGGTGAGATAGAACAAGGTCCAAAATTCTCTTATGGGCTGGAAAGCTGGACGGCCAACGGTCTGGACATGGATGTCTCCATTTTATCCATGCCCGAAGAAGAGGACTGGATTTTGTACGGACCCTATAGAGACAAAACACTTATTCGACACGCTTTAATGGTCGACCTAACCAAAGCGTTGGGGAGGTACGGACCTAGATACGATTTTGTAGAACTCACTATCAATAATCAATACCAAGGAGTCTACCTATTTTCAGAAAAAATAAAGCGCGACACAAATCGACTCAACCTGGTCGATTTAGACCCTGATGAAAATGATGCATCCACCATTAGCGGTGGATATATTCTCCGGGTTGATGATGAACGAGGTGACCGCGGCGAACGGGCCATTGGGGATGGCATTATGTACTCTGAGAAAGATGGATTCCGATCCATGTATGGGCCCTCTGGAGACTCACTACCGTTCCCTGCCCACGGGCAGAAGCGTAACGAAGAACACTATTTCATGTACGAAGACCCAGATAAAGAGGTAATTACTGAACAACAAAAAACATATATCCAAGGCTACCTAGCTCAATTTGAGGATGCGTTGTTAAGCGATAATTTCGCACAGGGTGAGCGTAGTTATGCCGACTAAATCGCCATAGATTCATTTGTTGATTATATACTGCTCAGCGAATTATCCGCTAATCCGGATGCTTATCGTTTTCACACCTATCTTTACAAAGACCGGAATGGCCCGCTGAATATGGGGCCTATTTGGATGGCGAATCTTGCCTTTGGCCATGGGGAGTTAAGCAAAAAGAGTGGATGGATGTTTGAACTAAATCAAAGAACTCCGGAATCCGAATGGTTAGTACATTTTTGGTGGGAGAGGTTACTGGAAGACGACACCTTCCGATCAGCGTTGGCAACTAGATGGGCAGCACTTCGTGCTTCCGAACTCAGCAATGAAGCAATAATAGATAGAATTGATACTCATGCATCACGATTAAATTACGCTGGAGCCTTAGATCGTAATGTTGAGACTTGGACTATTCTTGGCAAAAAAATTCCTTCTAACACCTATGTGGGAAGTACGTATGCAGAAGAAATTGCGTATTTAAAAGAGTGGCTAACCGACCGGTTAGTATGGATGGATGCCGAATTATCCGGAAGTTTTTGACCCATCGTACCAGAGCCGAATCATCATATAAATAAAAAATATCAACCCTACATAGAGTCCCAACTCGAGAACATCTCCGAGCCAAACCCAAAAAATATCAATCTTAAATCCTAGCATCTTCCTGTTAATTTGGTTTGTTCTACACTCTACTTACAGCAGAATGCTTACTTGTATCCTTTAAGATACAACTTTTTAGAAGCTCTGACGATATTTTTTACTCGTTAATGAGTATTACACCCTCTTTTTTAATACTTTGGAAATAGTGTGACTGGAGTGTATTATTACCTTGTAGGATAGGCTGCAATACAATTCTACCTCATCGAATGAGCTTACTTGCATAGATTCTATGAATACGTTCTATTCTAAACCTTGTAATCCCATTTTTTCACCCATATTTAATCCATGAGTTCACTTGATTTACATCCAACCATTCGGTTGCTTCTAGACATAGTTGGAAAGTTTAATTCCACTATGGATCCATCTAGATTACTTCATGATATCATCGAATCTACCAAAGGAATGGTTGAGGCTGAAGCTAGCTCTCTTTTTTTACTGAGTGATGGAGGAAAAAACCTGGAACTAACCATTCCAACGGGACCAGCAACCGCAGAAGTGTCGGGTAAAAAAATAGCCTCTGATCATGGTATAAGTGGATGGGTTGTTCAGCATCAACAGCCTGTATTGATTACAGATGTACAATCAGATCCCCGATTCCAAGGAGAGTTGTTATCCAATCCGAAGTTTCAGTCACGTAACATGATTTGTGTTCCCTTGAATAACAACCAGGGGAAAACGATTGGTGTCCTTCAAGCCATTAATATAAAGGAAGATTTTTTAAATGAAGAGATGTTGGGGCTATTTCAAACACTGGCCAACCAAGCCGCCACTGCTTTAGAAAATGTTCACGTAAAGCAGCAACAATTAGCGGCGGAATTAGTGAATAAAGAGCTAGAGGTTGCTACAGAAATACAAGCTCGCTTTTTCCCGCAGCAAACCCCAAATTTAGAAGGCTATGAAGTAGCCGGATGCAGTATACCTGCCAAGGATGTTGGGGGAGATTACTATGACTTTATTCCCAACCCTGAGCCTTGTCAGCATGGTTTTGTAGTGGCTGATGTAACTGGAAAAGGAGTTCCTGCATCCTTGTTAATGGCAACCATGCGAGCCACCTTGCGAGCTAATATTCAAAATAATCCGAATGATATTGTTCAAGCTCTGCGCCAAGTTAATGGAGATATTTATAGAGATTCTCCTGTCGATAAATTTATCACCTCCATCTATTGTAATTTAGATTATGAAAGCCATGAGCTCAGTTATGTTAACTCAGGTCATAATCCACCCTATATAGTTCGCGCTAACGATAACCGAATCGAAGAATTAGATCAGGGAGGGGTCATGTTGGGTATTATGGAAGAAATAGACCTTCCAAAGGCAACACTATCCATAGACAAAGGCGATATTTTAATGCTATTTTCTGATGGGGTAACGGAAGCTACAAATCCTTCTGGTGAATTATTTTCTGAAGAGCGTTTTGAGCAGTGGTTACTAGACCACAATCAGCTTAGTGCCGAAGAAATGAAAGATGCTCTACTCAAGACACTTCGAGACTATGCAGACGGTAGCCCACAAAGTGACGATATCACTTTCATCATCGTAAAACGAACGAACTAATTAGAGATGACTAAGAGGTATTATACCGGCCTCAATGTAATCGGTACTTAAGTTGTAGGCTTGGAGAAAAATTCCAGGTACTCAGCTCAGGGTCAAAATACCAGTTGTTTAAATAGGTAAATGATAGATCTGCGATTACGCTAATTTTGTCAAGGTGCTTCACCCCTTTAACGCCAAAATTTACATCGAATTCAGCGATATATTCACGCTCACCCACAAAAGCTCGGATGGTATAATCATCATTATATCGCGTTCGTTGGAAATAGGCTCCAACAGCGCCACCCGAACCGTAATAGTCTAGGGAAATAAAATTACTATTTGATCCCGGCCCAATGCTTGCGCCTACTAGTTGCCCATTATGCGTATAACCCTGCTTAACTATGCCATGTATGTAATAGGTCCCGCCAGCACCTGAATTATTAATAAAGGATATTTGATTCTGACTTAGGGTAGTTGTTTCAATAGATAGCCTTATTATGTTTCCATAGCTAAGATCAAATAGTTTCAAGAATCCAAAGGTATACGCTCGTTGACGATCAGGCTGCCTGAGTAATTCCTGAAAACTTGCAGGAAAATCGTTTTTAGCAAATTCAACATAGGTTTCAAATCCAACCTCAGGAAATTTCCACGTCATGGCAACCGAAGAAAGTTGGTCATAAAAGTCATTGGTAACTCTACCCCCTCCTATATCGGTATCTCTTTTGGGCGAGAAATTAGTAAATGCCGCAAATGCATCACCCAGTACCAAATCTCCATCCTGCCATTCTCTGTACAATACTCGATGTAAGCTTAGTGTCAACCCATCTGCAAAACTAGGTCGATATGCTGCAACTAAACCCGTGAAATATCGCCTGTCATTGTTTGGATCCTCATCAAAGTAAGCTGATTCTTGTAAACGCCCCCAAAACCCTTGAATTTCTATGTGACCAATCGGCGTGTGTACTGGGGTTTTAGTGCCCAATCGTATATGAGGAAAGCCACCGGCATTTCTACTCATCAGTATCTGATTCTGATAAGCAGGGCCCCACGTCATATTTTGTGTTGATAGGGCAAGGGCTAAAAATGTATGCGCCAGCTTGATTTCTGACTGTCCTAGGTGAAATTCCGTTATAGAACGATTCCCATACCTTTGTACCCAGTCCAAAGACCTTGCATATGGGTACGAAAACTCACTTTTGTTTAGATTGTGTGCTGGAATGGTAAAATCTCGGTTTTCAGCATAATAAAGCATGGGCTGAATGGAATAACTAATAGAACTTTCCTTAGCTAAGGTGATCCTTCCCTGAACACCAAAGGTGGTAAACAGATTCGTCCCTTTACCGGTCCATAGCGGCCCGTTATTATTGCTTCTATTTAGTTTTGAATTGTGCACGTACCCAACTCTAGGACTAATTAGCGAAAACTCAGTTGTCTCCTTTTGAGTTAACTCCCAAATATCCCAACCCGATGCTCCTATTTCATCGTCCATCCCAACACTAGGGAAAAAACTCAATGGGGAAATCATATCCGGATTTTGTAAAGCCATCAACCTAACATAATCGTACTCTTGCGACTCTGGAGCCATAATATACTGAGCCTTTGCAATAGGGAGTTTTAAACAGAGTCCTAAAAAGAGGGCTAAAAGTGCGAGTGACCAACGAGGTGTAAGAGCCATAGCGATGTTATTGTTTAAAATATTTTTTTGCAGCGATAGTGCGATAATCTTCCCAATTTGCTTGTTGTGAAAGTGCCATCGGTTCCGCCCCACCTTTTAACTCCTCGACTTTCCCATTCAAAGCTGAGGTTACGATATGGTGCTTTCTACTTCTTTTCGCGAGGCAACTACTTATAAAAATATCATCGATATCTTCCTCTGGCTCAATAAGCATAGGTACCCGCTTTAGGTCGGCTGTTTTGAAAAATATCAAGCGGCCTTTTAATATATCTACCCGCGTATTTTTTTTGGGAAATTTATGATGCTTCGCTCCTACTGTAATTCCCACCTTCCGAATGCTTTTTTGCTGTTCTGTGGGGTAGTAAGACAAGTCCTTGCCAAGTTTAACCCCATTAAAACCAATGGCCCGTCCTGCTTCATAATTTTCTTCCATGGTATCAATCAAACTTTGCAAGCTATCCGGCGAACTAAGCACGAAATCATCATCATGCGACATAATGTACGGGGTGTTGGCATACGACGCCATACTCCACCTTGCCCAACATTTCAAATTCTTGGAAGAGTTAATCACCAAGTCTAAGCGCGGGTCATTAAACTCTTGTTCGCCATTATTCCATAGGAATATAGAACACTCAACGGTTTGATTTTTGAGCGCATCAAGTATAATCGGTAGATTTTCAACTCTCTTATAATTCAATAATAAAACCGTAACCATATAGTGATTATATTGAGTTAAAGTAACGATGAAAGATTCTAAAAAAGCACATATTGCCGTTTGTGTTGGAACGCATAATCGACCCGATTCGCTTACCAACACCCTTCAATCACTTGTTCGTCTTGAAGTGCCCAATGATACAGATATATCCCTTATTGTCATAGATAATAATAGAGAAGCTACTTCAGAGCAAGTCGTGGATAGATACAAAAATGAGTTTAAACGGCAATTTTATTACATACATGAGAGTGAAAGTGGAATTGTCCACATGAGAAATCGTGCGATGAAAGAAGCCTCAAGTCTAGGAGCTACCCATCTAGCTTTTATTGATGATGACGAAATAGCTAGTAGTAATTGGATTACAACACTCTATGAAGCATTGGTTAGATTTGAAGCCCAAGTGGTCCAAGGTACCACGCAACGAATCCTCCCCGAGGATACCCCTAATTGGCTAACTAAGTATAATTTACTCCAGCTCAAATCACATGCAACTGGGCAAGTCCGAAGCTCTGCAGGGACTAGGAATGTTTTATTTGATCTACATTACATGAACCAACATGCATTGAAGTTTAATGCTGTGTTTAACTTTATGGGTTCTTCAGATACCTTTTTCTTTCATCAAGCGTACCTAAAAGGAGCGAAAATTGTATGGGTAGATGAGGCAAGAGTAGAAGAAAAAGTCCCAAAAAATAGATTGACCGCCAAATGGATAATTCAACGCGCCTTTAGGATGGGGGTCACCGATTTTGAAATGAATAAACAACTTGGAGCCTACTTCTCAATAGTCACCTCTCTATTTAGGCACATAATGTATCTTTTATTGTTTAGCCTACTTTCCATTCTTAGCCTTCCTTTTGATAGGAGCGCATCGCTAAAACTGTCATTACAGGTAGTCAAAGCAGCTGGATTTATCTACAAAATGGCTGGATTTACCTATCTAGAGTACAAAAACTACTCTTAGATTAAAAAGCCTAACTACATCTAAATGGTTAATTTCACCGGTATACATAGGGCAATGACATAACATATCAGACTAATGAACACGGCCAATCCTTTAGCAAATACATTTTTTTGCCGGGCTAATTTTTTCACCGAACCATGTTTGACACTTGGCTTTTTTCCGGGATCATGTTTGAAACCTGGTTTTTTTTCGTTGGTATGCAGGCTTTCCATCACTTCATCAAAGAATTGCCCTGTTCCTGGTAAATGAATCACCAGAGGGTGAGTACCGGTGACTGTATTCTTATACTCCTTGGTTTGAGGATTGTAATTGATATCGATAAGCTTGCTTTGATACCTGTTCAGTCCTAAAAATTTCAACACCGCTCTTTCTAACTTAAATGAATTATAGGCGTGGGTGCTACTCACATGTGGCATGAATAGTACTCTAGATCGACCACCAGTTACCTCAAAAAGTACATGACTGTGATCTAATTGAATTGTGTACTTCTTGCTGGTTGAAAGAGCATGCTCTACATAATGTTTTGTATACAGATATTGATCGGAAACCAAACTAGTAAAAAAATCGGCATCCTCGATACGTAGTTCATTTTTAATAATTATATCACTGAGCAGTTCTTGTAGAGCGGCGACTTTCCCCATCATAGTCCCTGAATTCAAGTACCTGTAAAGAGTGGGCGATGTTGGATAAGTACGCTGATACTCTGCTTTGATATGATGATTCCAAAAATAAAAATTAGCCTCAGCTCCAAAAATTATGTCCCCCTCTAACGAGGTAAAAGCCCTGATAATATCTACTTCGGAGGCATTGATTAGAACATCAAATGCATCAGTAACCAGGAGCATTTGCTCGTCATCAGCACTTGACAGGAAATCGTAGAGTAGCTTAATCTTTATTGCATTCGAATTCCATTTACCATCAAATGTAAGCACAGTTAGGTCTAAATCGTGGGCATCACAGCTGAGGAGTAGTTTGTTATCCGAAGCTAGTTCTTTATCTGAGAATGTTATAACCCTGAGTTGACTCATTGGTTCCTGCACAATTTTGAGAATAGTACTTCATAAGACTCTCCTATTTTTTCGACCGAATAATTGCCCGCTCGCTCTTTCCCTCTAGCCGTTATCTCTTGCTTTTCTTCCTTCTCTAGGCTTAGCGTTGCATTAATTCCATCTGCCAAAGTTAGTGGATCAACGACCGAAATCAGCTTCCCAAACCTACCGTTATCCAAAATTTCGGCAGGACCAAAATTACAATCTGTTGAAATTACCGGACACTCACATGCCAATGCCTCGACAAGAACATGACCAAAACCTTCCCATTTTGAACTTAACACAAAAGCCTCTGCATTTTTCATATAGTGGTAAGGATTCTTTTTAAATCCTTTGAAATGTACCATCGAACAAATCCCCAGTTCTTTTGCTAAGTTCATTAATTGCTGCTGTTCACTTCCTACACCTAAAACAACTAAATGAATACCTGCACTGGGTGCCATACTTTTTTGATACCCCTGTAGTAATAAGCTGAAATTCTTTTGAGGTACCAACCTCCCCACTCCTAAAATATATCGGTAGGAATGCTCAATCGGCTCCTCCCTGGTTAATGCAATTCCTTCTAGATCTACGGGATTGCCTAGCACCGAAACCTTTGATTCTTCTATCATATACGTCGATACGATTTCAGATTTAGCCCCATGCGTCAGTGTAATAATATGATCTGCCTTTGTATATGCTTTTTTAAGCAAAAACATTAACAAGTTGCCAAATACGATACCCTTTGACTTTGCTTCAGCCAAAATATTATTTCCCGACCTAATTACCCAGATACGATCTTTTGTGAACCCAAGTATTTTCCAAATCAAAGAAATATAATTCATACTCTCAGTTACCGTAATTATGATGTCAGGGTCATAAGTCTTAATAGCACGATACTGAGTGGGTAGTATGAACACGAAAAATTTATACAAACTATACAGTGGATTAGCCGATTTTGATATAGAAAATGCTCCTTTGTCCAAGCTATTTAGAATAGAATGCTCGGGAACCATCGCAGAATAATGCCCATCAAAATCTAGCAGGCAAACCTTGAGCTCAAATACTTCTTTGTCGTAGTTTTTCAGAATATTAAGAACAGTTCGTTCCGCACCACCACCAGAAAAGCTTGGTAAGAAAAATAGAATTCGAGCTCTTGTGCTCATTCGTAGTTCCAATAATCTTTATAGTATCGCATCATAACTTCGTTGTTGATACCATCCTTGTTAACCGAATTGCTGAGAGAGTACCCTGACCAACTCGATAATCGCTTAAGGTGTGAAAATCCCCATCTAACTGGAAATATATATTTCTTAACCTTTTTCTGTGCTAGATGTCCACTAATACACAAATCGTCGGTATAATACGCCTCTTCTGGGCGTTGCTCCTGTAGAAAGTTGGGATCAAAAAATGAGGGTTTAATCATAAATGATCCATAGCCAGTAATGACATCCACTTCGACAAGGTTTTGGATATCGGTTCCGTAAACTTTTGTGTCAAAGCGATTTTTATCTTTTAATGACGCTGGAATATCGTACCCAATGACTGCTAGCGCTGCATCCGGATTCCTTTGAGATTCTATTACATACGCCTCTATCAATTTCTTAGAATAGATAATGTCGTCATCTAAACAAATAATCTGTTGATTTGGGTCTGCTTTATATTCTAGCAATGAAGGGATCAATTTGGTAATGGGTCCTAAATCATGTTCGACCACTCGAAATTCGACCAAGGGAATGGATGGCAAATCTTCTACTGAAATATTTTTTTGCTCCCGTACCGAATATTTAGGTACCCACACAATGATTTTTTTAGGTAACACAGATTGATCCAAAAGTGAATAAAGAGTTGGCTGTATGCGATCTACCCGCTCTGATAGGGTCGTCAGTGAGATTACGATATCCGAAGAAATATTGCTAAACTTAACACTGCTCTTAATGCCGCTAACCAGCAACAAATACCGAATAAGTTCTGAGGCTTTGTTACGCATTCTGACTGCTTTCTATTACTCTGTTAGTCCGATCGAAAACCTGCATGAAATTAGTCCTTTTTATCGTAAAGTCATCATGGCAAAAATTACTCATTGGAGCCATAGGAAGTGCTATAGCTGGTTTATGCTACGCATACGCCGTAAAGTTATTGAATACCCTCATCGGTAGCAGCTCTGAAAGTAGCGCGTTGTTTATTGAAATGTCTGGGATTATTGTACTATCAACTAGTCTATCGATAATAACAGGGTATTACCTCACCCAACTTTTTGAAGAAAAAATCTCAGATTTACGTGTAGATCTCTCAAGAAAAATTTTGCAAGCGGATTTTGAAACAGTAGAAAGAAATGCATTCAAAATAATCCCTGTACTTCACTACGATGTAAACAATATAGGTTCTTTTGCTAAAACTATTCCAGATGTACTAGTGGCTGTCTTCAAAATTGCAGCTATCTGGACGTATATGTTCCTCTTATCTTGGCAACTAACCCTTTCCATTATCACCGTTTTCTTGCTTGTTTTTTTATTCGCCTTTGTGCTTCTGCCTACCTTTCACCGAATTGAAAAAGATATACAACGAGAACGAAATGTATTATACCGTCACCTTCTTGGTTTAGTGAATGGGATAAAAGAACTAACATTGAATCGAGTGCATCAAAAAAATTATGTTGAGGATACGATTAATCCAACCAGTTATAAGCATGCACGGCATATTTCAATAATCAATTCATTAAATATATTGGTTACAAAATCAGCTGAGCTTATAGTAATTGTTGGGATTGGTATAATCATTATTGTACTAAAATCTTCTGCAAGCTTTTCATCCGAAGTATTTCTAGACTTCTTAACCTTAGTGCTCTTCATTCTACCTTCTCTTATCATTATCACGAGCTTTGCAAGGAGCTTGAAAAAAGTGGACGCCTCACTAGAACAAGTATTTAGCTTAGGGCTTGAGTTTGATGACTACAGGCATGCAATAGGAAACGCTAAAATACCGTACCATAGTCATTCAGAAGCACCACTTATTAGTTTACAAGAGGTCACTTATCACTATGGAACGCCTGATTCTAACACCTATAAAGTCGGCCCATTTAACCTCAGCATTTATGAAAACGAGCTTTTGTTTATTAATGGAGGTAATGGAAGTGGAAAAACTACCTTAGCGAAACTGTTAACAGGGCTATACATGCCTGAATCGGGCCAAATAAATTACCAGGAACAAAAAATTAACGAAACTAACCTCTTCGAATACAGAAATCTGTTCGCGGCGACCTTCACCGATTCACATGTTTTTCAGGATCTACGCTATCTATCGACCCGTGTTAACGAAAGTGAAATGCAAAAAAAATCTGCGCTATTAGGCATAGAGGATAAAATTGAGGTTGACCAGTTTAACATTTCCGCTGTCGACCTTTCGTTTGGGCAGCGAGGAAGACTTACATTACTTAGGGTATTACTTGAGGATCAACCCATCTATCTTTTTGATGAATGGGCGGCTAACCAGGACCCTTACTTCCGGTCAAAGTTTTACCATGAAATCCTACCCGATCTAAAAAGTAAGGGTAAGACAATTATTGTCATATCCCATGATGACCAATACTATCACCTGGCTGATAGGCTCATTACCCTGTCATCTGGTAACATAACTACCATTTCTGGTTGATTGATCTGTTCCTGGGTTTTGGTGATACGCTGTTATCAATAAAAAGAATAAAGATTGCTCTAGGTTGTTAAAGCCCTTATCTTTTGAATCTTGTACATCGAGGCGTGGCGTAGTCCGGTAGCGCACTCGGCTGGGGGCCGAGGGGTCGCAGGTTCAAATCCTGTCGCCTCGACGTTTAAGCTCATATGTATGGGCTTTTTTTGTGGGGAATCGTAGTGATTTGTTCGACTATTGTTCGATAGAAAGACTCCTAAACTAAAGGAGAACTTCAATGGCTACACTAGTTAAGGATAGGAAATGGTACTATGTACAATTCTATGACGCTTTAAAAAAACCACAACGTAAAAGAGTAAGTCTTAAGACAACTCATAAGAGTACCGCTCTAAAGTTATACCACCATCTTGAAAGGAAACATGTATTAGGGCAATACGACGCTTGGTCAGGGTTCGATGCTACTGCCTCTGACTTGCCCCTTAGTAAAAATTCAAGACTTGGAGACGTACTCACCTTCTACATTACCCAGAAATCCAGAGAGGATTGGCGTGACCGAACCACTAAGGATACGACCTACGTACTTCGAGCATTTGAGCGTGTAGTAGGCTCTGAGAAGCCTATATCTTGCCTGTGTGCTACTGACTTTAATGACTACATAAACAGAGAAGGTATCGCCTTTGCCACGCGTCACAGTGACCGCACCAAGCTTAAACCCTTTGCTAA
>ERZ802831.1065-NODE-1065-length-13823-cov-19.0787_pt1 | contig 13823 bp, 10 predicted proteins | sample MGYA00345655_ERZ802831 | MGnify/ENA primary metagenome ERZ802831 (study PRJEB30503, sample SAMEA104212376) | marine metagenome | biome: Westerlies Biome; feature: [SRF] surface water layer (ENVO:00010504) within the epipelagic zone...; material: water...
AAAATAAATTTTCAAAAAAAACTGATTTTAAAATGTATTTAGCAACACAATTTTTCTTTGAAGCAAAATCTTTAAAAGAATGGGAGCTACATCTCAATAGTTTAGATAATAATCTCGAAATTCATGCTGGTATACCAGGTCCAGCTACATTAAAAACCCTGCTTAGTTATGCTACTTCATGTGGTATAGGAAATTCAATTCGATTTCTGTCAAAGCAAGCTTTAAATATCACCAAATTAGCTACAACTAAAAGTCCTGATAAATTAATATATGATTTAGCTAGCTACCAAATTGAAAACCCAAAAACAAAATTAAAAAAAATACACTTTTATGCTTTTGGAGGAATAAAGAAAACTAGTGACTGGTTAAAAACTGTAAATAAGCCTGATTTGATATATAACGGGCAAAAGTTTGAATAAATAATAGTGAGATATATCAACAATTTTTATTTCGTAGTCTGAAATAAACATATAGATACAAAAAAACATCATCTATAAATCCAATCAAATAAAAGGAGTTGTATGTCTGATATTGAAATAGCACGTAAGGCAACGAAAAAAAATATTTCTGAAATTGCATCTGAATTAAATATCAATCAAAATGACTTACACCCATTTGGTCATCACACTGCAAAAATTGATTTCAATAAAATTAAAGAAAAAAAAGAAAATTCAAAATTAATTTTAGTTACTGCTATTACACCAACTCCTGCTGGAGAAGGAAAGACAACTACCTCGGTTGGTTTGAGTGATGGTCTGTGTAAAATTGGAAAACAAAGTATTGTTTGTCTTCGCGAACCTAGTCTTGGTCCAAGCTTTGGAATGAAAGGTGGTGCTGCTGGTGGAGGATATGCACAAGTAGTTCCAATGGAAAATATTAATTTACATTTTACAGGAGATTTTCACGCAATTACCTCTGCTAATAATCTTTTAGCCTCTTTGATTGATAATCACATCTATTGGGGAAATAAATTGCAAATTGATGTTCGTCGCGTGAGTTGGAAAAGGTGTGTTGATCTTAATGATAGAGCCTTAAGAGAAATAACTGCAAATCTTGGAGGTATAGCTAATGGTTATCCTCGCACAGATGGTTTTAATATTACAGTAGCGTCAGAAGTAATGGCTATTTTTTGTTTAGCAAATAATTTGGAAGACTTAGAGAGAAGGTTAGGAAATATAACCGTTGCTTATACTAGAGAGAAAAAACCTATTTTTGCTAAAGACTTAAATGCACACGGACCTATGACAGTGCTTTTGAAAGAAGCACTTATGCCTAACTTAGTTCAAACACTAGAAAATAATCCTGCAATAATTCATGGTGGTCCCTTTGCAAATATTGCACACGGATGTAATAGCATTATTGCAACTAAAACAAGCATGCAGCTTAGTGACTATGTTGTTACAGAAGCAGGTTTTGGGGCCGACTTAGGTGCAGAAAAATTTCTTGATATAAAATGCCGTAAAGGTGAATTAGTTCCAAGTGCAGTTGTATTAGTTGCTACCATTCGAGCTTTAAAAATGCATGGCGGTGTAAATAAAAAAGATTTACAAACAGAAAATGTTGATGCTGTTATTGAGGGCACTTCTAATTTAAAACGCCATATAGAAAATATACAAAAATTTGGTCTACCAGTCATTGTAGCTGTGAATCATTTTGTTGCTGACACCGATAAGGAAATAGAAGCTCTTAGGAATGAGTGCAAAAAACTTAATATAGATGCCATTACTTGTGAACATTGGGCTAAAGGAAGTAATGGGACAATTGATTTAGCAAATAAAGTTGTTGAATTAGCTGATCAGCCAAACAACTTTAAATACATTTATGAAGAAGACATCCCTCTTATTGATAAAGTGAGAAATATAGCAAAAGAAATTTATAGAGCCGATGATGTAATAGCTGATAAAAAAATTATGGATCAACTAACTCAGTTTGAAGAAGCAGGATATGGGAAATTTCCTATTTGTATAGCAAAAACTCAATATAGCTTTTCAACTGATCCAAATAATAAAGGCGCTCCATCAAATCATTCAATACCAATTAGAGAGGTTCGTTTATCAAGTGGAGCTGAATTTATTGTTGTTGTTTGTGGTGAAATCATGACTATGCCTGGATTACCAAGTGTCCCTGCGGCAGATTCGATCAGGCTAAATTCTCAAGGAGAAATTGAAGGTCTCTTTTAAAACTGATAAGAAGTTAATTTAAAATTAATTATGATTAAAAAATCAAATAAATATTCTGTATTTTCTCTTGTAAAAAATGCAATGAGTTACCATGAGAACTGGCAACCAGCTTGGCGTAACCCAGAGATAAAAAAAGAATATGACGCCATCATTGTAGGTGGGGGAGGTCACGGATTAACCACAGCATATTATTTAGCTAAAAACCATGGAATTAAAAATATAGCTGTAGTTGAAAAAGGATGGATAGGTGGAGGAAATACTGGAAGAAATACAACTATCATTCGCTCAAATTATCTATGGGATCAAAGTGCAGCTATATATGATCACGCATTAAAACTTTGGGAAGGAATGTCTCAAGAACTTAATTATAATGTTATGTTTTCTCAAAGAGGAGTAATGAATGTTGCACACAACTTACATGATGTTAGAGAGTTAAAAAGAAGATGGCACGCAAATCGTTTAAATGGGATTGATTGCGAATGGCTAAATACTGAAGAAGTAAAAAAATTCTGTCCAGTAATTAATACTTCACCCAATATCCGCTATCCAGTTTTAGGTGCTACACTTCAAAGACGCGCTGGAACTGCAAGACATGATGCAGTTGCATGGGGATATGCAAGAGGAGCAGATGCAATGGGTGTTGATATTATTCAAAATTGTGAAGTCACAGGAATAAACATGAGTAATGGAAACGTCACTGGTATTGAAACTTCAAAAGGGACAATAAATTCAAAAAAAATTGGGATTGTAGCAGCAGGTCATAGTAGTGTTATAGCTAAGATGGCAGGAATAAAACTTCCACTGGAGAGTAGACCACTTCAGGCATTAGTATCAGAACCTGTAAAACCTGTTATTGATACAGTGGTTATGTCAAATACAATTCATGCATATGTTTCTCAATCAGATAAAGGTGAATTAGTAATTGGAGCAGGAACAGATGGTTATAATTCCTATTCTCAAAGAGGTGGTTTTAATATCGTTGAAGATACAATAATGGCAATTGTTGAATTATTTCCCCTCTTTTCTAGAATGAAAATGCTTCGTCATTGGGGTGGAATAGTTGATATATGCCCTGATGCAAGTCCTATAGTTAGTAAAACTCACATCAATGGCCTGTACTTTAATTGTGGATGGGGAACTGGTGGTTTTAAAGCTACTCCAGGGTCAGGCTGGGTATTTGCTCATACTATCGCAAATGATCAGCCTCATGCTCTCAACGCACCCTTTAGCATAAACAGATTTTCAAGTGGGGAACTCGTTGATGAGCATGGTGCAGCAGCTGTAGCTCACTAAGATGTTACTAATTAATTGTCCTTATTGTGGAGAAAGAGAGCAAGAAGAATTTACGTGTGGTGGAGAAGCTCATATTGAAAGACCAAAAAACCCCCCTGATTTGAGTGATGATCAATGGGCTGATTATTTATTTCTTCGTCAAAATATAAAAGGATTACAATATGAAAGATGGAATCATTCTTTTGGTTGTAGACAATGGTTTAACGTTGCAAGAAATACTGCAACTGATGAAATATTAGCTGTTTACAAAATAGGTGAAAAGCCTCCGCAGCTTGAATCTAACGAACCCCTAACACCTTCTGGTGAACCTCGTATTGGTTCAGGAAATTTTTCAACTTCAAAAGAATAAAATATGCGCTTACAAAATAATAAAAACCTAAATCAAACAAAAAAAATAGGTTTTACTTTTGATGGAAAAAAATATTATGGATTTGAAGGCGATACATTAGCTTCTGCTTTGCTATCTAATGGCGTTCATCTTTTTGGAAGAAGTTTTAAATATCATAGACCACGAGGTATTATTTCTGCTGGTTGTGAAGAGCCAAACGGAATTGTTCAATTAGAAATTAATGAATTTACAGAACCTAATAGAAGAGCAACAGAAGTTGTTTTATACGAAGGTTTAGTTGCCAAATCTCAAAATAGGTGGCCAAACTTAAATTATGACTTAGGAGCAATTAATGATCTACTATCGCCTTTTTTCCCCGCTGGATTTTATTACAAAACATTTATGTGGCCTCCAAAGTTTTGGAAATCATATGAATATTTTATACGTCGAGCTGCAGGTTTAGGCCATGCTCCAAAAAAAGATGATCCTCATAAATATGAACATTATCACTATCATTGCGATACACTAGTTATTGGTGGTGGTGTAAGTGGTTTATATGCTGCTAAAATTGCTGCAGCTAAAAATTTAAAAGTATTACTTGTTGAGCAAGAAGATCAACTAGGAGGAGCAATTTTATCTTCAAATGATCATGAAAATAAAATTAATGCAAATAGTCAAACTGAGTGGAAAAACACAATTTTAGATGAATTAAATAATTTAGAAAATGTAAAAATTATAACAAGCACAACATTATTTGCTTACATGCACTATAATTATTTACTAGCTATTCAAGATCTTCAGCCAAATAAAGGCAATGACAAAAAAAACTCTATCAGACAGATTGTGTGGAAAATAAGAGCAAAAAAAGTAATATTAGCAACTGGCTCCATTGAGAGACCTTTAACTTTTAATAATAATGATCGACCAGGTATTATGTTGGCTAATAGTGCGAGCAAATACCTAAATGGCTATGGTGTTAATCTAGGAAAAAAAATTGTTATTTTTACAAATAACGATAGCGCTTATCAAACAGCAATAGATTTTCATCATCAAAAGATTGATATTACTGCAGTTGTTGATGTAAGAAATAATATTGAAGGAGATCTTCCAAAAATTGTCAAAAAACTTGGAATAAAAATTTATTCTGGTTCAATAATCTCTAATACCACTGGTAGAAGAAAAATTAAAACTGCACACATAAAAAAAATCAATAATAACAACGTTGAAGTTATAAATTGTGATTTGCTGTGTATGTCAGGAGGATGGTCTCCTACTGTTCACTTATTTACCCAGTCTAGAGGAAAATTAAAATTTAGAGATGAAGATTCATGTTTTGTGCCTGATCAAGCATATCAAAAAACTATTTCAATAGGAGCATGTAATGGTACATTTGATTTAAAAAATATCCTTAAAGAGACTTACACATCAGTAAATGACTTTTTAAATGAAGAAGATAATATCTTAGATGGAGAGTTATATGATGCAGAAAAAATAAATATTGGGAAACAAGAAAATGCTTGGATAGTTAATAAAGAAAATATTTCAAAATCTAAAATGTTTGTTGATTTTCAAAATGATGTCACTGCTAAAGATATAAAAACTGCTTTATCTGAAGGTTTTCGATCCATAGAACATGTTAAAAGATATACAACTAATGGAATGGCTACTGATCAAGGCAAAACAAGTAATGTTAATGCCCTGGGAATAATAAGTGAACTTACAGGACAAGATATTTCACATTTAGGTACTACAACTTTTCGATTACCATATACTCCAGTTACTTTTGGAGCAATGGCAGGAAGGTTCGTAAAAGAATTCTTTGATGTAGAGAGAAAAACACCAATGCATTCCTGGCATGTAGATAATAATGCATTGTTTGAAGATGTAGGACAGTGGAAAAGGTCTTGGTATTATCCAAAAAATAATGAATCGATGGATGATGCAGTTAATAGAGAGGTTAAAGCCACAAGAGATAGTCTAGGAATATTAGATGCATCTACACTAGGTAAAATTGATTTAAAAGGACGAGATGTAGGTGAATTCTTAAATCGTATTTATACTAACGCTTGGTCAAAGTTAGCAGTTGGCAAATGTCGCTATGGCATTATGTTAGGTGATGATGGGATGGTTATTGATGATGGAGTAACAACTCGCTTAGGTGAACATCATTACTTGATGACTACTACTACAGGAAATGCTGCAAGCGTTATGAGTAAACTTGAAGACTGGCTACAAACAGAATGGCCGGACTTAGAGGTTTATCTTACCTCTGTGACTGAGCAATTTGGAACAATAAGTTTGAATGGTCCAAACAGCAGAAAAATAGTAGAATTACTTTTTCCTGATCAAGATTTTTCAAGTGTATCATTTCCTCATATGAGCTTCAAAAATTTAGAAATTGATAAAGTGTCTTGCAGAGTGATGCGAATTAGTTTTACGGGGGAAATTTGCTATGAAATAAATATTCCAGCAAGCTATGCTCTTAGCTTATGGAATAAATGTATACAATTAGGCAAGGATTTTAATATTACTCCTTATGGAACAGAAGCGATGCATGTTCTTAGAGCAGAAAAAGGGTATATTATTGTAGGTCAGGAAACAGATGGTTCCGTTACTCCAGTTGATTTAGATATGAATTGGATTGTCAGTAAAAAGAAATATGATTTTATAGGAAAAAGAGCACTTGTTAGAAGTGATACGGTAAAAGAAGATAGGAAACAATTAGTAGGCATACTAACAGTAGATCCATCAATCGTATTGGAAGAAGGGTCTCAATTAGTTGAAGTTGAAACTTCTTTACCAATGCCAATGGTTGGTCATATTACATCTAGTTATTACTCGCCAAATTTAGGACGTTCCATAGCTCTTGCATTAGTTAAAAGCGGAACTAAGAAAAAAGGAGTTAAACTTATAGTTCCCACATTAAACAAAAGCGTTGAAGTTGAAATTACTAACCCTGTTTTTATAGACCCTCAAAATGAAAGACTCTTGGCATGACATTATCTAGAAACACAGTTTTAGAAAATATAAAAACAGAAAAAAATGGTATAACAATCGAAGAACTACCATTTGTTGGGAAAATTAATCTTCGTGGAAATACCAAAGATAGAGATTTTTTAAGTAATGCTGGATCTGTTCTAGATGTTTTAATTCCAACTGAGCCAAATAAGATAATTAGAAATAAAGAATTACAAATAATTTGGCTAAGCCCTAATGAATGGCTTTTGAGTTTTTTAAAAAATGAAAATTTTATTAAAATATTTAATGAACTCAATATTAAATTAAATCCAGAAAAAACAAGTATTACTGATATTTCAGAAAATAAAACAATTATTAGAGTTGAGGGTGATAAAACAACAGAGTTGCTTAGAAAATTTATGATTCTAAATATTGATGAGGCTCTAGAAGATAATTTAAAAGTCGCTCAAACAATTTTTGTTAAGATACCAATACTAATAATTCGTAACCACTTAAATCAAGAAAAACAAAGTTTTGATATTCATATTAATAGATCGCATACAACCTATTTGCGAAATCTATTATTAGACGGGTGTAATTAGTATATTAGTTAAGCAAAGTTTAACCTCCGTGATGAGATTTATCTTTTAATTTTTTTAATTGCTCTAAATAAGAATTTGCTTCTATTTGTTTTTCAATAATTAATTGTTCAAGTTCAGTTATTCTATTATCTAACTTTAAATTTTTAGCAAAAAAATTTTTGTTATCTTTTTTTAATTTCTGATTCTCTTGTTTTATATTATTAAAATTATTATCTTCTGATTCTATATTAGTATTTAGCTCATCAATTTTTTTATTAAGATTTTTTATAGTTAAAATATTTTTATCATATTCTATATTTAATTCTGTAAACTTATCTTGCAAAGAGTTAAATTTATCTGATGAAATTAAATTTTGATTATTTGAGGATAATGAATTCAGATCGTTTTTAATTTCATTTAACTCAAGAACCACACTATCATATTGTAACTTTGTTTCTCTTAATTCAGTTTGTAAATTTTTAATTTGGCCATCTCTAAATTTGATCTTTTGATCTTTTTGAAATAAATTTAATTCTAACTCTTCAATACTACTTGCAAGACTAGTTAACTCCTCTGTTGGATTGGGTATGATATTGTCATTAGGTATAATCTCACTATTATTATTTTCAAATGTTGGAAAAATTAAGAAAATAACAACTATAAGGACAGCAATACCAGTAGTTAATAAAATATTTCTACGTCTCTTTCTTGCACGTGAACCAACAAATCCCGACATAAATTACAATTTATTTACTTCTTTAAGCATGTCAAAGATTTATTGGTTATTATACACAGGTTTAGGATCTAAAGAGTAAGTTTTTTTTCGTATGTATTTTGTAATTTCAATTAAATTACCTATTTTTTCAAAATCGGAAAAGGGGATAACTTTTCCAAAGTGAAGATTAATTGTATCACCTATTTTCCTAGTTAATTCATGCATCAATAAAGAATACCTAAAAGTTTGACCCATCTTATTAGCTATATGATAGAGTTGACTGTTTTGACCCTCAAAATAAGTTGGTAGCACAGGGCTTTTTGTTTTGATAATTAATTTTGATACAAACTGTTTCCAATCGCCATCATGCGCTTTTGTTTTCAATTTTAGGTTGTCTTTAGTGGCTATTTGTCCAGAGGGAAACATTACTATTACACCATCATTCTTTAAAACTATCTCTGCTTCTTTCCTGGCATCAATATTAGCTAACATAGCTGCTCTATCAGGAGAAAAATCAATTGGGATAATTTTATCTTTTACTGCATCAGCTTGTCTAAGTACTTTATGAGTAATCATCTTATAATCCTGTCTAATATTTGAAATTACAGAACATAGTGACACTCCATCAGCGACCCCAAAAGCATGATTGGCTACAATTATTACTCTTCCACTCCTTGGGATAAAACTGCCTTCTTCATAATTAGTTTTCAGGTTAAATTTTAGTTTTTTTACTGCGTCATTCCAAAAATTTTCAGGTGGATTATTTTCCATTAAGTATTGATCATACAATTTTTTTAATTTTATTTTACCTGTTAAAAGTTCAATTATTTTTATAAATTGCTGACTAAATAAATTAACCTCAGCAGATGCAAAGGTAAAAGCAATTTTACTATGATACTTTACATTCATTATATTTATTTGATATTTTTATCATTTAGTTAGTGTTAAAGAACTAGAAAATACACATATTTTTATATATGCATAGATTGCATATTAATTATCCATATAACATACTGGAAATGCATAAAAATAATGTTATTGTATATATAGATTTAATATTTTTCCTCCCAATTAATATTTAAATCCTTTTGGAGCCTTCGGGCTCCTTTTTTTTTACATATTTGCATAATTTGGCCCACCTGCACCTTCTGGAGTAACCCATGTGATATTTTGAGAAGGCTCTTTAATATCACATGTCTTACAGTGTATACAATTCTGGGCATTTATAACAAATTTGGGATGATTTTGATCAGTTCTATCAACTTCATAAACCCCTGCTGGACAATATCTTTGAGCGGGCTCATCGTATTCATTCAATGTGTAATTAATTGGTAAATCTGGGTCTTTTAATTGTAAATGAACTGGCTGATCAGCTTCATGATTTGTTCCTGTTAAGTACACTGAACTAGTTTTATCAAAAGTTAGCTTTCCATCATATTTTGGGTAATCAATTTTTTTTGCTTGATTAGCTGGGATTAAACTTTCATGATCTGCATGAGAATGTTTTAGAGTAAAAGGTAAATATCCTCTAAAAATAATTTGGTCTATACCGGTAAATATTATTGCAGGAATTAAACTCCATTGAAAACTAGGTTTTACATTACGCGCAGTATATAATTCTTTGTAAGCCCATGATTTTTGAAATTTATTTTCATATTCTGAAAGTGGTGCATTATTAGTAAAATATTCACTAATTGTTTCAGCTGCTATCATTCCACTTTTCATTGCAGTATGAGATCCTTTAATTTTAGGCATATTTAGTGTTCCGGCATCACATCCAATTATCAGAGCACCTGGCATATGCATTTTAGGCAAACTTTGCAATCCACCTTCAATTAATGCTCTTGCTCCATAAGATATTCTTTTTCCACCATTTAGTATTTTGGCTATTGCAGGGTGAGTTTTAAAACGTTGAAACTCATCGTAGGGTGATAGATACGGATTTTTATAATCCAAACCAATTACATAACCGATAAATATTTGGTTATTTTCTGCGTGATAACAAAAGCTTCCACCATATGTGGAGTTATCTAGAGGCCATCCTGCCGTATGCATAACTAAGCCTTCATCGTGTTGCTCTTCTGGTATTTCCCAAATCTCTTTGAATCCAATACCATATTGCTGAGGTGATTTACCCGAATCTAGATTAAATTTACTTATTATCTCTTTCCCTAAGTGCCCTCTACAACCTTCTGAAAAAACAGTAACTTTAGCAAAAATATTTAATCCTGGCTCAAAACTATCTTTATTATTTCCAGCCTTGTCAATTCCCATATCTCCTGTTTGAACACCTATTACTTTATTTTCGTCATCATAAATTATTTTAGTGGCTGCAAATCCAGGAAAAATTTCTACACCCAAATCCTCTGCTTGAGTAGCTAGCCATCTGCAAAGATTAGCTAAACTAATAATATAATTTTTATGATTTTGTTGAACGCTTGGTAATAACCATGTAGGCCAACTAAAAGATTTTTCTTTTCCTAAAAATAGAAATTTTTCTTTTTTAACTTTTAATTTAATTGGAGAATTTTTTTCTTTCCAATCTGGAATTAGCTCATCCAAAGCTCTTGTTTCAAATACATTACCACTTAATATATGGGCACCAACTTCTGATCCTTTTTCTAAAATACATATATTTAAATCAGGATTAGTTTGTTTTAATTTTATTGAGGTTGCTAGACCTGCTGGGCCAGCCCCAACAATAACAACATCATAATCCATTGATTCTCTTTGAATTTCCATAGTCTATAATAAAGCTTTTTGTTTTAATTAAAAATAATTATTATTTTTCAATTGAATTTAATTTATCTAATTCAGATGAAAGTTCAGGAAGAGCTTCAAATAAATCCGCGCTTAGACCATAATCAGCAACATTAAAAATAGGCGCTTCTTCATCTTTGTTAATCGCAACAATAATCTTGCTTTCTTTCATTCCAGCAAGATGTTGAATTGCTCCAGAAATACCAACTGCTATATAAAGATCAGGAACCACAACTTTACCAGTTTGACCTACTTGATAGTCGTTTCTAACATATCCTGCATCAACTGCCGCTCTGGAAGCACCAATTGCTGCATTTAATTTATCTGCTATGTCACTTATTAACTTAAAATTATCAGCACTTTGTAAACCTCTTCCACCTGATACAACGATTCTAGCAGTACTTAATTCTGGTCTATCAGATTTCGACTCTTCTCTATCAATAAACTCTGTGTGACTTTCAACTAATTCTGAGTTTATAGTTTCAACAATACCTGATCCACCTTCTTTAGCAACAACATCAAATGAGGTTGGCCTTACTGTAATAACTTTTTTAGTATCTGAGGATTTTACTGTCGCAAGTGCATTGCCTGCATAAATAGGTCGAATAAAAGTGTCATCACTCTCAATACTAATAACATCACTTATTTGGGCAATATCTAGTTTAACAGCAACCCTTGGCATAATATTTTTTCCAAATGTTGTTGCGGGTGCAAAAATATGAGAATATTTATCAGCAATAGATACAATAATGGGATCTATTTTTTCAGCTATCACATGTTCAAAATTTGGATTATCGAACATTATTGTTTTTGTTACATGTTCATAGTTTGCAATTTCTTTAGATATATTTTCAATGTTAGATCCTACAACTAAAACCTCAATTTCACTTCCCACTTTAGATGCCGCATTAATTGTATTTAATGTTGAAGATTTAACTTCAGAATTATTATGCTCTGCTAATATTAAGATGCTCATATAACTTTTGCCTCATATTTTAATTTTTGAACCAATTCAGCAACATCTGCAACCATAACTCCTTTTTGTCTAGTTGGTGGTTCAGATATTTTTATATTTTCGATTCTAGGCTGGATATCGACTCCTAATTCTTCAGCTGATTTAATATCAATTGGTTTCTTTTTTGCCTTCATAATATTTGGTAAAGAAGCGTATCTTGGTTCATTTAATCTTAAATCACATGATGCAATGAAGGGCATCTTAACTTTGACTCTCTCAAGACCTTCATCAATTTCTCTAGTTACTGTTGCAACATTTTCTTCTATCTCGATTTTTGAGGCAAATGTTGCTTGTGGCCAGTTTAAAAGAGCACTAGTCATTTGAGCTGTCTGGTTTGAATCATCATCAATTGCCTGTTTACCCATTAATATCAAACCTGGTTGTTCAGTCTCTACAATTTTAGCTACTAGTTTTGACACAGATAGTGGCTCAATATCATCAGTTGTTTTTATCAATATTCCTCTATCAGCTCCCATGGCAAGCGCTGTACGAATTGTTTCTTGGCATTTTTCTTCTCCAATTGATAAAATTATTATTTCATCAGCTTTGCCTGCCTCTTTAATTCTTAGAGCTTCCTCAACTGCATTTTCATCAGGAGGATTCATAGACATTTTTACATTTTCTTTTTCAACACCAGAGTTATCTGCCTTAACTCTTACTTGCACATTATAATCTATTACTCTTTTTACTGTAACCAAGATTTTCATATATTAAGCTTTGATTTTATCATTAGTAGGATCATATGGACTATCTTCTATAACAACCACTTTATGTTTTTTATCTAAAATATCCATTTCTAGTTCCGTTCCAACTTTGCTATATTTAGGTTTCACCATAGCAATTGCAAGTGATTTTTTCACTCTAAATCCATAGTTACCTCCTGTCGCACGTCCAATCACTTTTCCATCACTATAAACGGCATTGTTACCTAAAGCATCAGCATCATTTATGTCAAAAACTTCTAAGGTAACCATTTTATTATCAAACCCATCTTGTTGCCATTTAACTAGAGCATCTCTACCTATAAAATTACCTTTATTTAAATGAACAAATCTATCAAGCCCTGACTCATAAGCCGCATATTCAATAGACATTTCAGTTCCTACTAACTTGTAAGTTTTTTCTATTCTTAAACTGTCCATAGCCCTCATTCCAAAAGGTTTTACACCAAGTTCATCACCTGCTTCCATAAGTCTATCAAATATATGGTTTTGATACTCAATTGGGTGGTGAAGTTCCCAACCTAACTCACCAACAAAATTCATTCTCATAGCAATTGAAGGAGCTAGACCTACATCTATTTTTTGAGCAGATAACCAAGGAAAGGCTTTATTAGAAAAATCTGCATTAGAGATCTTGCTGAGCAACTCTCTTGCTTTTGGTCCAGCCACAACAAGAACACCTATACTGTTTGTAAGATTTTCAAAAGTAACTGATCTATCATTTGGCATCCATTTTTTTATCCAATCATGATCGAGTCTTTGAAAAGCTCCTGCTGAGACTAAATAAAAAGAATCATCTGTTTCTTTTGCTATTGTAAACTCTGAATGAACACCTCCCTTTGTATTTAATGCATGACATAGATTGACTCTTCCATTCTTTTGAGGCAATTTATTTGCTACTAAACTATCAAGAAAATTTTCTGCGCCCGGTCCAGATATTCTACATTTAGCAAATGCAGTCATATCAAGAATCCCAACATTACTTTGAACATTTAAGCATTCATTGCCCACATGATCAAACCAGTCAGATCTTCTAAAAGACCAATCATCAATTTGCTCAACTCCTTTTGGAGCAAACCAGTTGGCTCTTTCCCAACCAAACTTTTGACCGAACACTGCTCCAAGATCTTTGAGTCTGTCATAGCATGGCGCTTGTCTTAATGGTCTTCCTGCTTCTCTCTCCTCATCAGGGTAATGAGTTGTAAAAACATTTGCATATGCTTCTTCATTTTTTTCAATAAGATATGATTTAGTTGCATAATCGCCAAAAC
>ERZ802831.1085-NODE-1085-length-13686-cov-28.9818_pt1 | contig 13686 bp, 10 predicted proteins | sample MGYA00345655_ERZ802831 | MGnify/ENA primary metagenome ERZ802831 (study PRJEB30503, sample SAMEA104212376) | marine metagenome | biome: Westerlies Biome; feature: [SRF] surface water layer (ENVO:00010504) within the epipelagic zone...; material: water...
ATCAAAGCGCCGCGCCGCGCAATGCGGTGACCAGCCTCGTGCGACTTGCCAGCCTGCACCGCCATCGCGCCATTGGGCTTCAACGCCTGCCAGGCGAGGTAGAGCAGATAGGCCACGCCGGCAAACTTTACCACACTGAACAGAACTGCCGAGGTGTGCAGCAAGGCGGCCAGCCCCAAGGCGGCGGCCAGAAAATGTGGCACAATTCCGAATGTGCAACCCAGCGCGGCCCAGACCGCCGCCCAGCGCCCCTGACCAAGGCCGATGGCCAATGTGTAGATCACACCTGTCCCGGGTGCGATTACTACAACAAAGGCAGTCGTCAGAAATTGCCATGAAATCATCGGGAAAGCCCTTTCAGGGCCGCATTTAAATGGTCTGTGATCTGCCATACTACAGAAAGCCGGTTTGCCTGTCAGCGCTGCACCGCAAAACGTAACAAGGGCAAAACCGCCAGTCCATTGCTGGTTGCAGCAAACAGTCCCGTGCTGTGTCTGCGCTGCAGATGTTTTGCAGGTGCCGCCAGCCCCGAAAAAATCACGCGTTTTGCGCGGCATTCCGGCGCGCTGTGCAAGTGATTGCTTGATCTTTGGGTGAAACAGCGTCTCAATGGCCCAGAGACTGCGCTTAGAGATTGTGCGAGGCCCATCATGGCAGACCAGACGGAGTTCGATTACGTGATCATTGGCGCCGGCTCGGCGGGCTGTGTGCTGGCCAGCAAGCTGAGTGCATCGGGTGAGTTTGAGGTGCTGTTGCTGGAAGCCGGCCCGCCTGACCGCAATCTGATGATCCATATTCCGGCCGGTGTTTACAGCGCCTACCGTAACCCGTCGATCAACTGGAATTATTTCAGTGCGGCCGAGCCTTCGCTGAACAAGCGCGCTGTCTGGACACCGCGGGGCCGGGTGCTGGGCGGATCATCCTCGATCAACTCGATGGTGTATATGCGCGGCCACCCCGACAATTATGATGGCTGGGCCGAGGATTTTGACCTGCCAGCCTGGAGATTTGAGAATTGCCTGCCTTATTTTCGCGCTGGTGAGGCATCAGATCGCGGGGCCGATGCATGGCGCGGCGACAGTGGCCCGCTGCAGGTCACCAAAAGCCATCACCAGAGCCCGCTGATCGACGCTTTTCTCGAAGCCGGAGACGAAACCGGTCAGGGACGTTCGGATGATCTGAACGGCTATAAGCCAGAGGGGCTGAGCCGGCTTGATGCCACGATCGGCAATGGCCAGCGTTGCAGTGCGGCGGTTGCCCATTTGAAGCCAGCGCGCGGACGCCAGAATTTGACGGTGTTGACCGGTGCGGCCGTGCGCGATGTGAAAATCACCGGCAACCGTGCTGACAAGGTCAGCTATACGCATCGCGGCGGTCCTCGCACGGTTCAGGTGCGGCGTGAGATTATCCTGTCGGGCGGTGCGATCAATTCCCCGCAGATACTGCTGCGCTCGGGCATTGGCCCTGAAGATCATCTGCAGGATGCCGGCATCAAGACGCAGGTAAAGCTTGCTGGTGTCGGGCGCAATCTGCAGGACCATCCGACGATGGTACTGCAATTCAAAAGCCGTAAATCCTTTGAGATGCATCGCCTGAACAACCCGCTGAAGAAGCTTGGCGTCGGGCTGGAATGGCTGTCACGGCGCAAGGGGATTGCCACCTCGCATATCTGGGAAGCTGGCGGGCTTGTGCGCAGTCATGACAATGCCGCGCGCCCCGATCTGCAGTATCATTTTGGACCCACAGGGTTTGAAGAGGTGGGCAACAGTTTTCGGGTAACACAAGGGTTTTCATTTCATATCGATCTTCTGTACCCGGAGAGTGCCGGGCGCGTTGAGCTCGACCCCAAAAACCATTTCGGCAAGCCTATGATCCTGTTCAATTACATGGCCGCCGCCGCCGATATGACAGGCATGATGAACGGGGTGAAAAAAGCCCGCGACATTACAAATTCTGCTGCCTTCAAAGATCTGAATGGTGGTGAAACAGGGCCAATGGCACAGGCCAGAACAGATGACGAAATCAAGGCTGTCATCGCTGATGAATGCGCCACCGACTATCACCCGTCCTGCACCTGCCGCATGGGATATGATGATGATGCGGTTGTTGATGAATGGGGCCGTGTCCATGGTGTTGAGGGGTTGCGGGTCGTCGATGCATCCATCATGCCGCGCGTTGTTGGCGGCAATCTGAATGCGCCCACGCAGATGATCGCATCGCGGATTGCAGATCATATCATCGGTGTGGCGCAACTGGCACCCGAACAGGCCAGCTATTCATTTCAGGAAACGGAAATCGGCAACAAGACTACCCACCGGATGACCGGCTGATAACAGACAGATAGTAAACCGGGTGAACCGCCCTGTTTGCCAGCTGTGCCCCGGTGCTTGCCTTCAAATCTTCAAAAGTCGGATTTTGCGCTTTATGTAGCGCAATGAATCTGCAAATCTCCGCGCGCGGTCAGACCCGGATCAAGGTGGCCAGCAACATGACCTTGAAGGGAATATGGGACCTTGAAGGGAATATGGGACCTTGAAGGGAATATGGGACCTTGAAGGGAATATGGGACTTTGAAGGGAATATAGTCGATGAAAAAACTTGCAATTCTGGGGGCAGGGCGAATTGGCCAGGTGCATGCCCGGGCTATTTCCAGCAGTGACAAGGCGCAACTTGCTGCCATTTTCGATCCGGTGGCGGACGCGGCGCAGGCGATTGCGACGCGCTATGGGGCGGCGGTGATGGATGTCGTCTCCATCGCGGCTGATACCACAATTGACGGGGTTATCCTGTGTACGCCAACCGATCTGCATGCTGACCAGATCGAACAATTCGCGCGTGCCGGCAAAGCGGTCTTCTGTGAAAAACCGATTGATCTGGATGCGGGGCGCGTGCGGGACTGTTTACAGGTGGTTGCAGAAACTGGTGCGCCACTGATGGTCGGGTTCAACAGGCGGTTTGATCCGCATTTCATGGCGTTAAAGGCAGCGATCGAGGATGGCCGCATCGGCACGCCCGAAATGGGTGTCATCACGTCCCGCGATCCGGGGGCGCCGCCTGCCGACTATATCCGCCGGTCTGGTGGCATCTTCCGTGACATGATGATCCATGATTTCGATATGGCTGTGTTTCTGATGGGCGGCATGCCGGCCAGTGTGATGGCCACCGGTGCAGTGCTGACCGACCCGCAGATCGAAACGCTTGGCGATTTTGACAGCGCGACAGCGGTGCTGCGCTGGGCCGACGGGCGGCAGGTGGCGATCTCGAACTCACGCCGGGCGGTCTATGGTTATGACCAGCGTATCGAAATTCACGGGTCCGCCGGCATGGTGGCTGCACAGAACGAACATCCGGTGAATATTGAGGTGGCAGATGCCAGCGGCTATGCACGGCCCCCGTTGCATGATTTTTTCATGACACGCTACGTGGATGCCTATGCCAATGAAATCAATGCCTTTATTGACTCGCTGGCCGATGGTGCAGCCTCAGTGCCAGTGGGTCAGGATGGCCTCAACGCGCTGCTGATTGCTGATGCCGCACTGGCATCAGCAAAAAGCGGGCGCAGCGTCGACATCGGCGACTGATCGCGCGTGCTGGACACAATATGGAATCTGCCTCAAGACAGGATCACAAATCGTGCGGTCCCGAGTTTTTAACGTCGTCAGACGTCGACCCATTGGCCACTCAGTGATGAGCGGTCAACAGCATCCATGACCTTTTCGATGATCAACCCGTCCGAGAAGGATGGCCAGACGGGTTCGCCGCTTTCGATAGAGGTCAGCAGTTCATGCAGCTCGCAGATTTTCACATCCATATAGCCAAGGCTGTGTCCACCATTTGGCAGAAAGGCGGAATAGGGCGGGTGCTGCGGGCCTGTCAGAATGGTGCGAAAGCCATCGGTGGCCGGGTCATCCTGCCGTGTGAACAGTTTCAGCTCGTTCAGCCGTTCCTGTTCAAAGATAATTGTGCCGGTGGTGCCATGCACCTCCCAGCGCAACCCGCATTTATAGCCCCAGGTGGCGCGACTGGCCCCGATATGCCCATGCACACCATTTTCAAATTGAACGAGGGCGGCAACCATATCGTCATTGTCCACGGTCTTTTGCTGGCCCGGATTGTCCGGATCATCCCGTTCGGAGTGAACGATGGCGATATCGCCAACAACGCGTTTGATGGTCGAACCGGTCAGGTAGTGCCCCACGCTGATCACATGGCTCAGTACATCGCCATTGGCACCGGTGCCTGACCGGTCGCGCGACATGCGCCATGACCAGGGACGCTGGCCATCTGCTTCATTATCAACATCATAGCGGCAGAAAAAAGCGGCGACCCGGCCGATGGCGCCGGACTCGATCAACTTGCGCGCATGGGTGACGGCGGGATTCTTGGTATAATTATAGCCGATGATTGTCTGGCCGCTGCTGGCGGTGGCGGCGTCTGTCATCGATTGCGAATCGGCCAGCGTGGTCGACATCGGTTTCTCGCACCACACATGTTTGCCCGCGGCGAGTGCCGCAATTGAAATTTCGGCATGTGTGTCATTCGGTGTGCAGACCGAGATCAATTCAACCGCCGGGTCGTTCACCACCTCGCGCCAGTCAGACGAATATCGGCTGAAACCAAGATCGGTTGCACGTTGCGATGCGCGCTCCGGGCTGAGATCACAGACAATTTCGAGGCGCGGTCTGAGACCGGTTCCAAAGACCGAAGCCGAAGCGCTGTAGGCGATGGAGTGTGCCTTGCCCATGAAGCCTGTGCCGATGACACCGATACCGATTTCTTTCATCCCTATGTTCCTTTTGGGTGGTGTTGATTGCGCCGTCCCGACCGCAATCCAACATGTTGTTTGTCCATTCTGTGCCGCCGTATGGGTGCCACTCCAAACTCGAATAGAACAAAATTTCTAATTTTGGAAATTGATTATTGATTTTCTGAGTGTCTTTACCTTTACTCCTAGCGACCTGCGGACCACGAATTGAACTTACGGTTTGTTTGGCAACCAATTGAGGAGGAAAACACTATGAAAAAACTGCTTTTGGCAATGGCAGCGGTCGCAATGAGCATGGGTAGCGCAATTGCAGCTGACCATAAAGCTAACATCGTCGTTGTTACACATGGATCCGACACTGACGCATTCTGGGGTGTTGTTCGCAACGCTGTGAATGCGGCGGCCGAGGATACCGGTGCTGACGTTCAGTACCGTAACCCGTCAACTGGCGATCTGAATGAAATGGCTGCACTGATTGAAGCTGCGACCGCCCAGAACCCGGATGGTCTTGTTGTTTCGATCCCTGATGCCAACATTCTTGCCGGCCCGATCAAGGCAGCTATTGATGCTGGCATCCCTGTCATCTCGATGAATTCGGGTGCGGATGTGTCCAAGGAACTTGGTGCCGTCATGCATGTTGGTCAACCAGAGTATGATGCTGGCAAAGGCGGTGGAGAGAAGTCGAAGGGCCTTGGCGGTTCAAACGGCGTCTGCTTCAACCACGAGCCATTCAACTCGGCGCTTCTTGATCGCTGTCAGGGTTTTGCCGATGGTATGGGCGAATCATTGAACATGGTTGAGGTTTCACAGGACTTTGATGACATCAAAAACACTGTTATCGCCTACATGACTTCAAACCCGAACACAGGTGCTGTCATGGCTGTTGGCCCGACAGGTTGCGATCCTACAATTGCTGCCCTGGAAGAGCTTGGCAAAGCTGGCGACGTGATCCTTGGCTGTTTTGACCTTGGTCCGCAGATTGTTGACGGCATCGTAAATGGCACCGTGCATTACGCGATCGATCAGCAGCAGTTCCTGCAGGGTTACCTGCCGGTTGTGGTTCTGCATCTGAACCATCGCAATGGCACACTGCCAGGCAATTCGATCAACTCTGGCCCAGGCTTCGTTACCACCGCCAATGTTGAGCAGGTGAAGAAGCTGGCTGGCGTCGAGCGCTAAGCCGGTTTGATTACACATTCGGGCGGGCAGATCATTTCTGCCCGCCTTTGGATTACCGGGCTTTGGCCGATACGATCGCGCCGGGTCCAGGAACACTGACCAAAAGATACAGGCTCACAAGACTTAGGCCCAAAAGACTTAGGCAGCCGTCGCATACAGCCTGAAAGAATAACGCCACAAAGATGGCGATGGTCAGACACAGGGAGGAAGGTGCCATGTCCGGAACAGATGAACGAATAAGGCAAGTTGGCCTTGTTCAGAGCTTTGTGGCTCGTCCCGAGCTCGGATCCGTTTTCGGTCTCGCGATTATTGTTATTACCTTTATGATCATGACAAGCATCAGCGGAACCTTTTCCGCTATGTGGACAAATCCGATCGGTATTCAGGCCTGGGTGGAACTCGCTGCATTTGTGGGCATTCTGGCCATTGGGGCATCATTATTGATGATTGCCGGTGAATTCGATCTCAGCATCGGTGCGAATATCGCGCTGGCCGGCCATTCATTTGCATTACTGCTAATATTTGGTGTGCCTGTGGTGCCCGCCATTCTTCTGACCTTTGTCGAGCTGGCATTTCTCGGCTTTATCATTGGCGTCATTGTTGTTCGAACCGGGTTGCCCAGCTTTATCGTGACGCTGGGGTTCTGGTTTGCCAGTCGCGGCTTTGCGGTGTTTCTCAGCCAGACCTTGCTGAACCAGTCGCGTCTTTCCGTGAAACCGCAATTGAAAGCGCCGGCTGGCGGCGGTGAAGACCCGACGATCATTGATAATCTGTTTGCTTTTGATAAGGGCTTTGGCCTGCCATTCGATGCTGAAGTCTATTACTTTGCCATCCTTGTGATCATGGTTGCGCTGTTGTTGCAGAAGTCGCGGTTTGGCAACTGGATTTATGCGGCAGGCGGTGATCCGACAGCAGCCCGTGCGGTTGGTGTGCCAGTCAATCGGGTGAAGATCAGCCTGTTCATGCTGTCTGCATGTCTTGCCTGTCTGCTGGGCGTTCTGACAGTGATGACATCCGGCGCATCAGACCCCAAGGCTGGTGACTTCCGTGAACTTCACGCTATTGCCGCCGCGGTGATTGGTGGTTGCGCGCTGACCGGCGGATATGGCTCGGTCATCGGTGCCGTATTGGGGGCGTTCATTTTCGCCATTGCCAGTCGCGGGATCAATTTCGTGCCCTTTATCGACAACAATATGTTCCGGGTGATGCTGGGGCTGCTTATTCTTGGCGCCGCCTTCCTGAACCAGTTCCTGCGCAATCGGGTCTTGAAGGGATAGCCATGGCACAGCAGACAACTACGCCGACCATCCAGCTCAAGGGTGTTTCCAAGTTCTTTGGTAACATCATCGCCCTGAAGGATGTGTCGTTCGAGGCCCACAAGGGTCAGGTCACGGCCCTTCTCGGGGATAACGGTGCTGGCAAGTCCACGCTGATCAAGGTCTTGTCGGGGGTTCATATACCTGATGAAGGGGACATTCTGATCGACGGAATACCAACCACCTTCAAGACACCGCGTGATGCTGCTGTTTCGGGTATCGGCACGGTCTATCAGGACCTGGCATTGCAGCCGCTGATGAGTGTGACCCGCAATTTCTTTCTGGGGCGCGAGATTAGCAAGGGTGTGTTTCTTGACATGAACCGCATGAACGAGATCACGCGCACCGAAATGGCCAAGCTTGGCATCGATGTGGCTGATCCGACCCAGCCCATCGGCACCATGTCTGGCGGCCAGCGGCAAACACTTGCGATTGCGCGCGCCATTTATTTCGGCGCCAAAGTCCTGATCCTTGATGAGCCGACATCGGCCCTTGGTCAGAAGCAACAGCTTGAAGTGCTGCGTACTGTCAATCAGGTGCGCGAGATGAACGAGATCGCAATCATCTTCATCACCCATAATGATATGCATGCGCGGTTGATCGGGGACCGCTATACCTTCCTCAATCGGGGACGAGTGCTGGCTGACGGCGATAGGGACGAGATTGATATGGACAATTTGCGCGCGTTGATGGCGGGAGGAGCCGAGCTTGCCGAGCTGGAGTCCGAATTCCAGAATACATCCACGTGATTTCAGAGTGCAGCGGTTGTGAGCTCAAAGATAACAAGACTTGAGGCATTGACTGATATTTCGGCTTTTGTTGCCGAGGTGTGTGCATCACACGCCACTCTGCCGCGCAAGCTTCAGCAGATTGCCGACTATACCCAGCAGTTTCCTGATCGTGTGGCGCTGGATTCAATCACCGAACTGGCGCACCAGATCGGTACGCACCCATCGACACTTGTGCGTTTTTCACAGCATTTCGGGTTCAGCGGCTTCAGTGAATTGCAGCGACTGTACCGCGATCACCTGCGCAGCAATTCGGTTGGTTACAGCTCGCGCCTGGAAGGCATTGATGATGTTGGCCCGGCCGATGTGTTGCGCGCCATCACCCAATCCGCGGTGCAATCAGCCACCGACCTTGAAGCGAGCGTTGATGCTGAATTGATGGATGAGGCGGTGCGGATGCTGGCTTCAGCCAACACGATCTGGCTTGCCGGTTCGGGGCGGACAGTGGCTGTACAATCCTATTTCCAGTATCTGTTTACCGGCTTGGGAATGGTCAGCCATGCACTGGTGTCAAATCTTGATCAGGTTGGCAAATATGTGGATCTGATGCGCCCTGACGATGTCCTGATTGCCACCAGTTTCCGGCCCTATTCTCAAGCCACGTCGGCGACGGTAATTCAGGCGCGGGCCGCTGGCATACCGTGTGTCTGTCTGACCGATACCGAAGTCAGTCCGATCTATGGGCCGGTCAGCCTTCTCTATTCCGAAGATCAGTTTGCCGGCTTCCGGTCCTTGTCGGCGACAATGAGCCTTGCGTTGTATCTTGCCATCGAGGCCGGACGACAGCGCAAGGAAGCGCAAAAGAGCCACTTCGCATTCAGGAATCGTGGTTATGACAGTAGGTGATCCGGTGCTGGATGTGATTTGTATCGGTCGTTCGTCGGTCGATCTCTATGGTGGCCAGGTTGGCGGCCGGCTTGAAGACATGTCCAGCTTTTCAAAATATATCGGTGGCAGCCCCACCAATATCAGCATTGGTTGTGCCAGGCTTGGGCTGAAATCAGCGCTCATCACGCGCGTTGGTGATGAGCATATGGGCAGGTTCATTCGCGAAACACTGGCGGATGAGAGCGTTGATACCAGCCATGTCATTACCGATGATGAACGGCTGACGGCGCTGGTATTGCTTGGCATCCGCGATGCCGAACAGTTTCCGCTGATATTCTATCGTGAAAACTGTGCCGATATGGCGATCTGCGAGTCAGATATCAGTGCCGACTTCATCGCTTCTGCGCGCGCTGTTCTGGTCACGGGAACGCATTTCAGCACTGACCGGGTGGCGGCAGCCAGCTTCGCCGCGATGAAACTGGCCCGTGCGCATGGCCGCAAGGTGGCGTTCGATATTGATTACCGGCCGAACCTGTGGGCGCTTGGCGGTCATGCCGATGGTGAAAGCCGCTTTGCCGAAAGCCAGCGCGTAACAGCACATATCCAGACGGTGCTTCCCCATTGTGATCTGATCGTTGGCACCGAAGAGGAATGGCATATTGCCGGGGGTACCACTGATACCCTTGCCGCCTTGCGGGCGGCGCGTTCGATCACCGATGCCACTCTTGTCTGTAAACGCGGGCCACTTGGCTGTGTTGTGTTTGAAGATGCAATCGACGGCTGGGACAGCGGTGTCGCTTCGCCAGTGCGCGAGATCGAGGTGTTCAATGTGCTGGGGGCGGGCGACGGGTTTATGGCCGGCTTCCTGTCGGGATGGCTGCGTGATGAACCGGCTGCCGACTGCGCATTATATGCCAATATCTGCGGTGCGCTGGCGGTATCGCGGCATGGCTGCGCACCGTCTTACCCATCGCAGGTTGAACTGCGCCACATGATCGAGACGGGAAGCGAACATTTCGCACTTCGCAAGGACAGCGCGCTGGAACAGATTCACTGGGCCACAACGCGCCGGCGCAAGCATGACCGGCTGTTGGCCTTTGCTTTTGACCATCGCAGCCAGTTTGTCGACATGGCACAGGCCAATGGCAAGTCCGAAGCGGATATCGATCACTTCAAGATGATCGCACTTGGCGCGGCGACACGCAGCAGCGACAGGCATCAGGGTGTTGGGTTGCTTGTTGATGACAGGCTTGGTCGCACGGCGCTTCATGCGGCATCGGATCATGACCTCTGGATCGGCCGTCCGATTGAGCAGTCAGGGGTCTTTCCGCTGGCATTTGAAGACGGGCCTGATCTTGGCAGCCGGCTTGCCGAATGGCCGGCCAATCACTGCGTCAAGGTGCTGGCACCTGTGAGAACAGATGATCAGCCGGATGTGATCGCCTATCATGAGGCCGAGATTGTCAGACTGGCAGATGCCTGCCGTCAGACCGGTCATGAATTGCTGTTCGAGATTATCACCGGCAATCGTGACAAGTCGGCCGCGCCGTCACAGGTTCTGGCGCTGATGCAGCGTTTTTATGACTTGGGCGTTGCGCCGGACTGGTGGAAGCTGGAGCCGGTTGATGATGGCGGATTCTGGACCGGTGCTGGTGACATTGTCCGGGCCAATGATCCGCATGTACAGGGCATTATCGTTCTGGGCAAGGAAATGCCCGATGAACAGCTGGGCCGTGTGCTGGGCGTTGCGCGGGCTGAACCGCTGGTGCGCGGCTTTGCAATAGGGCGGACGATTTTCAGTGAAGCGGCGCAGCAATGGTTTGCCGACAAGATTGATGATCAGACGGCGCAGGATATGATGTGGGCCGTCTTTGAACGGCTGATAGCGGCATGGGACAACGCTGCGTCTGACCGGTAACAAGCAAGGCAGGAGACACATATGGCTACCGTTCGCCTCACCATGGCCCAGGCGCTGACCCGCTGGATGGCCGCGCAAAGCATCGAACAGCTGGATGGCAGCATTGAGCCCGCCTTTGCAGGGGTCTGGGCGATCTTTGGACACGGCAATGTGGCTGGTCTTGGCGAGGCCCTTTACGGTGTTCGCGATGAGTTGCCAACCTTCCGCGGCCATAATGAACAGGGCATGGCACATATCGCCATCGCCTATGCCAAGCAGAAACAGCGCCGGCGGATGATGGCTGTTACCACTTCAATCGGGCCCGGGGCGACCAATCTGGCAACGGCAGCAGCGCTCGCGCATGTGAACCGCCTGCCAGTTCTGCTGTTGCCTGGTGATGTTTTCGCCACCCGTGCGCCTGATCCTGTTCTGCAACAGGTCGAAAGTTTTGCCGATGGCACCGTGTCGGCGAATGACACGCTGCGCCCGGTTTCGCGCTACTTTGACCGGATCACCCGTCCGGAACAGCTTTTGCAGGCGTTGCCAAAGGCCATGTCGGTGCTGACCGATCCGGCAGACTGCGGGCCGGTTACGCTGGGGCTGTGTCAGGATGTACAGGCCGAGGCGTGGGACTATCCCGAGCATTTCTTTGCGCCGCGTGTCTGGCGCATGCGCCGGATCGCCCCTGATGATGCCGAACTGGCGCGTGCGATTGCCTGCCTGAAAGATGCCAGGCGCCCGCTGATCATCGCCGGTGGTGGTGTGCGCTATTCCGGTGCGGCAGCAGCGCTGGCAGATTTTGCGGCTGGCGCAGGCATTCCGGTGGCAGCAACGCAGGCAGGCAAGTCTGCGCTTGTCGAAGCGGATGAGATGTATGTTGGCTCGTTGGGTGTGACTGGCGCATCGGCCGCCAATAATCTGGCCGCCAGTGCCGATGTTGTGCTGGCCGTTGGCAGCAGATTGCAGGACTTCACCACCGCATCGAACAGCCTGATCGGTGGTCGGGTGATTGCGCTGAATGTCCAGCCGCATGATCTGGTGAAGCATCGTGCAATGCCCTTGATGGCGGATGCCTTGCGCGGGATTGAGGCGCTTGCCGCGGGCCTGCAGGATTATACCACGGCCAACGCCTATCGCAGCGAGATCAGCACCGAATGGAATGGCTGGATGAAAGATGTGGATGCCGTGTGCAGCGCGCCTGCTGACAGCAATGCATTGCCGTCTGATTCGCAGGTGATCGGTGCGGTCAACCGGGCCTGTCCGGCCGAGACGATTGTCGTCGGTGCAGCAGGGTCAATGCCGGGTGAACTTCACAAGCTGTGGCAAGTCGGTGCCGTTGACGGTTACCATATGGAATACGGCTTTTCCTGCATGGGATATGAGGTGGCGGCCGGGATCGGTGTCGATATGGCGGCGCCGGATCGCCCGAATGTGATCTTTGCCGGAGACGGATCCTATCTGATGCTGAATGCCGAGCTGGCCACTGCTGTGATGATGGGCAGCAATATGACGCTGATTATCACGGATAATCGCGGTTTCGGTTGTATCAACAGGCTGCAGGCCGGCACTGGTGGGGCGGCGTTCAACAATATGTTCGTTGATTCGCATCATCAGGTGTTGCCAGACATTGATTTTGTCGGGCATGCCGCCGCGATGGGCGCGCGGGCACAAAAGGCCGGTTCCGTCACCGAGCTGGAGGAGATGACGCGCCATGCCATCACCCGAAAGGGCGTTGATGTGATTGTCATTGATACAGACCCCGCCATATCGACGGCGGCGGGTGGCGCCTGGTGGGAAGTTGGTGTTCCCGCCGTGTCCGAACGTGCCGAGGTGGCCGCCGCCTATGAAGGGTGGCGGGATGGCAAGGAACGCCAGTTGGGAGAGTGATCATGTCGAAACTGCTTGTTCAGCCAAACCTTGACAGCACGGGCGTGGTGCATGACGTGACACCGGCCTCGGCTGGATGGTCTTATGTCGGCTTTGGTCTGCATGACATTTCCGCCGGAACCAGCATTGCGGTTGACGGCACTGGTGATGAGGTCTGTCTGGTGTTGCTGTCAGGCAGTGCCCGTATCATCGCTGGTGATCTGGATACCGGTATGCTGCAGGGGCGTGCCTCGGTGTTCGACCGGGTGCCGCCGCAGGCTGTTTATGTGCCGATGAATACCGGCTGGCGCGTTGAAGCGGGTAGCGATGCCGAGATTGCAGTGTGCCGTGCGCCGGGAACCGGTGGAACGTTGCCGCCGCGCCTGATTGGCGATCAAAACATGCCGATGGAGACCCGTGGCACGGGCACCAATGTGCGCCAAGTGTGCAACATCCTGCCCGAGACCGAGCCCGCCGACAGCCTGCTGGTGGTGGAGGTGATCACACCTGCAGGCAACTGGTCATCCTATCCGCCACACAAGCATGACACTGACAATCTTCCCGAAGAATCCTATCTTGAGGAAACCTATTACCACCGCATAAATCCGTCACAGGGATATGTTCTGCACCGGGTTTATGACGACAGCCGCGATTTGGACGAAACCATGGCCGCCGAAGACCGGACGGTGGTACTGGTGCCGCGCGGCTACCACCCGGTTGGCGCACCGCATGGCTATGAGAGCTATTATCTCAACGTCATGGCAGGGCCAAAGCGCATCTGGAAATTCAAAAACGATCCGGCACATGAATGGATGCTGTCATGAACGATATGTCGAATAACTGGGACAATCTTGCCGAAGAGGCTGTCGAAGCGCTGTTGAACGGGCCGGGCTATTATCTTGCCGAAAGCGTGTTCACGGCTGATGAGGTGGCTGCGGCAAACCGCATCATCAACGCGCATTCGGACGTGGCGCAGGCGGCAACACATTTCCACGGCGAACATGCTGACAAGATCCATCTGCAACGCCGCGTCTGGAACCTGCTGAA
>ERZ802831.1086-NODE-1086-length-13686-cov-10.4081_pt1 | contig 13686 bp, 10 predicted proteins | sample MGYA00345655_ERZ802831 | MGnify/ENA primary metagenome ERZ802831 (study PRJEB30503, sample SAMEA104212376) | marine metagenome | biome: Westerlies Biome; feature: [SRF] surface water layer (ENVO:00010504) within the epipelagic zone...; material: water...
CGTTCCCCACGCTTTCGCGGAGCCGACCCAGCACCTCGCCCACAAACGGCATGGATTGGGAGGGATCAAGAGGGCGCAGAGCATTGACCTGCTCCATGGAGCGGATCGGGTCGCCGATTTGTGGGCCCTTGCTCTCAATAATGTCGAAATCGATCCCCATCCCTGGCAGGGGCGTGAGGATGTCGGAGAACAAGATCACGCCGTCGGGTTTGAAGGCGTGAAAAGGCTGCATTGAGATCTCGTAGGAGAGATCTGGGTTCTCCGAGCGCTCGCGGAAGCTGGGATATTTGTCGCGCAGGTCCCGGTAGATCTTCATGTACCGGCCGGCTTGGCGCATCATCCACACCGGAGGACGCTCCACCGATTCACCACGTGCGGCACGCAGTAGCAGGGGTAAAGAGTCGCTCATCAAGCCGATTCAGGTAAGCCGGAAACCTACCTGAATCAAGTGCTCACCTAGGGCGCTTCGCCTGAACTGTCATCACCTTCGTCACAGGGCGTTGTCTACGGCGCTCTCGTTCAGGCTGCGCTTGGGATCGTGGCGGAACACCAGCAGGCTGAGGGGCGGCAGGCAGAGATCGAGGGAGTTCTCGTAGCCGTGGATGCTCCACTCATCAGTGGGCTTGCCGCCCATGTTGCCCATGTTGCTCCCGCCGTACTTGGCGGCATCGGTGTTGAAGATCTCCTCGTAGAAGCCGGCCAGCGGTACACCGATTCGGTAGTGGGAATGACTCTGGGGTGTGAAGTTGGCAACCACCACCAGCCAGGTGCCACTGGCACTTTCACGGCGCATGAAGCTGATCACAGAGTGACGGTTGTCGTTGCAGTCGATCCACTGGAAGCCGAACTGATCGAAGTCATCTCGCCACAGCGCTGGCTCTGCTTTGTACAGAACGTTGAGGTCATCCACCAGGCGTTGGATTCCCTTGTGGGGTTCGTAATTCAGTAGATCCCACTGAAGATCTCCCCACACATTCCATTCGGCACGCTGGCCGAATTCCATCCCCATGAAAATGGTCTTTTTGCCGGGGTGGGTCCACATGTAGGCCAGCAACGCACGGGTGTTGGCGTACTTCTGCCAGTCATCCCCTGGCATCTTGTGGAGGAGGTGACTCTTTCCGTGAACAACTTCATCGTGGCTGAGGGCCAGCATGAAGTTCTCGGTGTAGGTGTACCAGATTGAAAAAGTGATGTTGTTCTGGTGGAACTGCCGGAACCACGGATCCAGCTCGAAGTAATCGAGCATGTCGTGCATCCAGCCCATGTTCCATTTGAGGTTGAAACCCAGGCCTCCGATATCGGTGGGCTGCGTCACCATCGGCCAAGTGGTGGATTCCTCAGCAATGGAGAGGGCGCCAGGGAAATGCTGGAACAGCACATGGTTCGCTTGCTGCAGGAAGCGAACCGCTTCGGTGTTCTCCCGTCCACCGTTTTCGTTGGCAAGCCATTCGCCGTCAGGACGCAGGTAGTCCCTGTAGAGCATGGAAGCCACGGCGTCCACGCGGATGCCATCGATGTGGAACTGCTCGAACCAGAAAACAAGATTGGCAACCAGGAAGTTGCGAACTTCGTTACGGCTGTAATTGAAGATCAGGGTTCCCCATTCCTTGTGTTCACCGATCCGGGGATCGCCGTGCTCGTAAAGGTGAGTTCCGTCAAAGAAAGCCAGGCCATGGGCGTCCTTCGGGAAGTGCCCCGGCACCCAGTCGATGATCACGCCGATGCCCTCGGCATGGCAGCGATCCACGAAGCCTCGGAATTCATCGGGGGTTCCGTAGCGACTGGTGGGCGCGTACCAGCCGGTGACCTGATATCCCCATGAACCATCGAAGGGATGCTCGGTGATCGGCATCAGTTCGATGTGGGTGAATCCCCGCTCCTTCACATAAGGAATCAGGCGGTCCGCCAGCTCTGTGTAGGTGAGAAGGCGAGCGCCGGGTTTCATGTCGGCTGCAGGCACCGGCTTGCGCGCTGTTCCATCCGGCTGAGTCCAGGGTTCTTCGGCCGAGGCGTGGATCCAGCTGCCAAGGTGCATCTCATACACCGAGATGGGCTGATCGAGGGCATTACGGCTGTCCCGCGCCTGCATCCAGGATTGATCGGCCCATTGATATCCCCCCAGTCGGGCCACCACGGAGCTGTTGTCCGGACGCACCTCGTGCTGAAAGCCGTAGGGATCAGCCTTCTGGTAGCAGTGACCGTCCTGCGTTCGGATCTCGTATTTGTAGAGATGTCCCTCGTTCAGCCCGGGAACGAACAATTCCCAGATGCCGCCCGTGCGTTTCTGCATCGGATGGTGACGTCCATCCCAGGAATTGAGATCCCCCAGCACAGACACACTCAGGGCATGGGGAGCCCAGAGGCAGAACATCACACCTGGAATGTTGTTGCATTCGGTGAGATGGGCGCCCATCTTGCGCCAGATGTGGTGGTGGTTGCCTTCAGCGAAGAGAAGGCGATCCATCTCTCCCATCCACTCATCGCGGAAAGCCCAGGGGTCGTGCTGTTCGTGCACGATGCCACCGCGGCTGATGCGCATGCTGTAAGCGCTTCCTGGATCCTGGCTGACCTCGGCTTCGAAGATCCAGGGGTGATTCGGTGTGGCCATCGCGGTCTCGCGACCATCCAGCAGCAAGGTCACGCTGTCTGCCTCGGGCATCCAGACGCGGATGGTCCAATTCGAATCAGAGGCTTGAGGTCCGAGCACCGCAAACGGGTGGTCGTGACGACAGTTCGCCAACCGTTCGCCGTCCTGAACCATCCAGTCAAGGACTGCCGCGCCACCCATGGGAGACCTAAGAAGTGGGCGCGATGTTAAGCCGGTTTTACGAAAGAGATCAGCTGGTGATCAGACGAAGTCTCTTGAGATGTCGACGTTGATGATCCGGCCCCGGTCGTCAAAGATCACGAACAGGTTTGATGTGGCCTTTCCGAAGGCCACGGCTACCAGCACCAGCTGTTGGTCTCCGCCTTGATGGGCGATCACGGCGTCCTTGACCTGGCGGAACCCACCAGCCACGTTGCTCAGCTTCGTCCACTTGCGTTCCAGATCAGCTGGGTTGAGCTCCTTTTGCAGCTGGAGAGACATCATGGAACGGGCCATGACCCAGCGTCCTTCCGCCAGAGCACGGGTGAAGGCCAGCGCGGTTGCTTCGATCGGCAGTGTCCGCTCTGTCCATTTCCAGGCCAGGAGTTTGCCGTCTTCATCCAGCACCATCAGAAGGGCTTCGTCCCCGGAAGCCGTTGTCACAACAGCGTCGATGGTGGTGGTGTTGTAGCCGGGAGTGACACTGACGACGCGTGAGGCACTGATGTTGACCCGCTGATCCAGCCGGGCCTGCACCTTCTTTTGACTCACGCTCGCCTGAATCGGATCTGCCAGAGCGGCATGCACAGCGTCGCCCTTCTTCTGCTTCATCGCATCCAGAAGCAATTCGGCTGCGGCTGTCGCTTGCGCCGGTGTGAGTTCCGTGCGGGTCAGCTCCTGGGCTTTCGCAGGGCTAAGAGCCCCGATCGGGGCAGACAAGGCCAACGCCAGCAGAGCAGCAGACAGCTTCACGGCACGCAATTCAGTCGAGCTGCAGTCTGCCGGAGTTGAACGGGATCAGCTGCAGGGTGGAGTCAGCAAGCTGGAGTGTCAGCGTCACCACACGGTGATGTGGCCCTGGTGCCCCGCAGGGAACATCGCTGCAGCCAGGATTCACGCCGATTGCGGGCCAAGCGGCCCCAGCGATCGAGACGCGCAATCGATCTCCGCTCTCCAGGCTGGCCTGCAAAGGCTGGAGAAGGATTCGGCGTTGGCTCGGCTGCAGCGCCTGCTCCCCAATCGTTCTCAGGAAGCCTGTACTGAGCTGCTCCACTGCAACGGATCCCCTCGGCACGCGGGAGAGACTGACGCAGAGGTCAAAGCCTGGCTGGTCGGCGTTGACCGTCAGGCGGAGCTCGGGCTGCCCCGAAAGCAGCACTTCTGTTGGAAGCGGAGCTGAGCTGAAGGTGGCGATATCGGTGCGTTGATCCAACACGCTTCGATCGGCCGCTCCAGGGCTTGTCCCTAGATGGCCGCCGATGGCAGGAGCTGCACGCCAGGGGTCATGGACGATGGTCTCCATGCCGAGGCTTTGTTCTTCGGGCACGAGCTGGCCATGCATGGGATCGCTGCAGGCCAGACCGTTGCTGAACAGTCCCCACGTTGGTGAGCTGCCACCATCCGCTGGCTGCCACAGGCCGCGGGTGATGTTCCAGAACCGTGGCTGAGGTGCAGGTCTTTCCGTGTTCCGATCCTGCAGATGATGTTGAAAAAAGGCCAGCATCCGCGTCTGGAGTTGCGGCCACCACTGGAGATGGGTGGCAGGGCCAATCTCGAGTTCAGGGGTGCCACCGGCGGCTTGGCTGCGGTGCCAGAGATCGAGCATTCCGATCAGATGCGGATCCCACCAGCCACCGATCAGGAGCATGGGAACGCGCAGCCAAGCTTCCGGTGGTGTGTGCTTTGTCCAGATCGATCGGTTCGCTGGATCGTTGGCGAACCAGGTGGCAGCCATTCCATTCGGATCGTGACGGCGCAGCAGCTCTGGTCCATCACGGAGGTAACCGCTGTCTTCCAGGCTTCGGCGGATCTCCAGCCAAGCGTCGCTGTCACCTCGCCGTGCCGCCTGGAGGGCTGCCAATTGGAGGCCCCAGCCGAGGCCGAGATGCCACCAATGCGCTCCCCCTTCACAACTCCAGTGCCGACGTTCATCCAGTCCGGTCATGGCCGGTGCCATGCAGTCGGGTGGTGGGGTGGTGGCTGGTGCAGTGAGCTGGGTCAATCCTTGATAGGAAAAACCGAAACAGCCGAGCCGGCCGTTGCATTCAGGAAGGTTGCGCAACCAGGCGTGGGTTTCGGCCGTGTCGTTGGCCTCCTGCTGAAAGCCCTGAAAATCTCCATCGGATTGCCCCTGGCCGCGCACGTCCTGAACCACCACCAGGAAACCCTGTTGCGCCCACCAGCGCGGATGGGCATAGGTGATGGTGGAGGCGATGGATCTGCCGTAGGGCTGGCGCATCAGCAGAGCCGGCCACGGTCCTCCCTCTTCGGGATGCCAAAGCCTGCTGATGAGACGAACCCCATCCGAGAGGATCAGCGTTCTGTCGAAGTGATGGATTCCGTGGAGGTCAGCGGACATCAGGGCAGTACATCCCAGCTACGTAGGTCACCAGAATTTCCGCATCTTGAAAGCTGAGGTTGCGGTTTCTGGCCACCTTCTGGGTGGACTTTTTGGAGTAGGCGGATTTTCCCTTGCTGTTCATTTTTTCGAACGACCGGCAGAGGGCCTGCGCCTCACCTGGATTGCGTTTGACGCTGTTCAGCAGGTCGGATTCTGCTCTCACCAAAGAGATTTGCGTTCCCAGTAGGGCTGTTGCGATCAGCAGCCAGCGCATGTGTTCAACCCGGCTGCTTTGTTCTTAAACAACTTTGCCCTCTGGCATTGGTGTCGTGGGGTCAGTTCGCCAGTTGCCTAGCCCGCCGGATCCACTCTCCGGCGATCTGGAGTGTCACCACCGGTGGGCGCTTGGTGCCCAGGCTGCGTTCCAGACGACCGGTCTGACGCACCAACCGTTCAGGCGTGCAGGTTGCCAGTGCTGATGGGGTGGCAAGGCCGGCATGCATCAGAAGGGCCGCATCCTGTGGCGGGAGATCAAGTTTGCAGATCAGTTCCGCCATTCCTCTCAGGCGCTTGAGGTTTCTCGCGGAGGCTTGTCCGCTGCGCGCCAATCGACTCAAATCCAGATCAGAGAGGGCACGGATGGCAGGCCAAGTGACGATCCCTGCTGTCTCGAGCTCCTTCTTCTCTCGCCGGAAGGACTGCGGCAGATCGCGAAGGGTGTCACCGGGCGACGTCATCCGGAGAAATCTCGGGTGATCTCTCCGAGGATGACCGGACGTCCCAGGCCGTCTGAGGCCTGGCGAATCCCCCGTAAACGCACCACCACCAAGCTGCTGGCACGCCCGGAGCCCCGCAGATTTCCGGCCAGCTGCTCAAGGGTTGCGCCCACTGCCGCATCATCGAGGTCCACAGAAGCCTGGGCGACCACAAGATCGTTGCCGTTGTCGAACACGATGGGTGCCCGAACGGCACCCTCGATCACCACCGGCGGTGTGTAACTCACCCCAAAGGCCCAGCAGCTCACGGCGAGCAGCAAGGTGAAGCTGCTGACGCCAACAAGCCTGAAGCGGAGGCCCCAACTGGCGAGAAACGCCACCAGGGTGAGCATGACCAGAGCGAGGCCTGACCATCCAAGCCAGGGTGCGGCAGCAAGAAGCAGCTGATCGAGTGCCATCGGGTCTGGTCGATCGAAAACAGTCTCCTTATATTGCGCTGGTTCGGGGGAGAACCGCCGCGTCTGATGAGAAAAAGGCGGCGTTTCGTCTTCGCGGTGGCCGGCGGAGTGGTTGTGATCGGCGCAGCAACGGCTGCAGCCCGCACACTGGATCGAGCTGTTGGCGATGCCCTGAACAGGTTGAGGCCTGATCTGGAGCAAGCCCTTTCAAAGCCGCTGGGACATCCTGTTGAGATTGGCGAGTACCGCGGCCTGCGTCCCTGGGGACTGGCTGTTGGCCCCAGCAGGATTCCTTCATCAACACTGGATCGTTCCGAGCTCAGCCTTGAGGGGCTTCGGATCAGCCTGGACCCACTGGCCAGCTTGCGTCAGTGGCAACCGGTGCTTCAGCTCGACCTGCTTGGGCTGCGCGGGCAGCTCGAACCCAATGAAGATGGCCGCTACTGGACCCCGGGCAAGGTTGAGCCCGGAGGAGAACCACCCCGCCTGGTTCTTCGCTATCGCTTGGTTGACCCTGCCCGGATCAGCATTGGTCCCGGTGAACAGATCCTTGAAGTTGAGGCTCAGGGGGCTGTGCAGCTGGCTGATGCCTCCTTCAGCACAATCGCCCAGTTGCGCTGGGCTGGAGAAGCTGGTCGGGTGCGGCTGGAGGGGCATGGTCGCTGGAACCGGCCAGCCTTTTCGCTGCGCAGTCGGATTGAGGGGCTGGATCTGAAGCCCTTCAGCACCGTGCTTCAACCGAGCAGTGGAGTCCGTGCTTCCGGGCAACTTGCGGGAGATTTCCGGGTTCGCTGGTCCGCAGACCAGCTCCGCTGCCGCGGTGGACTGCGTCTGAACAACCTGCAGATCGCATCAGCGGATGCGGAGCCGCTGTTCCGCTCTCCTCGAATCGGAATCGGCTGCAAAGAAGGCCAATTGAGCATCTCCCCGTCGACCCTGCAATTCAGGGACTTTCAGGCTGCGGTCTCCGGTGGGATGGAGTTGAACCGCCGTTTCGACCTCAAGGCGCGTCTGCGTCGGCGCAACAGCAACGATGGTCTGAATCTGCAGGTCAAGGGGCCTTGGGCTGAACCGGAGTGGACTGCCGAAGGCCGGCTTCAACTCCCGGAATCCAGTGGCTTGAAGGATGCATTGAAGATTGAGGCCCGACTTCGCACGCCATGGACCCAGGCCGATCAACGGCGGGTGTTGATTGATCGCCTGGATGTGAACTCTCCCGCGCTCCGGCTTGGACTGGCCGGGACGCTGGGGCGTGATCTCGACCTTCGCACCACAGAGCTGCGTCTTTCTCCCCGTTTATGGCAGGACCAACCGGCTTTTCGTTCCTCTCTGGGCGACACAACGCCCATCCTTGGTGGTCTGGATCTTCGTGGTGAGCTCTCCGAGCCTGAGATCGGCATTTCACTGGGTCAGGCCAGCAATCCACTTCTGGAGCAGTGGGATCTCAGGGCTCGTTGGGCCGCAACGGATTCAGTTCTGATGCTGGAGCGATTCACCAGTTCGCAGCTCCGGGCCGAGGCGCAGTTGCCCCTGCGTCTGGAGCAGGGCGAACTCCGGACTGGCGAGCTGCAGAGCGGGCTTGAACTGAAATCCTTCGATCTCAGCCGTCTGTCTTCCCTGACCGGTATCGAGCTCAGCGGTCAGTTCTCGGCGCGCGGCCGCGTCAACGGCCCCCTGCAGCAGTTGCGTCCAGATCTGGCCTTGATGCTGAGCAAGCCACGGGTTGGCCCTGTTCTGGTTCCAGAGCGCTGGGACGGACGCTTGTCCGGATCGTTGGGTGGTGATCTCCGTCTCCGTCTCGCCGCGCAGAAACCTGCCTTGAACGGGGAACTTGAGGCTGATCTGAAGGGCAGCGGAGGGTCCGCTGCTGTGCGTTTCAATCGTGGAGCCGGGCAGCTGCAACTCGATGGCGCCGATGGGCGCTACCGCTGGAATGCTGATCAACTGGATCTGGATGGACTCCAGCTTGTTCACCCTTCCCTTGGCCAGTCCAAAACGATTGCCGGGCAGCTGAATGGATCTGGCCAACTGGCCCTGACGCCGCTGACGGTGCGTGGATCCATGGCCATTGATGAGCCCGCCCTTGCGGGAGTGGTCTTGGAGCGTGCCGAGCTGGAGGGAGAGTTGGTCGGCGGTCGTTATGGGGCTGACGTCACCTTGACGCCGGCTGTTGGGGCCGTGCAGCTCAGGGCTGAAGGGTCCCTGGCCGGTGCTCTCAGCACGCGTCTTGATGCCAAGGGTCTGGATGTGGGTTGGCTGCTGGCCATGACCCGACAGTTGCGAGGACAAGATCCGTCGCCGGGGTTGGATCCAGGACGTGCGGAAGATCTCGGCACGCTTCTGATCAACACCTTTGGTGGCTCTCTGGATGGTCAGCTGAAGGCGTTAGCAGAATCCCGTCGGGCTCTTGAGGCCTACGCCCAGGCCAATCCCCAACAGGAACCAGCCCTCGATCAGCTGGAGGGGCGTCTGGATGCGGTGGCTGAGGTGGAGGGGCCAAATCTGAACAAGTTGGTGGTGGATCTTGAGGCGCGAGCTCACCTTTGGTTGGAGGGGGACGATCAAGCACAGGCTTTGCAGCTTGAACCTGTGGTGGCCACCATCCAGGGTCCACTGAAGGGTGGGACGGGAGACTTGGCCTTGCTTCAGATCCCGCTGTCTCTTCTGGGGCTTGTCGCTCCTGTGCCTCCGGCTTTGAAGGGTCGCATCGGGGCCCGGGGGCGCTACAGCCTGGGCACAGAAAGCCCTCTGTTTGAGGCTGATCTGCAGCTGGAGGATGCCAGCCTGGCGGGGCAGCCGTTGGTGTTGGAGCAGCGCTCCATCGTTGTGGATCGTGACTCGGTTCGCGTTGCCCTTGCCCTTCGCGGTGGTGCGAGCAAAGAGCTGATTGAGCTCTCCGGTGCCGTGCCCTTTGATCCAGCTGCCGATCTCGATCTGAAGCTGGAAAGCCATGGCGATGCCCTAAGGGTTCTGGCGCGTCTGGCGGGAGACTCTCTAACTGTGCGGGGTGGTTCCACAGACCTGCGGCTTCTGCTGCGTGGACCGCTCCAGCAGCCCGAGGCCAACGGCTTCCTGATTGTCTCCAAGGGTGATCTGCGCTTTGGGGACCAGGAGCTGAGCCTGATCAACGCCTCGGTTCTGTTCGACTTCGATCGGCTCGAGTTGCAGCAACTTGAAGCCCAGATGGGATCAGACGGAACCCTCCGAGGCAAGGGAACCATCGGACTATTCCGGCCGATGGAGGTTGCTGAACCGCTCAAGTTCGAGATCAGCAAAGGACAGATCCGCCAATCGATCGTGGCGTTCCAGGCTGATGGTCAACTCTCCATGGATGGTGCCCTCATCCAACCGGAGCTGTCTGGAGCACTCACCCTCTCGAAGGGCACACTCAGGCCCCAGGCCGGTCTACTCAGTCGGTTGCGCTCGGGAGGAGCCAAGAGCCTGATCCCCACGGGTGTCCAGGGGCTGGATGCAGCGGCATCACTTGAGCCTGTGGAGATGACCAAAGCACTTGCAGATCAGTGGGATTTCAAGGAACCGCTCGTGCTGATCGGTCCCAATGCACCGATTCAGGGCGCAGATCAGATCCAAAAAACGTTGCCGAATCTGCCGGGGATCCGCTTCCGAAATTTGAGGTTGACTCTTGGCCCTGACCTCAGGGTGGTGATGCCGCCTTGGATCAGCTTCAAAGGGGGCGGACTGCTGATCCTCAATGGACCCCTCGATCCAACCCTTCAGGCCCGTGGAGTGATCCGCCTGGATTCAGGACGGGTCAGCCTGTTCTCCACAACGTTCCGTCTGGACCCCAGAGCGTCCAACGTCGCTGTCTTCGCACCCTCGTCTGGATTGGTGCCCTACGTAGACATTGCGATGCGATCGCGGGTTTCAGACACCGTCAGCGTTGGTAATGGCAATCAGACCACCAGCTCCAACATTTTCGATGCGAATGGAAGTGGCAGTGCTTATGCCGGGGGCGGTCAGCTCCGGCTGGTCAAGGTCACAGTGCAGGCCACCGGTTTCGCCAATCGCCTCAAGGGCAACCTGGATCTGCGCAGCTCCCCGCCGATGTCGAAATCGCAGCTGATGGCGATGATCGGAGGCAACTCCCTCTCTGACCTCGCCGATGGTGGAGGCGCTGCGCTGGCGACGGTGGTGGGTCAGTCCTTGCTGTCCCCTGTGTTGGGAACGCTGACTGATGCCCTCGGCCAGCGCATCCAGGTGGCTCTGTTTCCGACTTATGTCACCCCCAATGTGAAGTCGGATGAGGAACGCACATCTGGTCGTGTTCCGCCGACTCTCACACTGGTTTCTGAGATCGGCGTGGATGTGACCGACCGGTTTGATTTCTCGGTGCTGGCGGCTCCAAACACATCGGATGTGCCGCCTCAGGCAACGGTGTCGTATCGCGTCGCTCCCAACACAACCCTCTCTGGCGCTGTCGATTCCAATGGCACCTGGCAGAGCCAGCTTCAGGTGTTCTTCCGCTTCTGAGCCATGCCCAGCGATGAGGTGATCGGCGTTGATCTCGGCGGAACGGCGATCAAGCTCGCCCGCTTCAGCTCGGATGGCGATCTGCTTGCCGAGGCGGAGTTGCCGACACCACAGCCCGCGGTTCCTGGTGCCGTCACCATGGCTCTTTGCTCCGCCATTGAAGACATCGATCCGGACCATCGGGCCGGACGTGTCGGTGTCGGGCTGCCTGGCCCGATGGATGCTGCGGCCCGGGTGGCCCGGGTGTGCATCAACCTCCCTGGATGGGAGGAGGTTCCACTGGCCGACTGGCTGGAACCGCGGCTGGACCGTCGCGTCACTCTGGCCAACGACGGCAACTGCGCCGTCGTTGGTGAAGCCTGGCTTGGCGCGGCGCGGGATGTGAATGATGTGGTGCTGCTCACCCTCGGCACTGGTGTTGGTGGAGGAGTTCTGCTGGGAGGCCAGCTGTTCACGGGGCACAACGGAGCCGCCGCGGAACCGGGCCTGATCGGTGTTCAACCGGATGGTCCCGCCTGCAACAGCGGCAACCGTGGATCACTGGAGCAGTACGCAAGCATTGCAGCGCTGCGGCGCCTGTGCGATCGCGATCCGAAGGATCTCAGTGTGCTGGCTGACCGGGGGGATCCAAGCGCCCTTCACGTCTGGGAACGGTATGGCGTTCAGCTGGGGGTTGGCATTTCCTCCTTGGTGTATGTGTTCACGCCGCAGCTTGTGCTGCTTGGGGGGGGGCTGGCTGGAGCAGCGCGTCACTTCCTTCCCACCGTGCGGCGGGAGGTGGAGCAACGGGTTCAAGCGATTTCTCGGGAGGGTCTGCGCATCGAGGCTGGTTCGCTGGGCAACGGAGCGGGAAGGCTCGGCGCTGCTCGTCTGGCTCTGCAGCGGCTGAACGGGATGATGGCCTCAGATTGATTGGCCTTGATGTCCACCGTCCCAGAGCCTTCAGCGGATCTGCTGTCCCGTGCCGGTGCCGTCCGCCTTGCCGCTGTTGATCTAGGGCAAACCGATGATGGCCAGCGAGCCTCGGCGCTTCAGGCCATGGCCGATGCCCTGACGGAGCATGCGGAAACGATCGTTGCTGCCAACTGCGAAGACCTTGAGCGTTCGGCAGCTGAGGGTCTTGCACCAGCCTTGATGGCCCGGTTGAAACTCGACCATTCCAAGTTGGCCGCGGCCATTGACGGCGTCCGCAAGGTGGCCAGTCTTCGTGATCCCCTGGGGCGCTGTGATTTACAGCGTGAACTGGATGCGGGCCTTGCGCTGGAGCGGGTCACGGTTCCACTCGGGGTGGTGGGGGTGATCTTTGAGGCCAGACCCGATGCCGTGATGCAGATCGCATCCCTCGCTATCCGTGCCGGCAATGGTGCCTTGCTCAAGGGCGGCAGCGAGGCCCGTTGCACCAATGAGGCGGTGATGGCTGCACTGCAGGCAGGTCTGGCCCGGAGTTCGATCTCTCCGAATGCGCTCACACTGCTCACCACCCGACAGGAGAGCCTGGCGTTGTTACGCCTGGACGGCCTGGTGGATCTGATCATCCCCAGGGGAAGCAATGAACTGGTTCGGTTCATTCAGGACAACACCCGCATTCCCGTGCTGGGGCATGCCGATGGCATCTGCCATTTGTATGTGGACTCTGCAGCCTCGGTTGAGAAGGCTGTTCGTGTTGCTGTCGATAGCAAGAGTCAGTACCCGGCAGCCTGCAATGCGATCGAGACACTGCTGTTGCATCGTTCGATCGCCGAACCCTTTCTGGCGGCAGCGATTCCCGCCTTCACTGCCGCTGGAGTGACCCTTCGCGGTGATGCGGAGAGCAGAGCCCTAGGGGTGACGGAGGCCGCCGCCGAAGAGGATTGGAGCACCGAATATCTGGATCTGATCCTGGCGGTGAAGGTGGTGGACGATCTCCCGGCCGCGACTGAGCACATCCGTCGTTATGGATCACGGCACACCGAGGTCATCCTCACGGAGGACGCAGCCGTTGCGGAGAGGTTCCTGGCGTCGGTGGACAGCGCAGGGGTCTATCACAACTGCTCCAGTCGTTTCGCCGATGGATTCCGCTACGGCTTCGGCGCGGAAGTGGGTATCAGCACCCAGACCCTTCCCCCCCGTGGACCGGTGGGGCTCGAGGGTCTGGTCACCTATCGCTATCGGCTGCGGGGAGACGGACACATCGCGGCGGACTACGCCAGCGGCAGTCGCTCCTTTACCCACATCGACAAGACCCCTTAATGGACTGCATCGGGGTGCGGGATCTGAGGCTGTGGGCCCATGTCGGGGTGTTGGAGCATGAACGGCGCGATGGCCAGTGGTTCAGCCTTGATCTCAGTGTTCATGGCGATCTCACCCGAGCCGCACAGCAGGATGAGCTGGCTGAAAGCCTGGATTACAGCCTGGCGATCCAGGCGTTGCAGGATCTATCCCGTGACATCTGCTGCCTCACGATCGAACACTTCAGTGAACAGGTTTTGAATCGGCTCGAAACCCTCTATGGGCCGGTGCCGACCTGGTTGCGTCTCACCAAGTGCGCGGCTCCAGTGACTGGCTTCAGCGGCCGGGTGTTTGTGGAACGCTCGCGGTATGGCGGTCGGGAGACGCTGGCATGACGCCCTTGGTTCTCGTTCATGGCCTTTGGGATACTCCGCGTCTGTTTCGGCGGCTGATCCAGGCCCTGGATCAGCCAGAGCGTCCTCTCCTGGCCCCGCATCTGCCCCATGGTCTCGGGGCTGTTCCTTTGCGAGAGCTGGCTCGACGCCTCGATCAGCACATTCAGGAGCGCTACGGACGGGAGACACCTGTGGATGTGCTCGGCTTTTCGATGGGCGGCGTCATTGCCCGGATCTGGTTGCAGGAGCTGGGGGGGCTGCAGCGAACCCG
>ERZ802831.1097-NODE-1097-length-13597-cov-24.2179_pt1 | contig 13597 bp, 14 predicted proteins | sample MGYA00345655_ERZ802831 | MGnify/ENA primary metagenome ERZ802831 (study PRJEB30503, sample SAMEA104212376) | marine metagenome | biome: Westerlies Biome; feature: [SRF] surface water layer (ENVO:00010504) within the epipelagic zone...; material: water...
GGGTTGGTCTGCGCCGCAACATGTGGCCAAACGGCGATTTTATCATGCGACCAAAAAGCGTGTGTCGTTGGCAGCGGTTCCGTTTCAAACACATCAAGAACCGCCGCGCCAAGCTGACCAGACGCCAGTGCCGCCAGTAAATCCTGTTCAACAATTTGCGGGCCGCGCCCCCCATTAATCACACAGGCGCCGGGTGCCAGCTTGCTGAACAGATCTGCATTCATGATACCGCGTGTTTGCGGTGTCAGCGGCAATACCGAGACCAAAATCTGCACATCCTGCAAAAATTCATCAAGCCGATCCAAACCCGCATAAACGTCAACCGAGGCCAGCTGTCGCGGGCTGCGCGTCCAGCCTTTAACCTGAAAGCCAAGCGCGGCAAACCGCGTCGCAATCACCGATCCGATGGCGCCGACACCCATCACCCCGACAACACCGCCCTGCGCCGGACGCTGCGGCTTTGGCGCCCATATTTTTTGCGCTTGCTGTTGGCGGTAATACGGGCCATCCCGCCAGAAATCGAGCGCCGCCAATATCGCCCAATGGCTGAGCGCGGCTGCCATTTCCGGGTCAACCAAACGCACCAGCGGAATATTTTGCGGCGTTGTCGGATCCGCCATCATATGGTCAACACCCTGACCCTGAAGAATGATTCCACGCAAATGCGGCAACTCCGCCAGCCGGCCAGCCGGCGGCGTCCACACCAGCGCAATATCCGCCTCGCGCGCATCATCCGACATCAAATCAACAAATTCGATAGCCGGCAGCAGCGGTGACAACCGTTCTGCCCAATCCTGCCAACTGTCGAATGCGCTGTAAAATGCGATACGAATCATCATGGCCCCCCGTGATGCGTTATCTCAGTCTGCCGCCACCTCGGCCAGCGCGGTCAGCGCTGCGGCGTGTAGATCTGCTGTCGCCGCCGCCAGAATGCTGCTCGATTGCCCAAGCCGGATCGGCTGTCCGGCTGTATCTGTAACAACTGCGCCAGCGGCCTGCATCACCGCGACGACGGCAATCATATCATGCGGTGCCAAACTGTCTTCCATAACCAGATCAATATGACCCGCCGCGAGCAAGGCATAATTATGACAGTCACCGCCATAATTGGTCAAGGCTGCCTGTGCCGCCAGATGATTGAACCCGGTTAAGCCCGCCGCCGACAAGGCCAATGGTGATGTTGTGGCAAGCCGCGCTGTTGCCAGAGTTTGACAGGGTGAAGGCCGCACCATCGCGGCATTCATCCGGCAGGCAGATTGGCGCTGCTGGTCGGCCGGGTTGTGCCCGATCAAATGGCCAATATAGGTTTCGTCCAAAACCGGCATATCGATCATCCCGGCCAGCGGCACCCCCTGATCAGTCAATCCGACCAGCGTACCAAAAACCGGCTTGCCACTGATAAATGCCTTGGTGCCGTCAATCGGATCAATCACCCAGCAAAAGCGGCCAGCCGCATTAATTGTTGCTGACCCAAATTCCTCGCCCTGAATGGCATCATCGGGAAAGGCCGCCTGAATGACATCACGCAATGCGGTTTCAACCTGTTGATCGGCAATGGTCACTGGCGATAGATCGGCTTTTTGCGTGGTATGCGGATTTTGGCGGAACCATTTGGCAATGAAAGGCCGGCTTACCTGCGGCAAGCCGGCTAAAAATTTCAGCAAGTCGGCGCTATCCAGCTGCGCCGCCGAGGTCACGCCTTCAGGCACGCTTGGCAGCGGATTAGCTGCCACTTTCGGCTGCAATATCTTCGGCTGTTGGCAGCGGTGCTTCGCTGTCAGCCATGGTCCGCAACCAGGCCACCATATTCGCCCGGTCCTGAGGTTTTTTCAAACCAGCAAAATTCATCTTGGTGCCGCTGATATAGGCTTTCGGCTTGGCCAGAAACGCATTCAGCGACTGGTAATCCCAGTTGCCGCCAAATCCGGCCAAGGCTGATGAATAAGCAAAACCATCGACACTGCCTTTTGCCTGATTGACGATGCTCCATAACGCCGGGCCAACTTTGTTCGCGCCGCCAGCCTCAAACACATGACAGGCAGTACATTTTTTCGCCAGCTTTGCGCCAGCCGCCACATCGGCCGAGGCAAGCAATGCCAAAATCGGTTCCGGGCCGGTATCCTCTGGTGCGGCTTCGGCCAGTCCCGTTGCCTCTGGCACCTCGATGACATAGGCATTTTCAGCCAATTGCTGTTCAGGTACCAGAACATGCGCAATTTGGATGCCAGCCATGATCAATAACCCGGCAAACAAAAAGCCTGCAAAAACCTTATTAAACCGCAATTCATCCATGCGTCATTCCCGATACCGGGCTCCCCCAAAAAGCTAGATGGATCCGTGCTGTCCATCCCTGTTAAAACCTCACCCGCATCGCCCCGCTTGAGGCGATACATTGGTCTGATTCATTACCCAAATTTGCGCAGTCTCTCAACCCCTCAACAGCTGGTTTTCGACGATATTTTCGCTGTTTTATTTTGCGCTGACATCAAATTTGTGATGAATTGCCATATCATGACAAACAATAACGCAAAAATCATCATAATTCCGGCACGTCTCGCGGCCAGCCGCCTGCCGAATAAACCACTTGCTGATATTGCCGGAAAACCAATGATCCAGCATGTTTGGGAGCGCGCCATGGCGGCTGATCTGGCGCCTGTCTATGTTGCGACAGATGATCGCAGCATTGCCGATGTTATCGAACAGGCTGGCGGCAAAGCGATATTAACGCGGTCTGATCACCCATCCGGATCAGACCGGGTTTTTGAAGCTGTCGAGGCGATTGATCCACAGCAGCGGTTTCAGCATGTGCTGAATCTGCAAGGCGACCTGCCTGAGATGCCGGCCGATATTCCGCATCAGCTTGCCGCGACGCTGGAGCATCGCGATTGTGAGCTGGCCACACTTGTCACCCCGGCCAGCGCGGAAGAGACAGCCAAGCCGCAGATTGTGAAAGCTGTGATCAGCTGGAAAGCGGATGGGTTTGGTGATGCCTTATATTTCAGCCGCGCTGCCGTGCCCACCGGCACCGCTGAGGCCTATCACCATATCGGCGTCTATGGGTGGCGTCGGTCAGCGTTGGCGCGGTTTGTCAGCCTGCCGCCATCACCACTGGAACTGGCCGAAAAATTGGAGCAATTACGCGCGCTTGAGGCAGGCATGCGCATTGGTGTCGCAAAAATTGCAGCCGCACCGGGCGGCGTTGACACAGCGGAAGATTTGCAAGCCGTCCGGCAACGGCTGGCGGCGGCACCAGAGAGCTGATGCAATTACCGAGACAGCTCATGTGATCGCCCAGACAGCTAATGTGATCTTAGGAAAAAATCACCGCTTGACGCTGCGCTTTTTCATAAGGATAACCTCTTCAAACTAAGGCAAAAGGATTTATTGTGGCAGACGCATCGCGCAAAATTGCTTTTCAGGGCGTTCCCGGGGCCTATTCGCATATGGCCTGTCAACTGGTCAAACCGGATATGGATGCGGTGGCCTGCGCCTCGTTTGAAGATATGCTGACCCAGGTGCAGGAAGGTCACGCCGCACTGGCGATGGTGCCGGTGGAAAATTCAACTGCCGGGCGGGTGGCTGATATTCATCATCTGCTGCCGCAATCGGGCCTGCATATTATCGGCGAGCATTTTCAGCGCGTGAATCACCATCTTTTAGCACCGCGTGGCAGCCGCATAGAGAATTTGAAAACTGTGCATAGTCATGCCCAGGGGCTGGCGCAATGCCGCCAGCAGATCCGCCAGCTGGGACTGACCCCGATTATGCATGCTGACACCGCCGGCGCGGCCAAGGATGTTGCCGCTGCTGGCGACCCCAGCGTCGCGGCCGTTGCCTCACGGTTGGCGGCACAAATCTATGATCTCGAGATCATCATCGATTCACTTGAGGACGACAAAAAGAACACCACCCGCTTTTTGATTATGGCGGCTGATCCAATCGTGCCGGAAATTGGCGATGTGCCAATGATCACAACATTGGTCTTTCAACTGCGCAGCGTGCCGGCAGCCCTGTATAAAGCGCTTGGTGGATTTGCCACGAATGGAATCAATCTGACAAAGCTGGAATCCTATTTGCGCCCCGGGGTCAGCGAACGCGCCCAATTTTATATGGATGTTGAAGGCCATATTGATGAACCGGCGATGCGGCTGGCGATGGAAGAATTGCGGTTTTACTGCATGAAAGATGAGGTCAAAGTGCTTGGCAGCTACGCCGCCAGCCCGGATCGCCATCAGCAGGGCTAAACCGCCAGCCTGTGTGCGGCATGTTTTGCAAAAAGCTGATAAAATACTTGTCGTGATGGCTGGTTTGTTTCATACAGGACACAGGAAGTCTGGGTAGACGTAGTCCCTGCTTACCCGGTCAGGTCCGAGAGGAAGCAGCCGCAGTAGGTTTCATACGGGTTGCCCAGTCTTCCGCTAAATCCTGGCTCAGGGATTGATCAGTGAGCTGCGATCACTTTTGCTTTGATGATCTTGCGATAAGGTGCGTATTGTCAGATGAACGACACCACCCAACAAACCTATCGTGTGCTGGCGCGAAAATATCGTCCCGAGACCTTTTCTGAATTAATCGGGCAGGAAGCGCTGGTGCGCACCCTGAGCAATGCGTTGACATTGGGCAGGCTGGCGCATGCTTTTGTGCTGACCGGCGTCCGCGGCATTGGCAAAACCTCGACAGCGCGGTTGCTGGCAAAAGGCTTGAACTGCATTGGTGCCGACGGCAATGGTGGCGCCACGCTCGAGCCATGCGGTCAATGTGAACCCTGTCAGGCGATTGCCGGCGGGCGGCATGTTGATGTTCTGGAAATGGACGCTGCCAGCCATACCGGCGTTGACGATGCCCGCGAAATTATCGAGGGGGTTGGCTATCGGCCAGTGTCGGCGCGTTATAAAATCTACATCATTGATGAAGTTCATATGATGTCAAAAAATGCCTTTAACGCCCTGTTAAAAACGCTGGAAGAACCACCCGACGCGGTAAAATTTATTTTCGCCACAACCGAAATTCGTAAAGTGCCGGTGACCATCCTGTCGCGATGTCAGCGTTATGATTTGCGCCGTGTGCCAGCGGGTTTGTTGGTCGACCATCTTGCCACAATTTGTCAAAAAGAAACCATTGACGCGCAGCCGGAAGCGTTGGCGATGATTGCCCGCGCGGCCGAAGGGTCGGTGCGTGACGCCTTATCACTGCTTGATCAGGCCGCCGCCATGACGGCAGATGCACTGACGCCGGAACTGGTGGCGGATATGTTGGGGCGGCCCGGCCGCAGCGAGTCGCAGGCGGTACTAACCGCCGCGCTGGCCGGTGATACCAACGCAGCGTTGACAGCTTTTGCCAATGCCTATGCGCGTGGTGCCGAACCCGACATGCTGGTCGCTGATTTGCTCGATTTGATTCATCTGGCCAGTATGCAAGCGGCTGGCGCGGCGTCAGACGATTTAATCGACAGTGACAAAGCAACCGTTCTTAGCCTCGCCGAATTTGGCATTGCGCGGCTTGGACGCGCATGGCAGCTCTTGTTAAAGGGGCATGGTGAGCTGGCGCACGCACCCGATCCGGCGGCGGGATGTGATATGTTAATCATCCGTCTGGCACATGCCGCGCAGATGCCAACACCGGGCGATATTTTGCAAAAACTGCCAACAGCACCGGTCGCCGCAACAAATAACGCACCACCTGCCGCCGCCGCACCGGCAGAGCCGTCACCCGCATCAGCAGAACTGGCTGAGCAGCCAGCATCTTCACTGCCAGCATCGTCACCGCCAGAATCAGGCAGCCATGCCGAAAACCACCGCGACGATGCTGATCAGCACCATACCGCCGCGCCTGTCAATGAACCGCCATCAGATATGTCAGAGCGGCCAAATACCGCCACCAATCCGGCATCCACACCCGCCACACTCACCGATATTGTTGCGCTTGCCGAGACGCATAATGAAATGCTGTTGGCGGCGCGCATCCGCAACCATGTGCGGCTTGTCGCCCTGCAGAGTGGGCGGTTGGAAATCGCGCTTACCGGCAACGCCCCGGAAACGCTGGCCGGTGATCTTGCCAAACAGCTGGGGCAATGGACCGGGCAAAGATGGCTGGTCTCATTATCCGATGAGCAAGGTGGCACAACGCTGGCTGAGGATGCCGCCGCAGCGGTTGCTAAAATCCACGATGCCATCGCCGAAGACCCGCTTGTGACAAAAATTATGGAAATATTCCCCGGTGCCAGCATTGATTCGATCACCGCTGCAGCCAGCCCCGAAACGAACCCGCAAGATAGTGATGATACAGCCAGTGCCAATAATGAGGAGATGTCAGGATGATGCGTAATATGGCCGGCATGATGAAAAAAGTTCAGGACATGCAGTCGCGCTTGGAAAATCTGCAGACCGAGCTTGAAGCGCAGCGTTTTTCTGCCAGTGCCGGCAATGATCATGTCACCGCGACGGTGACCGGAAGCGGGGTTTTACATGCGGTGAAAATTGATCACAGCGTCATTGATCCGGACAACGCCGAAATTCTTGAAGACCTGATTTGCCTCGCTACACGCAACGCGCAGGCTGCCGCCAGTGCAGAAAAAGCCCGTCTGATGAAAGACATTACCGGCGGACTGCCACTGCCACCCGGCATGAATTTACCATTCTGACATGCATGCCTCACTTGATAATCTGATACGCAAACTGGCGCGCTTGCCGGGTCTGGGGCCGCGGTCGGCGCGCCGTGCGGTGCTCTATCTGCTGAAAAACCGTGACCGGCTGATGCTGCCATTGGCACAGGATCTTTTTGATGTTGCCAGTCAGGTGCGCAGCTGTGCCGAATGCGGTAATCTTGACCATGGCGATAAATGCAGCATTTGCCGCGATACACAACGCGATCATAGCTGTGTTTGTGTTGTCGAGGATGTTGGCGATTTATGGGCGATGGAACGCGCCGCTGTCTATCGCGGCGTTTATCATATTCTTGGCGGCACATTAAATGCACTTGATGGTCGCGGCCCTGATGATCTGCATATCGATAAATTGATCAATCGCGCCAGCACCGGCCATACAAGCGAGGTCATTCTGGCCCTGTCAGCAACCGTCGATGGCCAGACAACCGCGCATTATATCGCTGAAAAACTGGCAAATAGCGGCGTTGACGTGACCCGGCTGGCGCATGGCGTTCCCGTCGGTGGCGAGCTCGATTATCTGGATGATGGTACCCTCGCACAAGCGCTTAAAGCCCGCGCCAAATTGCAATTTTGAATGACAACCCCGCCTGCCTAGCCAAGCAAATCCTGCTGGGATTTTGCTGAACCGGCGGCCGAGCTAGAGTCTGAGTCAGATGCGGGGCCGGATACGGCAGTTGCGTCCATAACCTCAATTTCGGCGATTTTATCACCACGCGCCGTGATTTTGCGGGTTGAGGTCTGAGCAGATGCGGGGCCAGATACGGCCGTTGCGTCCATCACCTCGATTTCGGCGATTTTATCACCACGCGCCGTGATTTTGCGGGTTGAGGTCTGGATATCATTTATATCACGTTCAGCCTGGCCAAAATGTGTCGCCAATTTATTCACCCGCTCATCGAGCCGGTGAACATCCTGCATCATCAAATCAACCTGGGTCTGGATCAGGCCAGCCGCTTCATGCATGCGGGCATCACGCAAAATGGCCCGCACGGTGTGTAAAATCAGCATCAGATTATCCGGCCCGGCCATATAGACATGCGCCCGCCGACTGGCCTCGACCAGCTTTGGCAATTGCAGATTGATCTCGGTATAGACTGACTCGGATGGTAAAAACAGAATTGCACTCTCGGCCGTTTCACCGGGGATGATATATTTGGCGGCAATATCGGTGATATGTTTTTTCACATCCGCCTCAAGCCGCCGCCGCGCCACTTCACGCGCTGCCTCGTCGGCGGTGGCCACAAGCTGGCGATAGGATTCAAGCGGAAATTTTGAATCAATGGCAATTGGCCCCGGCGGGTTGGGCAGTTTCAAAAAACAATCAACGCGGCGGCCATTGCTCAGGGTCACCTGAAAATCATAGGCGCTGTCAGGCAACGCATCGCGCACCAGATTTTCTAACTGCACTTCACCAAAGCTGCCGCGTGCCTGTTTGTTTGACAAAATATTTTGTAATTGCGACACCTGCCCGGTCAAGGTTGTGATATGCGCATTGGCTTCGGTGATCACCGCCAGCTTTTCTGCCATGCTTGTCAGTGATTTTGTGGTCCGGTCATTCTGGTCACGCAAAGACTGTTCCAGCCTTGTCCCCAGCCGCCCCTCGCTTTGCGCCATCTGGTCAGCAATCAATGTCTGGATTGCCCCGGATTGATTCGAGATTTGCGCCAGCTGCCCGCGTAATTCAGCCAAATCGGCGCTGGCATTTGGTTGCCGGTTGCGCAGCATGACCAGCAATACACCAATAATCACGATCAGCGCGGCATAGATAGCGATTTCGAATGGCGTCATCATGCAATCCTTTGTGCTATTCGTGGCTGGATGACCAGCTCGGGCGCCCTAATGTGACACGCTATCGTCTTGACTGCAACGACACCATCTTTTAAGCCGGGTGATTAGCCATGCGCGAAATTGTTTGCCAGCAGGATTATGTATCATGACCAGCACCGCCAATTTGATTCCCATCGTGAAAATGCCTGACCCGGTTTTGCGGCAAATCGCCCAGCCGGTTGCCGAGATTACCGACGGGGTGCGCCAGCTGCTTGATGATATGGCCGCCACCATGTATGACGCCCCGGGGATTGGCCTTGCCGCACCACAGATCAATATCAGTCAGCGGCTTGTGGTGATTGATTGTGGTAGCGATGAGACAGCCGAACTGTTCAAGATGGTGAACCCGGAAATCATTTCGCTGTCTGACGAGCGCGCGGTTTTAGAAGAAGGCTGCCTGTCGATCCCCGATCAGACCGCTGATGTAGAACGGCCAGCCGAAGTGTCGGTGCGCTATCTTGATGAAAATGGGGCCGCACAGACGATGACTGCCGTCGGGCTTTTGGCGGCCTGTATTCAACATGAAATCGATCATTTGAACGGCGTTTTATTTATTGACCATATTTCACGTCTGAAACGCGATATGATTACCCGCCGGGTGATGAAAGAGCTGCGTCAGTCGACAGGTGTAAAATAACCAGCAGAATAACCGCCAGTAAGGGGGGAGCAATGCCGCGCTATCGGATTGTGTTTATGGGCAGCCCGGATTTTGCCATTCCGGCGCTGCAAAAGCTGGCCGAAAAACATCATATCTGCGCTGTCTATACGCAGCCCGCCAAGCCAGCCGGGCGCGGCATGAAACCAACCCCCGTGCCAGTCGCCGCCTATGCCGAAGATACCGGGCTGGCATTATTTTCACCGCAATCGCTGCTGGCTGATGATGTGCATCAACAGCTTGCCGCACACAAGGCTGATCTATTTGTCGTTGTGGCTTACGGCCTGCTGTTACCAAAAGCTGTTTTGGAACTGCCACGATTTGGATGTATCAACGGCCATGCATCCTTGTTGCCGCGCTGGCGCGGGGCGGCACCTATCCAGCGTGCCATCGCGGCTGGTGATCGCCAGACCGGCATCTCGGCAATGTTGATGGATGAAGGGCTTGATACCGGCAAGCTGTTGGCGCGGCGCGCCTGTCAGATAGACGATACCGAAACAGCCGGCAGCCTGCATGATAAACTGGCCGCGCTGAATGCAAAGCTGCTGGATGATGTGGTCATGGATATCGCCAGTTTACGCGCGGCAGCAACACCGCAGGATGACAGTCAGGCCATATATGCGGCCAAAATATCGTCACAAGAGGCGGAAATTGACTGGTCACGCGACAGCGCCGCATTGGATTGTCATATCCGCGCCTTTACCCCGTTTCCGGGGGCATGGTGTCACGGGCCAAAAGGCCGCTTGCGGATTCTGCGCGCCCGGCCAGTGGCAATGGAGCGGCCGCAAAATGCAGCCGCCGGCAGCGTCGTCTTCGTCAGCAAAAACGCCCTGCATCTGGCCACTGGCGATGGCGCTCTGGCAATCGAACAGCTGCAGCCGGCTGGCAAAAAACCGATGTCAGTGGCGGATTTTCTGAATGGGCAAAAACTGACCAATGGCCAGCTTTTTACCGCACAGGCAGGCTGACCAAAGATTATGACGAAGCGGATTTTGATCACAATTGAATATGATGGCGCCCCCTTTGTTGGCTGGCAGCGGCAGGATAATGGCGCCTCGGTGCAAGCCGCGCTTGAGGCTGCCGCCGAAGCTTTTATCGGTGCGCCAACCCCCATCACCGGTGCCGGCCGCACCGATTCGGGCGTCCATGCCACCGGCCAGGCCGCGCATCTTGATGTGCCTGAAAAATTTGATGCAAACCGGGTCATGCAGGCGTTGAATGCACATCTGGGTGCGGTGCCGGTGACCGTTCACAGCGCCCGCGAAGTGCCAGCAACATTACATGCCAGATTTTCCGCCACCGGCCGGCGCTATCTGTATCGTATTTTGCCACAACGCCAAAAACCGGCACTTGATTTAGGCCGGGTATGGCACCACCGGAAACCACTCGACAGCGAACGCATGCACGCGGCCGCACAAATACTTGTTGGCCGACATGATTTTACCAGCTTTCGGGCCAGCCAGTGTCAGGCCAGCTCACCAGTGCGGACAGTCGACCGATTATCTGTTCAGCGCGTCGGTGATGAAATACATCTGCAGGCTGAAGCCCGTTCATTTCTGCATCATCAGGTGCGTAATATTATCGGCACATTGGCGCTTGTCGGTATCGGAAAGTGGGACATTGCCGATCTGCAACAGGCGCTTGCTGCCTGTGACCGGGCCGCCGCCGGGCCAACCGCACCGCCATGGGGTCTGTATCTTGTCGGGGTTGATTATGCCGATCTAGGGAAAGGCGCGGCTTTGCACGACGAATAACAGCGTCACATCCACCATCATCGACAAGCCAACAAAAGCAGCGGCAAGGAAACCGCCCTTGCCAACAACATCCCGACCAATCCGCCACATCCAATAGCAGGTCCAGACAGCCAGCGGCAGAATCAATATCAAAATGGTGTGGTCATTTGTTACGATCACCAGATTTTGGATGATGCCGCCCAACAGCTGTTGCACATTTTCAATCCATAAAAACGGCACCGCAAAAGGCAGGAATTTTTGCGGCCTGTCGACGACCCGCAAAATCATATGCATCAACAGCAACATCAGAATAACGCCGGTAAATTGCACAATAAATGTGCCGGCAAAAAGTGACAGGCTTGAACCGACGCCGGGATAAACCGTCACCAGCAAGGTAAAAATCATACCGGCAGCAATGGCCTGCCATAAGTCATCCTGATCCGTTGCAAAACTGCCCACGACCGGTTGCCGGCCAGCCATGACACGCAGGCTGACAGCAACTTTACCAAGCAGGATTTGCGGCGTCAGGCCAGTTGATAAAGACATTAGCGCGCCACCTCAAAAAATCGTGAAAGCATTGCCAAATAAATATCAGTTAATTGATCAATGTCGTCAGTCAACACATGTTCATCAACTTTATGCATAGTCTGCCCGACCAGACCAAATTCAGCAACCGGACATAAATGCGTGATAAAGCGCGCATCAGAGGTGCCACCACTTGTCGACAATTCGGCATTTTTACCGGTCACATCGCTGATCGCTGCCTGCATCAAATCAGTCAGTGGGCCGGCTGGCGTCACAAAAGGCTGTGCCGACACCCGCCAATCTGCCTGCCAGCTTCCCCCGACCCGGTCAAAATGTTCTTCCAGCCAGCCGATCAGATCCTCGGCCTTATGTTCGGTATTAAATCTGATATTAAAACTTGCCGACACCGTTGCCGGGATCACATTGCCGGCTTTATTGCCCGTATCGATTGTTGTGACATGCGCTGTTGATGCATCAAAATATGCGTTGCCGGCATCAAGTGTGACGCCATTGACCGGTGCCAGCATCGCCAGCAAACGCACAATCGGGTTATCTGCCAGATGCGGGTAGGCAACATGTCCCTGCACCCCGTCAACCCGCAACGCACAGGACAAGCTGCCGCGACGTCCATTTTTGATCACATCGCCAAGCTGATGCGGGTTGGTTGGTTCGCCAACAACACACAGATCAGGCCGATGATTATGCTGCCGCATCCAATCGACCATTTTAACCGTGCCAAACTCGGCATCGCCTTCTTCATCACCGGTGATGATCAGGCTGATTGATCCCGCCGGATGACGCGCTACAAACTGGCGCACCGCACCAACAAATGCCGCGATACCGCCTTTCATATCGGCCGCACCGCGACCAAATAATTTGCCATCTGCCAGGGTGCCGGAAAATGGCGCATGTTGCCAGGCAGCGGCATCACCAGCTGGCACCACATCGGTATGGCCAGCAAAGGCAAAATGCGGCGGCGCATCGCCGCGTCTGGCAAAAAGATTCTGGATGCGCGCCGCGCCATCACCAAAGGGCAGCCATGTGCATTCAAAACCAAGATCACCAAGCTCGTCGGCCAACAAGCGCAATGCGCCGCCTTCGGCTGGGGTCACTGACTCACAGCGAATGAGGCGGGCGGCCAAATCAACAGCATAGGACGGTTCGGTCATCAATCTCGGAGCAAATCATTAACAGATGTTTTAGCGCGGGTTTTTTCGTCAACTTGCTTGATAATGACCGCACATGACAAGGACGGGCCCGGACTGCCATCAGCCAGCGGTTTACCCGGCAGACTGCCCGGCACCACAACCGAATAGGCGGGTACACGTCCGATATGGATTTCACCCGTCTGGCGATCAACAATTTTCGTCGAGGCACCAATAAATACGCCCATCGACAACACCGCACCCTGTTCAACAACAACGCCCTCAACAACTTCTGAACGCGCCCCGATGAAGCAATCATCCTCAATAATCACCGGCCCTGCCTGCAATGGTTCCAAAACGCCACCAATGCCGGCACCACCGGACAGATGCACGTTTTTGCCAATCTGCGCACAAGAGCCGACGGTCGCCCAGGTATCAACCATTGTGCCACTATCAACATAGGCACCCAGATTGATAAAGCCGGGCATAATCACCACGCCAGGCGCAATATAGGCAGAGTGGCGCACCACACATCCCGGCACCGCGCGAAACCCGGCTGCCCGGAACCGCGCCTCGTCCCAGCCGCTAAATTTCGGCGCCACCTTGTCCCACCAGACGGATTCGCCAGACCCCGGATAGACCGTGCCACTCGGGATAAGCTGCATATCATTCAGCCTGAAAGATAAAAGCACAGCTTTTTTCAGCCACTGGTTTACAGCCCATTGATGCGCGCCGGTTGGTTCTGCAACCCGCGCTGTGCCGTTATCGAGAAGCGCGAGCGCTTCGACAACAGCCTCACGCACAGCGCCTTTGGTGTCGAGATTTACCGAATCGCGGTTTTCCCATGCGGTATTGATTTCAGTTTCGAGCTGGGCCAAATCCATTTTTATCTCCTGCGTGTCCGGCGCTGAGTTATCCTTATAGCCGATGTGGCATCACACCGCCAAAAAAACAATAGCTATCTATTTGAAGTCAGATCTTTCGCTGTGGTGTTATGCCGCAACCGCAGCCAAAAACCCTTTCAGATCATCGGCACGATAATGCACAT
>ERZ802831.1099-NODE-1099-length-13584-cov-20.4173_pt1 | contig 13584 bp, 10 predicted proteins | sample MGYA00345655_ERZ802831 | MGnify/ENA primary metagenome ERZ802831 (study PRJEB30503, sample SAMEA104212376) | marine metagenome | biome: Westerlies Biome; feature: [SRF] surface water layer (ENVO:00010504) within the epipelagic zone...; material: water...
CCTGACTGGCGTCGACCTCCCACGTGTTCAGAATTTTTCCGCGCAGGGGCATGATGGCCTGAAATTCTCGGTCTCGAGCTTGCTTGGCGGAGCCGCCAGCCGAGTCACCTTCCACCAAAAACAGTTCCGCTCGGGAGGCATCTTGGCCGGAGCAGTCCGCCAGTTTGCCCGGCAACGCGGGGCCAGACGTGACTCGCTTGCGCGCCACTTTTTTTGCCGCGTTCAGACGACGCTGCGCGTTGCCAATGGCCATTTCGGCGATTTTTTCGCCTTCACTGGCATGGGCATTGAGCCACAGACTGAACGCATCCTTGGCGACGCCAGAGACGAAGACCGCCGATTGTCGCGAGGACAGCCGCTCCTTGGTTTGTCCCGCAAATTGCGGGTCCAGCAGCTTAACGCTGAGCACATAGCTGCACTGCTCCCAGATGTCATCGCCGGTGATTTTTACCCCGCGAGGCAGCAGGTCGCGGAATTCGCAAAATTCTTTTAGCGCATCAATCAGCCCAGAGCGCAGTCCGTTCACATGGGTACCGCCTGCGGCGGTGGGGATCAGATTGACGTAGCTTTCGGTGATCGGCGCGCTGCCTTCCACCACCCACTTCAGTGCATACTCGACGGCTTCGCCGTTGCCGGTGGCCTGATGCATGATCGTGGTGCCGGGCACGCAGTCTGCATCACCCACCGAGGCTTCTAAGTATTGGCGCAGGCCGTCTTCAAATAACCAGCTCTCGTTCTCTTCGGGCTTGGCCGCCACCGCCAAACTCATGCGCAAGCCCGGACACAAAACCGCTTTCGCTCTAAGTAGGTGGCGCAGACGCCCCATGGCTAGGGACGAAGAATCGAAGTAACTGCCTTCGGGCAGGAAGCAGACGCGGGTGCCGGTGTTGCGTTTACCCACGGTATCTACTGGCGCGAGCTGGGTCACGGGTTCACCGCGCTCATAGCGTTGGCGGTAGAGGTTGCCATCGCGCTTCACTTCGACTTCCAGCCATTCCGACAGCGCGTTGACCACAGACACGCCAACGCCATGGAGACCGCCGGAAAAATTGTAATTTTCGTTGTCGAACTTACCGCCCGCATGCAGTCGCGTCAGGATCAGCTCGACCCCGGAGATTTTGTGCTCAGGGTGAATATCCACGGGCATGCCGCGCCCGTCGTCTATCACTTCGATCGATCCGTCTGCGTTGATACACACTTCAATCTCACGCGCGTGACCGGCGATGGCCTCGTCCACACTGTTGTCGACCACCTCCTGCACCAAGTGATTGGGCCGGGTGGTATCGGTGTACATACCCGGCCGGCGGCGCACAGGCTCGAGACCTGAGAGCACCTGCAATGATTCTGCTGAGTAGGATTTTTCCGCCATAGAGAGGAGCGCCCGATTAAGAGAAGTGGGAGGTTTACTTAGTGCAGCCAGCGTACCTGACTGTGCATGTGACCATCGTCATCCAGAGTTAGCCAACGATACCCCGGAGGTCGCTCGTCAGTGGCAAATTTTTCACTGCGCGGCAAAAACTGGAACGCCGTCGATGGCGTGCCCAGTAAGGGTCGATGACAATAGTGGCCCTGTATCACCTGATGCGCGTGACCAAACACTGCCCCGGCAAACCGAGGGCCCGGCGTCGCGATCAACTGATCCAACAGGGTTTCCGGGTCGTCGATGCGGTCCTTATCAAGCCAGGGCGAGCCGATGGGCAGCAGCGGATGATGGGTTGCCAATAAGGCAAAGCGGGCGGTTTGCTCGCGCCAGTGGCTTACCAAGGCATCACGCTTTGCAGCATCTATGTCGGCCTTAGGCACATCGTCTTCGTGAGAATCAAGACCCACCACGCTCCACGATCCCAGCGTCAGCGTTTGCATGGGCAATTGCGCATCGCGCATCTCGCCAGCGAGATCGTGGTTGCCCGGCAGACACAACAACGGCGCATCACAGATGTCGGTAATGATGGACAAGAAGCGCCGATACACTGGCGTGCCGCCGCTGTGCACGAGGTCGCCGGTGGCGATGATTGCGCTGGGCCTTCCCTCGCTGAGTGCCTGCTGCATGACCTGCTGCAGGGTGGCGTTGGTATCGGTGTCGAGGAGCAACTCGCCCTCGGGCATGAGGTGACAGTCGGTTATGTGTAACAGCGTGTGTTGCACTGGGTTGATCTAGACCTCACCACCCAAGTGAGGGTTCGTGGCGATATTGAAGCCTGGGTCTGCGCTCATGCCTATGGCCAAACACAGGGCCAGGTATTCGCCCAAAAATCGATTGAGCTGCTCTTTTTCATCGCGGGCGCGCATGCGTTTGTTGGGGTATTCGTAAGCGCCGTGAAACCGCGATTCGTGTTGATACGCCACCACTTCCGCGCTCTTGGTATCGTGATACATCTGTATCTTCATGTTGGGGCTGCTACCCCAGTCTTGCTTAGGCACTTGGGTCAGCTGCACGGTGGTGGTGTAGGGACCGCGCTCGACGACGCTCAGTTCCACCCGGGTACCTGCCTCGCCGGGCAGCAGCATGACGCACTTGAAGTCGTCTTCCCGCACCGTGGGAAACAGCTGCATAAGCCGCTGAAAGTTCATATCACACTCAGCCATGTGGCCAACCAAATCGTGGTGATAACGGCGGCTAGATTGACGCGCGCCGGTGGCGAAGTCGTAGCTCAACTCGGTTGAGCGACTCAAAATGTCGGCGTCTGTTTCCGGGCGTTTGTCTGACACGTGAACTTGTTAACTCTGATCGTTCATTCGTAGCGGGCTAATATACCTAGGGCACTCAATGGGTGCTATGCGCGAATGCGGGTTTTGCTCATGAAATCACCTTCCAGCGCTGTGAGGATGCTTACGACCAAAAGCTCGTACCACTTCACGTTACTTGGACTGTCTGAGCAGGCATAATTTGCGCCCTCTGAGCACCTGCATCGCTGATCGATGTTAGCTCTGTGCTTATTGCGCCTCATGTTAGGAAACGTAAATGACCGAATCGCACCCCAAGTTCCGCCGTTCCCTCGTCGCCTTATTGATGAGCGCTGGGCTTTACTGTGTGCCGGTTCAGGCCGACGACTTGGTCGATGTCTTTGTCGCCGCCAAGGATAACGATGCCGTGGTTGGCGCAGCGCGAGCATCTTACCGCGCTGATAAAGAGCGCTTACCTCAAGCGCGCTCAAGCTTACTACCCAGCATTGTCGCCAGCGCCAGCACCACAAAAACGGAAACCGACATCCCCGGCGACAATAGCCTGCAGAGTCAGGTCCTGAGAAAGGGCTACAACGACAACGGCTGGAACGCCCAGCTGCGCCAGCCGGTATTGAATTTATCGAGCTGGTTTGGCTACAACAGCGCTAAAGCTTTCGTCAAAGCCTCTTCATTCGCGTTAGCAGCCCAGGAACAAGATTTGATCGTGCGGGTGGCTGAGGCCTACCTGAATATTCTGCGCACCCGTGATCGTCTCGATACCACGAACGCTGAAGTCACTGCGGTACAGCGCCAGCTCGAACAGGTGCAGCAGCGATTTGATGTAGGCCTTGTCGCCATTACCGACGTGCTGGAATCTCAGGCGGCCTATGACGCCGCGCTGGTACGCCAAATTCAGGCAGAAACCGATCACTACATCAGCTTTGAAACCCTGCGCACGCTCACCGGCCGAGACTACGACGAGTTGGCGACGCTATCCGAGCAGTTACCCATTGTTGATCCGGATCCCATGGACGAAGAAGCCTGGGTAGCGGCTGCTCTGCGCTCGAACCTGGGTGTGCGCGCGGCCATGGAGCAGTTGAATTCGGCTAAGAGTGATGCCCGTGCGCGACTGTCAGACTATGCGCCCACCGTCGACGCCACGGTGACGCGGACCAATAACAACAACGGCAATCCGCTGACCCAGCAGTTCAGCCCCGAAGAAACCGAAACGACGATCTATGGCCTGCAGGTGACACTGCCTATTTTTCAGGGCGGTCGCACCACATCGCGGATGCGCGAAGGTCGTGCGCGCGCGGAACAATCCCGCGAACAGTTGCTGAACCAGCGCCGTACAGTGGTCCGCAATACCCGCAATCTCTATAAGTCCGTGTCCACAGATGTGGTTCGCGTGCAGGCTCGACTGAAAGCCATTCGCTCCGCCCAGTCGGCGCTAGAGGCAACCCAAACGGGTTATGAAGTCGGTACTCGAAACATTGTCGATGTGCTGCAGGCGCAACAACGTCTGTTCGACTCGCAGTTTGCCTACGCGGATTCTCGCTATACCTACCTGCTGAATTTGCTGCGACTCAAGCAACAGACTGGGTTGCTGGGCGACGCAGATCTGGAGGAAATCAATAGCTTTATGGATACCAGCGCGCCGGTGACGCGCATCGTGTCCATGCGCGAAGCTCAGGGCTAGTCCGCGCTCAAGTGCTGTTCAAGTAGCGCCAGACTGCGCTGCTTGGCGCCTCGGTTCATCTGAACCACCTCGGCGCATGCGTTACCCATGAACGTGCGCTGTTCAACGTCGACGAGCAATTGACCTACGTCGTCGGCCAAGATGTCTTCGTCTGTTGTAATACAGGCCCCCGCCTGCATCAGATCAGCAAAGACTTGGGCGAAATTGAAGTGATGTGCGCCTGTCATCACTGGCGTGCCCAAACTGGCGGGCTCAATAGGGTTATGACCGCCGTGATCGATCAGCGACCCACCCATAAAAGCAACATCGGCCAATTGATACAGCGGCATTAGCACGCCCATTTGATCCACCAGCACGACACTCACCTGAGAAACGTTGTCTGCGTGTTGATCCACCAACGCCGTATAGCGACACCAGCCGCCAGGCATCTGCTGGGTAAGACGGTCTAACAGCGACGTGAGTTCCGCTAGCCGGTTTGGGTGTCTGGGTGCCAGCCAAAGCAGTAGGTGCTCGTGGGTTTGCAGCAACTGCTGATGAGCCTGTAACACAAGCTCCTCTTCGCCTGGGTGGGTAGAGGCGGCGATCCAAGAACGCTGCTGCTTGCCGCCCAAACGCGCTTGAATCTGTGCAGCGCGCTGGGCCAAATCGATCGGCGCGTCGAGGTCGTATTTCACGTTACCTACAACCTGCAAACGCGGTGCGGCAACGCCTAGCCTTTGGAAACGCTCGACATGCTCCTCGGTTTGGCAGGCGATGAGATCGATTGCCTGCAGCACGGGTCTACCCAACCAGCCAAAACGCTCATAGCCGCGGGCGGACTTTGCCGACAGCCGCGCGTTCATCAGCAGTACGGGTATCCCCAAGGCCTTGGCCTGCAAAATAAGATTCGGCCAAATCTCGGTCTCCATAAGTATCAAGGCCCGGGGCTGAACATGGGCCAAAAAGCGCCCTACCGCGAAGGTGAAGTCATAAGGGGCATAACAGTGCTGCACGCAATCGCCCAGCAAGCGCGTGACCTGCTCGCTGCCGGTGGGGGTCATTGTGGTTACCAACAAGGGGCTCTTAAGCTCACCGCGCTGGGCCAGCTCGCGGATTAGCAACAAGCGCGTGACCTGCTCGCTGCCGGTGGGGGTCATTGTGGTTACCAACAGGGGGCTCTTAAGCTCACCGCGCTGGGCCAGCTCGCGGATTAGCGGTGCAGCGGCAATACTTTCGCCTGCGGATACGGTATGAAACCAAATACTGTTTGGGGTGATGGGCTGCGGGTAAACACCGAATCGCTCCCGCCAGCGAATTTTATACGTGGGATCGTTTCTGCCGCGCCACCATAGGCGCAACAGCACGACAGGCAAGGCCAGCCAGAGCAGGCACCGGTACAGGAGCAAACCGGGGTAGGAGGGTGCTCGCGTTTGTTTGCTTGATGGGCTCATCAGCGGCGAGCGATCGATGGCGGCAGCATAGCTCGCAGCTCGCTGATCCCCGCCGCGAAATCAACCTGCGTAAGATCGAGGCATTGGTCCGCATTGGCGTGACGCTCAACGGCGGCTGACGCGCCTAGCACCGCAACACTTGGCACACCCCGCTGTTTCGCCACATAGGCCAGTGCTCGAGGCTCGGCAATACTGCCCAGCCCGTAGTCCACCAAAATGAGGGCGCTGGCATTTCCTAGGTATCGCTCTGCGCGATTTTGCAGATGGGATTCGTATTCGCTCATACCGTCGATGGGCAAGGCACGCTCATCCTTGTGACGGCGCACGCGGCGACCTTGGGCGTCGAGCTTGGCATCGCGAACATCGCCAATTTCTAGGTGCGCGCTGGTAAACGTTGGCCATGCTTTGATGTGCAGCAGATCGCTCGCCACACCGGCGTCTAGCAAGGCCGTCTCAATAGCCTCAGCGATGGCGTCATCGCCGACAAAACCCACCACTGTTGTCGCCAGTCCCGCACCGGCTAAGCCAAGCGCCAAGCCAGCGGCGCTGTTGTGCTGCAAGTACTGAGGTTGGACAGCGTCGGCATTGACCAACAGTGAATGATCAATCCAGATGTCACCCACCACCAAGACATGGCCGTCTGCAGGCGTGAGCGACTGAACGTTTAACAGGGATTGCAGCACGGCTACCTCGTTCGACAATGCTGCATGTTACTACTGGGCATCCTGAATCCGGAAGCTGCTACCATTTGACCATGCTCGACCCAACACCTGTGCGCCCTTCCTTGCTGCAGCCAAGACTTTGGCCTGTTTGGTGTGCGGTGGGTTTTATGTGGGTGCTCGCGCGTTTACCGATGGCGTGGATCTTCGCCATTGGCCAAGCCGTTGGCTGGCTGGGCTATCACCTAGCGCGCTCTCGGCGCCACATTACCGAGGTTAATATCGCCCAGTGTTTCCCGCAGCTGGATGCGCGCCAACAGCGCAAGCTGGTACGGGACAACTTCAGGCATACCGGCATAGGCGCAGTGGAGATTGCGCTGCCGTGGCTGAATCCCCAGCGCGATTTGTCCCAGCATTATGTCGTCGAAGGTCTAGAACACTTAAAGGCAGCCCATGATTTGGGGCGCGGTGTGGTGCTGGTGGGCGCCCACTACACCACCATTGATATCACCAGCCAGTTCTTGAGTACCCTTGGGTTCGTCGACGTGATGTATCGCCGCAACAAGAACCCGGTCTGGGAGTGGCTACAAACCCACGGCCGAGGGCATCACTTTGACGGGGTTGTAGAGCGCAGCGATATGCGCCAGATCATCAAGCGACTGAAGGCCGGGCGCGCCATGTGGTACGCGGCGGATCAAGACTACGGACCCAAGCATTCGGTGTTCGCGCCATTCTTTGGCTTGGCTACAGCCACCATCACGGTGAGTTCACGCTTGGCTCAGCGCAATAACTCACCAGTGCTGATGCTGCATCAACTTCGCGATATCGACAGCCGTACTTGGACACTCCGCTTCAGCCCTGTGCTCGACGATTTTGCCCAAGGCGATTTGCAAGCCGATGCCACTCGGCTCAACCAACTGCTGGAGACTTCGCTGCGCCAAGTGCCCGACCAGTATTTGTGGATGCACCGTCGCTTCAAAACTCGCCCAAACGGCGAGGACTCGTTTTACCGCAAGGGTTAGGCATACAATAGCCGGCTGTTTTAACAGGACATTTCCGTGCTCCCATCGTTTCCCGACATGCTCACCCAATTGGTGGCAGAGCCTTCTGTCAGCTCGACATCGCCTGATATCGACCGCAGCAATCTGCGCGTGATCGAGCATCTGGCGAACTGGCTGAACGATCTGGGTTTTCGCACAGAAATCATGCCGCTGCCGAACCGGCCTGATAAGGCCAATTTGATCGCAACCCTTGGCGGTGAAATAGATGATGGCATGGGGGGCTTGGTGCTGGCGGGCCATACCGACACAGTGCCCTTTGATGAAGCACTGTGGCAGTCAGATCCGTTTACGATCAAAGATCATCAAGACCGCTACTACGGCCTTGGCAGTTGCGACATGAAGGGCTTTTTCCCCGTCGCCATCGAGGCCGCGGCCACCTTTGCCAAGCAACAACTCAGCGCACCGCTGACCATTGTGGCGACGTCGGATGAGGAGTCATCCATGGCTGGCAGCCGTTACCTGTTGGAATGTGGCAGACCCAAGGCCGACTACGCCATTATTGGCGAGCCAACGGCCATGCAGCCGATTTTTGCCCATAAGGGCATCAGCATGATGACGATCAAGCTTGAAGGCGCGTCCGGGCATTCTTCTGACCCAAGCCTAGGTGCCAACGCGCTGGATGCCATGCACTGTGTCATGAGCGAGCTAATCGCTCTACGAGAAGAACTGGCCGCGAGCCACCAAAACGATGCCTTTGCGGTGAACGTGCCCACCATGAACCTTGGCTGCATGCGTGCTGGCGATAATCCCAATCGCATTTGCGGCCACGCGGCACTGCAAATCGACCTGCGCTTACTGCCCGGTATGGACAGCGAAGCCACTCACCAGGCGCTGGAGCGCCGCATTAAGGCCGTCGTTGCGAATACCGGCGTGAGCCTGCAGCTACACAAAGCCTACCCCCCTATTCCGCCGTTTCAATCAAATCCAGACGGCGAGTTGCTGGGCACGCTAAGCCGTTTGAGCGGCAACCAACCCGGCACCGTCGCATTCGGTACCGAGGCGCACTTCATGCAAACCCTGGGTATGGAGACCGTGGTGTGGGGGCCAGGCAGCATCGACCAAGCACACCAGCCCAATGAATATCTCGACAAGGCGCAGTTGGCACCAGCAACCGATGCCCTGCGACACGTCATTCAGAAATTCTGCTTAAGCTGATCATGGAAACTAACGATTATTCTCAGTGGTTTCGTGGGTCTACGCCCTACATCAGCGCGCATCGCGGCAAAACCTTTGTGGTGTATCTGGGTGGCGACGCATTGGCGCATACCAATGTGACCAACATCGTGCACGACTTGGCCCTACTGCACGTGCTTGGCGTGCAGTTGGTACTGGTGCACGGCGGCCGGCCACAGCTCGATGAGGCCCTGCCGGAGTCTAAAATTCACAATCATCGACGCATCACCGAACCGCATGATATGTCCAAGGTGACGGGTGTTTACGGTTTGCTGCGCAGCCAGATCGAAGGGCTGTTCTCCACCGGACTGCCGAATACGCCGCTGCATAATGTGGACATCAGCGTGGTGTCGGGCAACTTTGTTACCGCCAAGCCCCTGGGCGTACTCGATGGCATCGACCATCTGCTGACCGGCCAGCTGCGTAGCTTAGACAGCCCGCGCATCGCTAACCTGCTGAGCGCCCATAACTTGGTGCTGCAGTCACCGCTGGGATTTTCCAATTCTGGACAGGCCTTTAATTTGGCATCCGAAGAACTGGCGGCCGATATCAGCATCGCCTTGCAGGCCGACAAGCTCATCTTCTTTGATGAGATAGAGCATCTGCAAAACACCCAAGGCCAACGCGAAAGCACCGTGACGCCAAGCACACTGGAAGACTATCTGGGCGATCTGTCCCAAGGTTCCGCCCAGCGCTTTCTCGCCATGGCACGTGCAGTTCGCGCTGGAGTCACGAAGGCGCATCAAATCTCCTTTGCCACCGATGGCGGGCTGCTGCAGGAACTCTTCACCGCCGAAGGTGTAGGCACTCAGCTTGTAGAGGAGCAACGCCATCCGGTGCGTGCTGCGACGCTCACCGACGTCGGTGACATCGTGGAAATCATCCGGCCGCTGGAGGAAAGCGGCGCACTGGTCAGGCGCTCTCGGGATCGACTCGAGCAAGAGATTGAACACTTTTTGGTTGCCGAGGTGGACGGCGTCGTTGTCGGTTGTTGCGCCGTCTACCCCCATGATCTGCAGGCCGAACTGGCCTGTGTGGCGGTGAGCGATTTGTATCGTCGCGGCAATGCCGGTGTGGCCATTGGCGCCAACCTACTCGATGCCGCGCAAGCCAAGGCTGCGCAGTTGGGGGCCAAGACTCTGTTTGCACTGACCACTCAAACTCAGGAATGGTTTATTGAGCGAGGGTTTGCCGATGCCAACGTCGAAGATCTGCCGAACACCAAACAATCGCTTTACAACTGGCAGCGCGGTTCTAAAGTGCTGCTGAAATCGCTGGGCTGATCGCCTTTTGGAATTTTTCCCTCGTCATCTAAGGAAAGGAAATGGCTAACGAACGTCCCTATAGCTCCATTGTCGTCGACGGAGTTGAACAAGCCCCAAGTCGGGCCATGCTGTATCCCACGGGATTCAAGCCGGAGGATTTCAGTAAGCCGCAAGTGGGCATCGCCTCCACGTGGAGCATGGTGACCCCCTGCAACATGCACATTAACGAGCTCGCCGAGGCGGCGGCCATGGGCGCAGATGAGGCCGGCGCGAAGTCTGTACTGTTCAACACCATCACGGTATCGGACGGCATTTCCATGGGTACACCGGGTATGCGCTACTCGCTGGTGTCTCGTGAGGTGATCGCAGACTCCATTGAAACCGTCGTCGGTGCCCAGGGCTTTGATGGTTTTGTGGCCATCGGCGGCTGCGACAAGAATATGCCCGCCTGCGGCATCGCCATGGCGCGCATGGATCGGCCCAGCGTCTTCGTTTACGGCGGCACCATATTGCCCGGCAAAGAACGACGCGACATTGTCTCAGTGTTCGAGGCCGTGGGCGGTCATGCGGCGGGCAACGTCTCAGATATTGAATTGAAGGACGTTGAAGCCACCGCCATCCCCGGTCCGGGTTCATGCGGCGGCATGTATACCGCCAACACCATGGCCTCTTCCATGGAAGCACTGGGCCTCTCGCTGCCGGGCAGCTCCGCACAAAACGCTGTCAGCCAAGACAAAAAACAGGACAGCTATAACGCGGGTGCTGCGGTGCGCAACCTCATCAAGCTGGGCCTGAAGCCCAGCGACATCTTGAGCCGCGAGGCTTTCGAAAACGCCATTACCCTCACCATTGCGCTTGAAGGTTCCACCAACGCAGTACTGCACCTACTGGCCATCGCCCATGCGGCGAACATCCCGCTGAGCATTGATGACTTTAGCCGCGTGGGCCAGCGCGTACCGGTGCTCGCCGACATGCGGCCCGCGGGCGTGTACGCCATGAGCGAGTTGATTGAAATTGGCGGCATCTTGCCGCTGATGAAAACCCTGCTGAACGAAGGACTACTGCACGGCGACTGCATGACGGTCACCGGCAAGACCATGGCGGAAAACCTGGCCGACGTCGCCGACTACCCAGAGGGTCAAAAGATCATTCGACCACTGTCGAACCCCATTAAGAAAGACAGCCACCTAGTGGTATTGCGCGGCAATCTTGCACCAGAGGGCGCGGTGGCCAAAATTACCGGCCACGAAGGTCTGACGTTTACTGGCTCCGCCCGCTGCTTCCACGGGGAAGAAGCTGCCATGGCAGCGATCATGGATGGCACGGTGGTCAAGGGCGACGTAGTCATTGTGCGGTATGAGGGACCCAAGGGCGGTCCGGGCATGCGCGAAATGCTCAGCCCCACCAGTGCCATTAACGGTCGCGGTCTGTCGCAAGACGTGGCCTTGCTCACCGACGGCAGGTTCTCCGGTGGCTCCCACGGTTTTGTGATCGGTCATGTGACCCCAGAGGCACACCTAGGCGGCCCCATCGCCTTGGTGCAAGACGGTGACACCATCACGGTGGATGCCGAAAATGCAGAAGTGAATCTACACGTGAGCGATGAAGAACTCGCCGCCCGCAAGGCCAAGTGGCAGGCACCTGATGCCTACACCCAGCGCGGCACGCTGGCAAAATATGCGACCCTGGTCAGCTCTGCTAGCGAAGGCGCGGTCACCGACAAATATCTAGGCTAGACCTCGCTGTGGACGCTACCTGCGCCCTATGTGAACAAGCCGACGCGCGTCGCCTAGTGGCGGCCTATCGCATCAAGGTCTGCGCGACATGCTGGGATTTGGCCGCAGAAGGCTGGCCGATCTCAGCAGAGCCGGTACTGTTTAAAGCATTAGCCAAGCAAGGCCTGTTGATTGCAGATCGTAATGAGAAAAACCGTCTGCCTCGGGATTACGCACCACCGGCGGACTTTGCGCTGTAAGACTCGAGCTGTAGTTTCGCCATTAACTTGCTTAATGAAATGACGGTCGTGTTCTGCCCGACGGTAAATTCATCGTCGCCGCCATACACCACATATTTATGCGTTGCCCCAATGTCTGAACACGCGCGATCAAAGTGTTTGCTCAGCGTTGGTGTATGACCATGTTTGATCTCAACAGCCCAAACCTGGGTCGACGACAGCTTCAACACCAAATCAACCTCCGCCCCGGCGGCTGTTCGATAAAAGTAACTCGCAGTGCGCTGCGGCAAAACCGAATGAATGTTCTCTATGACAAAGCCTTCCCAGCTTTTGCCCAATACTGGGTTAGAGAGCAGATCGTCATGAGTTTCGATGGCCAGTAATCGATGCTGAAGTCCGCTGTCGCGTACGTAGTAGCGAGGCGCTTTAACCAACCGTTTCTTAACGTTCGCGTGCCATGGCGGAAGCCGCCGAACCAAAAGTAGTTGCACCAAAATATCGAGATACTGATTTACCGCAGCGCGCTGCACCTCAAGGTTTGCCGCTAACGTGCTTACATTGACCGGCTCACCTTGCAGATGGGCAAGCATCGTCCACAGGCGACGCAAGCGAGCGGCTGGCACCCTAAAACCCAACAGTGGGACATCGCGCTCTAGATAGCTTCGAATCAAATTTTCCAGCCAATCCATGGCGGCATCATCACTGCCCGCAAGGTAGCTACCGGGAAAACCGCCACGAAGCCAAAGGCCCTGCTGCGGCGTTTGGCCACCACCAACCTCCAGCACATTCAAACCCGTCATCTCAAGATAGCCGATGCGCCCAGCCAGACTCTGTGAAGACTGTTGCAACAATTGCATCGACGCAGAACCGAGCAACAAAAACTGGCCATTGGCCTGCTGCGTTAAAGATTGGCGCCGCCCCTCATCAATGACTCCGCGCAACACAGCAAAAATTTCTGGGGCGCGCTGAATTTCGTCGAGTACTACCAGCTTCCCTGATTGAGCGCGCAAATAGGCGCCCGCATCTGACAGCTTGAGCAGGTCTTCTTGGGATTCCAGGTCTAAGTAGGTGGCGTCAAGGGATTCCACCAAGGATCGAGCGAGTGTGGTTTTACCCACTTGCCGAGCACCCAGTAGGGCCACTGCCGGTGCCCGCGAGAGGCTCTGTTTTAGGCGTTGTAGGAGCTGGCGCTGGATCATACCTTGCAAATTGTACTATTATTGTACAAATTGCAAGGTATTCGACGAGAAGGTCGCTACTCTACCGGTGAGCGATATCCGTGGTGGTCAGTCGATGAGTTGCACTTTGACCGCTATACCGGTTGCCGATGCACCGCCACCCAGTGCGCCAACAATGGTGTCACCAAGCCCGTATTTACTTGCCATCAACGTGTCGAGGGTTTTGACCATCTCGGGGTAAGAGGTGCTCGTTATCAAGTATGTCGCATCGCCGCGCAGCAAAGTCGCGGGCCGCTGCGCATCGTGCTGCACCAAGCGCTGATACCACCCAGAACCCAAGTCTGCCCGTAGCCACATAGCACCGTCATGATCGGCAACCCAGAGGCGTGTGGTGACTTGCTCACCGTTGGCGTCTTGGGTGATGAGTTCGACCACCTCACCGCTCTCCGAGGCACCGAACATTAGGGCCAGATAGACAACGATTAATGCAAAGAAGGCGCC
>ERZ802831.1104-NODE-1104-length-13551-cov-22.7587_pt1 | contig 13551 bp, 9 predicted proteins | sample MGYA00345655_ERZ802831 | MGnify/ENA primary metagenome ERZ802831 (study PRJEB30503, sample SAMEA104212376) | marine metagenome | biome: Westerlies Biome; feature: [SRF] surface water layer (ENVO:00010504) within the epipelagic zone...; material: water...
CCATCAACACTTACATTTTGAACAATAACATCTACCTCAACCTCTGCATCACTTATTGGGCCAAGTATCTTGAAGGCTGTTCCTGGAGTATCACCGACCCCGTGCAAAGTAAATTTAACCTGATCTTTTTGAAAGGCAATACCTGAAACTACTGAATTTTCCATACTCTCATCCTTTTGAGAAATTAATGTTCCACTTCCATCATTAAAACTTGATAGAACTCTAACAGGAACATTATATTTATTAGCAAATTCCACCGCTCTGGTTTGCATAACTTTAGCACCTTGGCTAGCAAGCTCGAGCATTTCTTCCATTGTAATAGAATCTAATTTTTTTGCATTCGGAACTACTTTAGGATCGGTTGTAAAAATGCCATCTACATCGGTGTAAATGTCACATCTTTCTGCACCGACTTGTGCTGCAATTGCAACGGCTGTGGTATCAGACCCTCCTCTTCCTAAGGTTGTAACATCGCCTCCTGCTGTTACGCCCTGGAATCCAGTAATAATAGGAATAGTGTTGTCTTTGATGGTGCTCAAAATTTTGTCAGCATCAACATCTAAAATCTTTGCTTTTGAATATGAATCAGTAGTTCTCATAGAAATCTGAGAAGCAGAATACGATCTTGCTTTAATTCCTTTTGACTGAAGAGCCATAGCTAAAAGAGCTGAGCTAACTGTTTCACCTGTAGATACTAGTGCATCAAACTCTCTTTTATCAGGATCTTTATCAAAATGCTTAGCTAGTTTAACAAGTCTATTTGTTTCTCCACCCATAGCTGAAACAACTACGATAATTTTTTTTGATTTAGATGCTTCTTTAATAATCTCCGCCACAGCATCTATTCTTTCAACAGATCCGACAGAAGTGCCTCCAAATTTTTGAACAATAATTTCAGTCATAGTATTCTTATTTTGCGAGGGATTTTACTGAATCTGGTATAGAAGTCACGAAATCTTTAATACTTTTTGTTTCGCCTGCACCTTGAGCAAAGTCAGACCTTCCGCCACCCTTGCCTCCAATTTGATTGGATAAAGTGGAAATTACTTCTTTTGCCGAAAGAGAATCAGTTAAATTTTTAGTAACACCACAGACTATTGCAATCTTATTATTTGCTTCTGTAAAGATAACTATACAAACTTTTTCATTTGTATTTTTCTTTTCATCAACAAGATATCTCAAGTCCTTAGTGTTTTCTAATTCCACTTGCTCAATTATTAATTTCCAATCTTTAAAATCATGAGTGTCTGACAAAAGAACAGATGTTTTTGAACTGTTACCACCTGAGTTCTTTTTTAACTTTTTGTTTTCTTCTATTAATGAATTAACTTTTTCTTGAATATCCTCTGCTGAGACATTGAGAGTGTTCTGAAGTGAATTATTAATATCTCTAATTTTATTAATATGTTCGATCGATTTAAGGCCTCCAATAGCTTCAATTCTTCTTATACCTGAAGCAACGCTGGATTGATTTGTAATTACAAAAAGGCCAATATCACCTGTTCTTTTCACGTGAGTACCGCCACATAATTCTACTGAATAGGAGTTGTCTCCCATTGTTAATACTCTAACTTCATCATCATATTTTTCGCCAAACAATGCCATGGCTCCAGATTTAAGAGCATCATCAATGTTCATAAGTTCAGTCTTAACCTCAAGATTGTTCAACCCTTCTTTATTGACTATCGATTCAATCTTAGAAATTTCATCCTGAGTTAAAGGTTTATCATGCGAGAAATCAAATCGTAATTTATTTTCATCGACCAAAGAACCTTTTTGCTGAACATGATCACCCAAAACTTCCCTCAACGCAGCATGAACAAGGTGTGTTGATGAATGATGAATTGCAATAGCAGATCTTTTCTCTTTTTCTACGCTCATTTTTATTACATCGCCTGTTTTAATTTTACCTTTTTCAATAAAGGCTTTATGAATATACACTTTGCCTTGTTTCTTACAATCTAAAATAGTACCAGTAGATGCTTTAGATGCAAACATACCCTTGTCACCTATTTGTCCTCCTGCTTCTGCATAAAATGGAGTTTGGTTACATGCAAAAAATACTTCTTCATTATTTTTAGCTTCTTTTATTCTTTCTTGGTTCTTCCAAATCACAAGAACTTCTGAGTCTGCTTCTAAGTCTTCATAACCCAAGAATTTTGTTTCCTGAACTCCGGAAGCAGCTGGAAGCGATGAAACAAAGCTGCTTGAAGCCTTGGAAGTTTCTTTTTGCTCATCCATGCATTCATTGAATCTCTTTTCATCAATCAATAAATCTTTTTCTCTTGCTATGTCTGCGGTTAAATCAAATGGAAAGCCAAAAGTATCATGAAGCTTAAATACAACATCACCTGAAATAGTTTTGTCTGTCATTTTGGAAATTGTATCTTCTAGAATATCTATGCCTTTTTCTAAGGTTTCAAAAAATTTATATTCTTCGTTCTTAATTGCTTGAGTAATTTCTTTTTCTTTAGGTTTTAATTCAGGATATGCAGAGCTCATTAATTTTATTAAATCTTTCACAAGCAGATGCATAAAAGGCTCTTTAGCATCCATCTTATATCCATGTCTTATGCCTCTTCTCATAATTCTTCTTAAAACATACCCCCTGCCTTCTTTTTCTGGAACAACTCCATCAGCAATTAAAAAAACTGCAGATCTAATATGATCAGCAATCACTTTATGGGAGGTGCTTTTTTCGTGGCCAAGTATTTTTTCTGAAGCAAGGATTAAATCCTTAAATACGTCCGTATCATAATTTGAGTTTACGCCCTGAAGAACTGCTGCAATTCTCTCTAAACCCATTCCTGTATCTACAGAAGGTTTTGGAAGAGGTTCCATGACTCCGGATTCATCTCTATTAAATTGCATAAAGACAAGGTTCCATATTTCTATAAACCTATCTCCCTCATCACCATCTGCGCCTGGTGGTGTGCCTTCAATATGATCACCGTGATCATAAAATATTTCAGAGCATGGTCCGCATGGACCTGTATCACCCATTGACCAAAAATTATCTTCATCTCCTAGCCTGGCAATTCTGCTTGCATCAACTCCAATTATATTTTTCCAGATTTCTTCTGCTTCATCGTCATCCTTATATACAGTTATCCAAAGCTTATCTTTATCTAGCTTGAGAACTTCTGTTAGAAACTCCCAAGCATATTTAATTGCATCCTCTTTAAAATAGTCTCCAAAACTAAAATTACCCAACATCTCAAAGAAAGTATGGTGACGAAGTGTATATCCAACATTCTCTAAATCATTATGTTTACCGCCAGCTCTTATACATCTTTGTGAAGTCGTTGCTCTGGTAAAGTTTTTACTTTCAGTTCCTAGAAAGACATCTTTGAATTGAACCATTCCAGCATTTGTAAATAATAAAGTTTCGTCATTGTTTGGGATTAATGAGCTTGATGGAACAATCTCATGCCCTTTTGAATTAAAGTATTCTAAAAAAGACTCTCTAATTTGATTAGTTTTCATTTTAATTAGAATTCATTAATTTTTTATATTTTTTATAGTTCTCTACATAATGATCGGCGCCCATTGATACAACGCTTTGCTCCTCATCACTAAGAATTTTCTTAACCTTTCCAGGAATTCCAAGAACCATTGATCCATCAGGCACTTCCATTCCTTCTGTGACCAAAGCCTTTGAACCGATGATACAATTTTTTCCTATTTTTGCTCCATTTAAAATAACGGAACCTATACCAATTAAACTGCCGTCGCCAATCGTACAACCATGAAGCATTGCCATATGACCAACTGTAACCTTCTTTCCGATAGAGCATGCAAAACCTGGGTCGGTATGAATAATTGCTCCATCTTGCACATTTGAACCTTCCCCAATGTATATTGGTTCATTGTCTGCTCTCAAGACTGCGTTAAACCATATGCTTGCATCCTTAGCTAGAGTAACTTCTCCAATAACATTAGCATTGGGAGCAATCCAATAATCATCTCCAGCTGTTTGAAGTTTTTTATCACCTAAATCAATATTCATCGTATGTTCTAAATAAATTTATATCTGTTTTTGTAGGGACATCAAAACAAATATTTAAAAAATCCGCAGCAATCATTGCTGTAAGTCCCCATATACGGTTCCCATTATAAACCCAACTTGGAATATATACTTTTAAATCCTTTCTATTAAATTCTTTATACTCAATATTTTCCTCATTCATGAGAAAGCTAATAGGAACAGTAAATATCTCATCAATTTCAAAATTACCTTTGAAATCCTGCAACTGATTTAAATAACCAACGAAGGGATTTACTTCTATTTTATGCCTAGATAGTAAAAAATTTAAGGGTCCTAATTTAGTTACATTTTCTATATCTAAATTAATTTCTTCATTGGATTCTCTCAATGCGGTTTGATAAAGATTCGAATCGCCCTCTTCCCACTTACCACCTGGGAAGCTTACTTCTCCCGAGTGAGTTTTTAATTGTTCTGACCTTTTAGTAAATAAAATTTTATACCCCTCATCGTCGTTATCTTTAATAAGAAGAATCAGGACACCAGCTTTTTTATATTTTGTGGGGTCTGTTAGATTTATTTGTTCAAGTTTTTGCTTTATGCTGTCCAACATATTGATAAGTTTAACTTCTTACGTATCTATATTCTCTAATTAAGGAAGAAAATTGAAATATTGTTCTAATTGTGGAAATTCAAATATGGAATTTAAGGTTCCAGAGGGCGATAATCTAAAAAGATACTACTGCCCAGAATGCGACACAATTTTTTATACAAATCCCAATGTGGTTGTTGGTGCACTTTGTATAAGAAACGACAAAATCCTTATGGCCAAAAGAAATATTAATCCTCGAAAAGGTTTATGGACTTTACCAGCTGGCTTTATGGAGAATGCAGAAACACTTCAAGATGGTGCTTTGAGAGAAACATTTGAAGAAACCGGATCAAAAGCTAAAGTAAAGATGCCCTATACATTGTTTAGCCTTCCACATATCAATCAAATTCATATGTTTTTTTTAGCAGATCTCTTAGATGAAGATTTTGGACCCACTTCAGAAAGTTCAGAAGTTAGATTATTTACTATAAATGAGATTTTATGGGACGAAATAGCATTTCCAACGGTAACAAAAACACTCAAGTACTATATTGAAGATCTAGAAAAAGATAATTATATTTTTAGAGAAGAAGATATCAAACTTTGGTAATTAATTTTCGTCGCTAAACTTTCTTGCATTAACAAATATCTGCATCCAAGGAGAAAACTCTTTCCAGTCTCTAGGATGCCAGCTCATTTGAAGCTTTCTAAAAACTCTTTCTGGATGCGGCATCATGATTGTAATTCTTCCATCAGCAGCAGTGATTCCTGTAATACCTTCATCTGAGCCATTAGGATTAAGTGGGTATTTTTCAGTATTACTTTGATTGGAATCAACAAAATTTATAGCTATTTGATTTTGATTTTTTAATTCTGTAAGCATATTTCCATTAAAATTAGCCCTTCCTTCTCCATGGGCTGATGCTACAGGCAATGTCCACCCATCCATATTGTTTAATAGAACTGAATCGGTGTTTTTAATCTTCACTTGAACAAGTCTTGCCTCAAATTGATCTGATAAATTTCTTTCAAAACTAGGCCAATTATCTGCACCAGGAATTATTGCCTTAAGACTAGATAGCATCTGGCATCCATTGCAGACCCCTAAGGTAAAAGTATCTTGATTATTAAAAAAGCTTTCAAACTGATCTTTAACATTGTTGTTATAGAGTATTGTTTTGGACCAACCTCCTCCAGCTCCCAAAACATCTCCATAGGAAAATCCTCCGCAAACAGCCATACCCTGAAAATCTTTCAAAAAAGCCTTTCCTTCCAATAGGTCTTGCATATGAACATCAACAGCATCAAATCCTGCAAGACTAAAAGCTGCTGCCATTTCATTTTGACCATTTACTCCCTGTTCTCTCAAGATAGCTACTTTTGGCTTGGTTGCTTTAGTATTGAAGGACTTAATTTGTGATTCATCAAAACTTGTATTAGCAATGAGTCCTGAAAATCCTTCGTCATCCAAAAGACTTAATTCTGAGTCAGCGACTTCTATATTGTCTCTAATTCCTTGGATGGCATGTGATGTTTCACGCCATATCTTTTCTAGTTCAATAATAGGCTCATTGAATAATTCAGCTTCTTCTTTAACGATCGTAAAATTTTTATCTTCAATGTTGGCTATTTCTTTAACTATCAAGCCTTTCTTATTCAAAGACTCTATGATTGTATTTGAATCATCTTTTTTAACTTGAATAACGAAACCTGATTCTTCAGAGAAAAGTTGTTCATTTATATTATCTATTCCAGATAAATCTAACCTCATACCTACTTTCTTCGTAAAACACATTTCAAGTAATGATGTAATTAGTCCGCCATCAGAAATATCATGAATGGATAGTATTGTTTGATTGGAAATCATTTCTTGAATGCATGTAAACATTGATTTGAAATCATCAACACTATCTATATCAGGAGTATCTTTATATTTAGATTCTGTTACCTCTGAAAAAATTGAGCCTGCCATTCTATTTTTATCATTTAATTTAATCAAAAATAGAGCGGTTTCTTCTTCTATATTAAGTTCTGGCGTGGCACAAACTCTAACATCATCAACAGGGGCCATAGCAGTTACTACACCAGACAATGGGCTTGTGACCTGAAGTTCATTGCCGTCATCAGACCACTTAGTTTTCATCGACAATGAATCTTTACCAACAGGAATTGAGACTGCTAAATCAATGCTTATTTTTGATAATGCCTCTACTCCTTCTCTCAGAGCCAAATCTTCTTCGTTTTCACCTGAAGCAGCCATCCAATTAGCTGAAACCTGAACGTTGTTTAATCCTTTAATAACAACTCCCGCCATATTGGTTAAGGCCTCTGCCAGGGCCATTCGCATTGAAGCTGCTGGATTAGAGAGTGCTAATGTAGGCTTTTCTCCAATAGATAAAACCTCACCAGAATTTGAGGTAAAAGATCTTAAACTTAGTGAATAGTCTGATACTGGAACTTGATAAGGACCAACAAATTGATCTCTTGCCACCATTCCACCAACAGTCCTATCTCCAATTGTTATAAGAAATGACTTGGATGCTACAGTTGGATGCTGAAGAACTTTTGTTATTGTAGATTTAAGATCAAATTTTTCTGCATCATCTTCTTTGAAATCTTTTCTTTTATAGCTGTTGACCCTCATCTCTGTAATAGGCAAATCTCCAAATAACATCGATAGAGGAACGTCCACAGGATAATTATCATTAGTATCGTCGTAAAGTTTTACAGATTTCTCTTTAGTCGTTACTCCCACAATCGCATACTCGCATCTTTCTCTTTTACAAATTTCTTCAAAAGATTTTTTATTATCTTGATGAATTGCTAAAACATATCGTTCTTGCGATTCATTTGACCAAATTTCCATGGGTGACATAGATTTATCTGAATTTGGTATTTTTGATAATTCAATATAGACACCTAGTTCTGAATCCTTTGCTAATTCAGGAATAGCATTTGATAATCCGCCTGCTCCTACATCATGAATAAATTCAATAAAACTATTTTCTTGAGCTGAACATTTATTTATTACTTCTTGGCAACGTCTTTCCATTTCTGCGTTATCTCTTTGAACAGATGCAAAATCTAAATCTTCATCGCTTTCTCCAGAAGAGACTGATGAGGCTGCCCCTCCTCCAAGACCAATTAACATTGCTGGACCTCCGAGCACTACAACTAGGTAATCCTCTTCAATTTGAAGTTTAAAATTATTTTTATCTCTTATTTCTCCTATACCACCAGCAAGCATTATTGGTTTGTGATATCCGTATGCTTTGTTTTGAGAGAATTCAGTTTCAAAGGACCTAAAATAACCAAGCGTTGCAGGCCTTCCAAACTCATTATTAAATGCAGCAGCTCCAATTGGAGCTTCGATCATTATTTCTAATGGAGAAGCAATTCTTGATGGCTTGTATTCTTCTTTTTCCCAGCTTCTTAATAAATTTGGAATTCTAAGATTTGAAACGTTATAACCCATTAAGCCCACCTTAGGTTTAGCGCCTCTGCCGGTGGCACCCTCATCTCTAATCTCACCACCAGAGCCCGTCGATGCTCCTGGATATGGGGAAATAGCTGTAGGATGATTATGTGTTTCAACCTTGATAGTTGAATTCAAATCGTCTTCTACAAATTCATAATTATTTGAATCGTTTAAATGCAGTCTTTCAGCTTTTGCACCTTTAACAATAGCTGCATTGTCTTTGTATGCAGATATGATTCCATCAGGAGAGGATTTGCTGGTGTCTTTAATTAAATCAAATAATGTATCGTTCTTTTGCGATCCATCTAGGTTCCATTTAGCATTAAATATTTTATGCCTGCAGTGTTCAGAATTTGCTTGTGCAAACATCATCAATTCTGCATCTGTTGGATTTCTTTTTTCTTTGGAATAAAAATCATATAAGTAATCGATCTCATCATCACTCATAGCAAAACCAAAAGATTTATTTGCAAGTTCTAATTCTTGTTTTCCTTTATTAATTAAATCTATCTGATTTAAGGATCGTGGTTCATCTGCAACAAAAAGATTCTCAAATTCTTTGGTATCTAAATAAATTGACTGGGTCATTCGATCGAATAACATTGATGTATTTAAGCTCTGTTTATCAAACTCACAATCTATTTGAAATCCAAAAAGTCTTTCTACTCTCAAAATATTCTTGAGTCCTACATTGCTTATAATATCTTCAGTTTTTGATGACCAAGGCGAAATAGTTCCTAGTCTTGGGCCAACATAAAATGAGAATTTCTCTTCTTGTTCTGTTGCTGAAAGCACATCCTTAATGGCCTCTAAATTAAAGTCCTCAGAATCAGCAAGTATTAAATATATTTCATTGGAATGAATGTTGGCATCTAGATTGTTTAATTTATTAAATTCGCGTCTTATTTGTTCAAGTTTTGAGCTTGAAAAACTTTGCTTACCCTTAAATATAAAGCTTTTAGTCTTTGACACTTCTTTAAGTCTGAAATATTGTATATATGAATTATAAAGTCTTTATATATTAAATAATTAAAAATGAGGAATATCTTTAGATTTTTTTTGACTCCACTATTGGTAATAGTAATATCTGCCTGTGGCTTTGTTGAAGAAAAGCTTAGCTGCGAAGATATTCTTGAAAACACCTATTCACAATCTTCGTTAAATAATTTTGAAAAAAATAAATTTAAAGATTTATTATCGATGCGATATCCTGAATTTGATGTTATGTTCAAAGAGGCTTCTGAGGAAACTAATATAGAGAAAAACTTACTTGCAGCTATTTCATTCCAAGAATCTCAATGGGATCCAAGAGCTAAATCCAGTATGGGTGTTAGAGGCATGATGATGGTTACTCTTGAAACAGCAGCTTTAGTTGGAGTAGAAAAAAGATTAAATCCTGAACAAAATATTAAAGGTGGAGCTAAATATTTTGCAATGCTTTATGAAAAAAATAAGATAGGTCCAACTCAAGCTGATAAATTATCTACTACTCTAGCCAGCTACAATTTAGGTCCTACAAATATTATTAATATAGCAAATGAAATTAGCAATGATATCGAAAAAGTGTCATGGAATGAGATTAAAGATAAGTTAAAAGATATTGAAAGTTCTGAGCTTAATTTGACAGATAATGGTTCTTACACCAGAGGTCAGCAAGCAATCGATTATGTTAGTAGAGTGAAGGACTATTACAGACTATTAAGTGCTCATTCGTGTATTGCACCTAAAGATCAATTAACTTTCTTTTAAGATAATTAATCTTATCTCTGCAAACTGCTGCTTTCTCAAATTCCATTTTTTTAGCTAAAGCAAACATTTCATCTTCTAATTTCTTTAGAGTTTCAGTTAAATTTTCTACAGTGTCATCTTTGATTTTAAATGAAACAATTTTTTCTATATCTTCTCTTTGCTTCTTGGTGTTACCTTTGATAACTCTTGCTCCTTCCATAATATCTTTTACTTTGGTAGAAATAGATTTAGGAGTTACATTATTTTTTTCATTATATTTTTCTTGAATGGATCTTCTTCTATCTGTTTCATCAATAGCTCTTTGCATTGATCCAGTAACCTTATCTGCATAAAGTATTGCTCTTCCTCTTAGATTTCTTGCAGCTCTGCCAATGGTTTGAATTAGAGTTGTATCTGATCTAAGGAAACCTTCTTTATCAGCATCTAAGATAGCCACCAAACTCACTTCAGGAATATCAAGCCCCTCTCTTAAAAGATTGATACCAACTAAGACATCAAATTTTCCAAGTCTTAAATCCCTTATTATTTCTACTCTTTCAACTGTATCAATATCTGAGTGCATATATCTTGCAGAGATATTATTCTCATTAAGATAATCGGTTAGATCTTCTGCCATACGTTTAGTAAGAGTGGTGATTAAAACTCTTTCCTTCATTGCAACTCTTTCGTTGCATTCTCCAATCACATCGTCAATTTGAGTTGATGCTGGTCTTATTTCTACATCTGGATCTGTAAGACCTGTTGGTCTAATAATTAATTCAACAAGATTATCTTGATGTTCTTTTTCATATTTACTTGGAGTTGCTGAAACATAGATTCTCTGTGGGGCCATCATTTCCCACTCCTCAAATTTAAGCGGTCTATTATCCAGGGCTGAAGGCAGCCTAAAACCATATTCAACTAGAGTTTCTTTTCTAGATCTATCGCCTTTGTACATAGCTCCTATCTGTGGAACTGACACATGAGATTCATCTATAAAGACGACAGCATCTTTTGGTATGTAATCAAATAAACATGGAGGTGACTCTCCAGGACTTCTACCACTTAGATATCTAGAATAATTTTCGATCCCTTGGCAATATCCCAGTTCTCTCATCATCTCGATGTCATAGGTTGTCCTTTCTTGAAGGCGCTGAGCTTCAACTAATTTATTATTTTCTTTCAAAGACTCTAAACGTAATTTCAATTCATCTTTTATATCAGGAATACAATTAGTCACAGTTTCTCTTGGAGTAACATAATGAGTCTTAGGAAATATTGTTGCTCTTGGTATTTCATTAATTACCACTCCAGTTAACGGATCAAACCAAGATAGCCTTTCTATTTCATCTCCAAAAAATTCTATTCTGAGTGCTTCTTTATCAGAGTCTGCTGGATAAACATCAACGGTATCACCTCTAACTCTAAAGGTTGCTCTCCTAAAATCTAAATCATTTCTTGTATATTGCAGTGCGGATAGTCTTAAAACTAAATCTCGTTGAGAAATAGTATCTCCTCTATCTAAGTGAACTACCATCTTAAGGTATGACTCAGGAGCACCAAGACCATATATAGATGAAACGGTTGCCACAACAATAGTATCCTTCCTCTCTATTAAGGCTTTGGTTGCAGATAAACGCATTTGTTCAATATGCTCATTTATCGAAGCATCCTTTGCAATATAGGTATCAGAAGTTGGGACATATGCCTCAGGCTGATAGTAATCATAATAAGAAACAAAATACTCAACCGAATTATTTGGAAAGAAATCCCTGAACTCTCCGTACAACTGAGCTGCAAGTGTTTTATTGTGCGCCATAATAATTGCAGGTCTTTGAGTCTCCTCAATAACCTTTGCCATGGTATAAGTTTTTCCAGAGCCAGTAACTCCTAAAAGGGTTTGATGAAGCAGGCCATCACCCAATCCAGAAACCAAATTCTTAATTGCATCAGGCTGAGATCCTGCTGGCTCAAAATCTGAAACTACCTTTAATGTTTTTCCCATTTACTTATGTATAAAAAATTACTTATAATGCTTTGCTATTCGCGTTCCTCAGTAGCTCAGCGGTAGAGCAGTTGACTGTTAATCAATTGGTCGTTGGTTCGATCCCAACCTGAGGAGCCATTTCTAATATTATTACAAAAATATTCATTTAAGTATTAAGAATAAAGAACTTCTTAATTAAATTATATAAATTATCTCTAACTTTTATAAATGCTGCCTTAGATTGTGCATCTGAAAAATTTACGTTTGCAGGATCCTCATTCATCCAATGAATTTTTTTAGCATTATTGTTTAATATTGGACATACCTCTTCGGCGCATAATGTAATTACAAAATCTAAATTATCCATAAAACTTTTTTCAAGATCTTCTATTGATTTAGAATATTGACTTGAAATATCTATACCTATTTCATTCATTGCCCAGACCGCATTAGGATTAATTTTTCCTGTAGGTATTGAGCCTGCACTCTCAATCACATGATTTTTACCAAGAATTTCTCTTGCTAAGCCTTCTGCTATCTGACTCCTTGCTGAGTTTCCAACACACAAAAATAAAATATTCATTGACCAAAATTGTGGATTTTAAAATATAAAGGTATCTTATAACTTTTAATAATAATTAATAAAGTGTTTGGTAAAGTTACTGTAAAGAAAATGCTTAATGGCCTTGATGGCCATCTTGGAGAAGATGACTATTCGGAGCCTTTAGAAATACTAATAAATTCAGCAAATAAAAATAATAAATTTAATATGTTTGGTTTTATTGCATTTAAAAATCAGTTAAAAGATAGGCTCAAAGTAAGAAGTAAGATATACAGTTTTATTAAAAATAAGGACCTACCCTGTCCTGCTGATCCTGTTTTTGTGACGGGGCTTCCAAGATCAGGAACTACTTTCTTATTTAATTTGCTTTCTTTAGATGATAACTATAGATCTCCCCGATATTGGGAAATAATGTCTCCGCTTCCACTAACTAAAAATGAAACTGACATAAGAAGAAGAGAGTGGAAAATAAATGCCGAACTAAAATTTGCTAGAACAATAATTCCTAAACTAAGGTTGATGCATCACATCCGTGCACAAACACCTGAAGAATGTGAACTAATAGCAACAATGAATGTGAGAAGTTTTGTGTTCATGTGTATGGCGAATGTTCCTGAGTATGTTGAATATCTCAAAGATTGCAGTTTTGATTCTGTGTTCTTGTGGCATAAAAGATTTTTACAAATATTAGAAATGAATGGGAGGCCAAAAAAGTGGTTATTAAAAGATCCAAGCCATATAGGACATATACCAGAGATATTATCAGCCTATCCAAATGCAAAATTTATAAACATACATAGAAACCCAATTGAATCTGTTGCGTCTTTTTGTAGTCTAACTAAAAACATAAGATCCGCGTTTTCAAAAAACGTAAATCCTGACCAAATTGGTGATCTAATTTTAGATTTTTGGCAGCATAGTCTTAATAAAGGGATACTTGAAAAACAGAAATTATTTCCAAATCAAATTGCAGATATTAGTTACACTAATTTTATCAAAAGTCCTCTCGATGCTATAAAGGGTGCTTATCAAAAATTAGAACTTGATATTGATATAAGAACTGAAAACAAAATTAATGAATATATCAATAATCAAAAATTGATAGAAAAAGAACAGCATATATATTCACTTGCTGAGTTTGGTCTAAGCAAAGAAAAAGTTGAGCATCATTTTAAAAACTACATGATGAACTATGAATTTTAATGATAAAATTATCACT
>ERZ802831.1106-NODE-1106-length-13533-cov-24.4161_pt1 | contig 13533 bp, 11 predicted proteins | sample MGYA00345655_ERZ802831 | MGnify/ENA primary metagenome ERZ802831 (study PRJEB30503, sample SAMEA104212376) | marine metagenome | biome: Westerlies Biome; feature: [SRF] surface water layer (ENVO:00010504) within the epipelagic zone...; material: water...
CTCACCTGTTGTTGCTGACCGACCTTGTGCGTCGGGTGTAGCGCATGCGTGCCCGGCTGTCCAACCATCTTCATCTGCCAGCCAGCAGACTCGCCCATGATAGCGGCTGAAATTTTCAAGCTGCGATGGCTGCCCTCACAGCCGCCCTCACAGCTCATGGTTGCGTTCCCCGCTTTTGTGCCTAAGCTATGAACAGATGAACCAGCAGATGATGCGGGTGACCCCAAGCTTTTTTAAACCGTCATTTTTTTAAACCATCACTTTTCCAAACCAACAATGAGAGGCTTTTCATGCAACAACGTCAGCTCGGTGCGCAGGGCCCGCACATATCGGCGATTGGCATCGGCGCCATGTCATTCAGCGATTTTTACGGCGCGACATCCGAGGCCGAATCACATGCCATTTTAACCGCGGCGCTGGATCAGGGCGTAACGCATATTGATACCGCCGATGTCTATGGTGGCGGCACATCAGAAACCGTCATTGGCACATTTTTGCAACAGCAAGGCCACCGCAAAAATCAGCTTTTTTCAATCGCCACAAAGGCTGGCATCGCCACCGACAAAGATACCGGCAAACGCTATTTTGACAATTCGCCAGCCTATCTCCAACAATCGGTTGATCGCAGTTTGGCGCGGCTTGGGCTTGATCATATTGACCTGTTTTATGTGCATCGTCGTGACGCGGACACGCCGATTGAAGAGGTCACCGAAACTTTGGCAGCCATCGTCAAGTCTGGCAAAATTGGCGGCTTTGGCTTTTCCGAAATTGCCCCCACCTCGCTACGGCGGGCGGCTGCGATTCATCATGTAACGGCGGTGCAATCGGAATATTCGCTGTCGGTTCGCAGTCCCGAGCTGGGTTTGATTCAGGCCACAGCGGCGCTGGGCACGGCGCTGGTTGCCTTTTCGCCTCTCGGGCGTTCGCTATTGACCGACAAGCCACATCAATTTGACGCGGTGCAATCGATGGCATGGCTCAAGCAAAACCCGCGTTTCACGGCTGAAAATCTGTCGGCGAATATTGCCGCGACAGCCGGCTTTCGTGCGTTTGCTGCCGCCAAAGGATGCAGCGCCGCGGCACTGGCCATTGCCTGGATTCTGCATCAATCCCCGCATATTATCCCGATCCCCGGCACCCGTTCGGTGACGCATTTCAAACAACATTGCGCTGGCGCCAAATTGACCCTGAGCGACACCGACATAGGTCATATCGAAGAGTTATTGCCGGTTGGCTGGGCGCATGGCGACCGTTATTCAACGGCGCAGTGGGTCGGCCCAGAAAAATATTGCTAAACCTCTCATTTTTGGCAAACTGCTATATGCGGATCGGCTTATTCAAGGCGGTTGGCAGATCCCCCAGCGGTCCGAATAAACGCCAAAAACCGAAAACAGAACAATCAACAGAGCCATGAACCAATGAAAGCAGCGCCATTTGATTATATCAGGCCAGACACGCTTGACGACGCCTGTGCCTGTTTAGCCAGCCATCCGGATGCACGGATTATTGCGGGTGGGCAATCGCTGGTGCCGATGCTGGCAATGCGTCTGGCGCGGCCATCACTGGTGATTGATATTGCGCATATCGACGGCTTGTCGGCCATTCGTGATGATGGTGATGCGCTGGTGATTGGCACCATGGTGCGGCAGGCTGCGGCGCTGTCCGACCCATTGATTGCCACCCATCTGCCACTGCTTGCCAAGGCGCTGACGCATGTGGGGCATCCGCCAACGCGCAGCCGTGGCACCGTTGGCGGGTCATTGGTGCATGCCGATCCGTCGGCGGAAATACCGCTTGTGGCGGTGGCACTTGGTGCCTGTTTGCGGATGCGTGACAGTGATGGTGACATTGACTTTGACGCTGCCGATTTTTTTATCGGGCCGATGCTGACGCTGATCCCGCCAACCGCCTGTCTTTACGAAATCAGATTTCCAAAACCAAAGGCCGCATATGTGGGAACGGGTTTCCATGAAATTGCCACCCGCCGCAGCGATTATGCGCTGGCTGCCGCGGGTGCGCATATTGAGGCCGATGCGCATGGCCGGGTGCAGGATATACGCCTTGCCATTGGCGGCGTCAGTGATTTTCCCCAGCGTCTGCCAATCGATTTACCAACTGATCTGGCAAAATCCAAATCCAGCCTTGCAGCGGCCATCGATACGGCTCTGGACACTGTTGATTTTGTCGAAGATATGCATGCCAGCGCCAGCTATCGACGCCGGGTTGTGGCGGAGCTGGCGGGCCGCGCGATCAGCGATGCATTAAACGAAATAACGGCGGGTCTGGCATGAACATAACTCTGGATATCAATGGCAAAGCCACCACCGCCAGCATCGAACCGCGTTTGACATTGCTGGATTTCCTGCGCGATGTTGCCGGGCTGAAGGGAACGCATGCCGGCTGTGAACATGGGGTATGCGGTGCCTGTACGGTGCTGCTTGACGGCGACGCCGTGCGATCCTGTCTGGTTCTGGCGGCGCAAGCCGAAGGCAGCCATATCACCACAATCGAAGCTGTTGACGGTGCCGACCGCCAGCCCGGTGAATTATCGATTATTCAGGATGCTTTTTGCGAAACCCATGGCCTGCAATGCGGCTATTGCACACCCGGCATGGTACTCGCCGCAAAAACATTGTTGCAGCACACACCAGCGCCAAGCCGTGAAGATGTGCGCGAGGCCATATCGGGGAATATTTGTCGCTGTACCGGCTATGTGCAGATTGTTGACGCCATCATGCTGGCGGCCGAGCGGCTGCAAGGACGCAACCAGCCTGCTGACGGCGCGTGAAAAAGGACAGAATTAGGATGAGCGACCAAAAATACAAATTCTTGTCGCAGCCACGCCGGGTTGTTGAAGACCGCCGCTTTGTTGTTGGCAAGGGCCGGTATATTGCCGATTATGACCATGCCGATATGGCGCATGTTGCATTGCTGGCCTGTCATCTGCCAGCCGCAACCATTGATGATATTGACACCAGCGCCGCATTGGCGATGCCCGGCGTCATCGATGTTGTGACCGGTGCCGAACTTGCGGCTGCGATTGGCCCGTTGATGAATGGTCTGGACACCCCGAATGTGCGGCGCTATCCGCTTGCCGTTGGACAGGTGCGCTATGCCGGTGAATGGGTGTGTGCTGTGATTGCCGAAAGCCGGGCGGTTGCCGAAGATGCCGCCGAAAAAATCCGTCTGCAGACAACCGCCTTGCCATTTGTGCTGGATTCTGAACAGGCATTGCAAGAAGACAGTCCGCCAGTCCACCCGGACCATCAATCGAATGTACTGCTGGATAAACAATTTGTCTGGGGGTCGGTTGATGATGATTTTGCAAAGGCCGATCATCAGCTGAGCTTTTCCGTCGTCTGGGGACGCAATTCGACCGTGCCGATTGAAACCTTTGGCGTTGTTGCCGAATGGAATGTCTGGGAACAGATTCTCGATATCCGGGCCTCGGTTCAAATGCCAAAATATGCAGACCAGATTGCCCGCGCATTGGGGTTGGCCGGTAATCAGGTTCGCGTCCATTATGATATTGATGTTGGCGGCAGCTATGGTGTCAAACGCGGTATCAAACACGCTGTTTTAACCGGCTATCTGGCGCGCAAGCTGCACCGGCCGGTGCGACTGATCGAAGACCGGCTGGAAAATATGCGGGCCGGTGATGCGCATGGCCCGGAACGCAAATTCGACATCAGCGTTGCCTTTGATCAGGATGGCACAGTGCGGTCGATGAAAATGCGCGCCCTCGATAATGCCGGGGCCTATGCCGGTCGGGCGCCGTTCCAACTTGGCAAACCTATCGGTGCCATTGTCGGCCCCTATCGTATCGGCTCGGTCGCCTATCAGGCGATTTCAGTGACAACCAATAAAGCGGTGCAAGAAGCGGTGCGTGGCTTTGGCCAGGCGCCGACAAATTACGCGATTGAAACAGCCATTGACCGGGTGGCGGCCTATCTGCAAATGGATCGGCTGGCGTTGCGGCAGCATAATCTGATCCGGGCTGACGAATTTCCCTATCTGATCCCCAGCGGCAGCACCTATGACAGCGGTGATTATCATCAGGTGATTGACAAGGTGCTGGCGGCTGCGGAATACCCAAAACTGGTCGCCAGATGCGCAGAATTGCGCAACAGCGGCATGATGGCCGGCATTGGCATCGCCGCCTGTCTTGAACCGAGTGGTGGCAACTCATCCTTTGAACCATTGTTGAATGAAAATAATCAGACAACCACCTGGATGGAATCATGCCAGATCAATATTGATGCGCTGGGCACGGTGATTGCGCGTATTCATACAACCTCGTCAGGTCAGGGGCATGAAACGCTGGTCAGCACAGTGATCGGCGAAGTGCTGGAAATTGAACCCGACAGCATCCGGGTGACGCGGCCAAATTCACTTGAAAGCCTGCCCGGCAATTCACCTGTTGGCAGCCGCATGGCAATTATGCTTGGCGGCGCGGCGGCACGCGCGGCAGAAAAATTAAAACATAAAATCATCACCATCGCCGCGCATCAGTTGCAATGTGATGCTGCAACGCTGCGTTATCAGGGCGGCACAACATATGCTGCCGACGGGCGCAGCTTTTCATGGGATGATGTTGTGGAACTGGCACACCGGCAGATCCACGGGCTGCCAGATGGCATGGATCCGGGGCTGGCCAGCTTTGACATTATGCAGGTGCCGACCGGCGGTGCATTGCCAAAAGATGACAAGGTGCAAATGTACCCCTGTTATTCATTTGAATTTCATCTGGTGCTGGTGGCGTTTGATCCGGTTATCGGCAAGCCGGAAATTCATGCCTACACCATCGGCCATGATTGCGGCACAGTGATCAATCCGGCGATTGTCAGCGGCATGACCTATGGCGGCATCGCCCATGGTATTGGCGCCGCCTTGCTTGAGGAATTTGCCTATGACGAGAGTGGCCAGCTGATGACGCAAAGTTTTCTGGACTATCTGATGCCATCATCACATGAGGTGCCGGATATCCAGCTGGTGAAACATTGCACCCCGTCGCCGCATACTGTGTTTGGTCAAAAAGGCTCTGGCGAAAGCGGCTATCTTGGCGCGCCTGCGGCCATTTCCAGCGCGATAAACCATGCTGTTTCCGGGATGGATATTCATTTTACCTCGCTGCCCATTCGAATGAGTGTGATCAGCGACGCTATCGCCAACGCCAACCGATCGGACAAATAATGATCATTGACAGTCACGCGCATTTTGTGCCGCCGACATTGCTCGAGGAAATTGCCGATACAGCGGCTGATTTTCCGTCTTTGCAGCTGATGCCACATGACACAGGATTTGGGTTTTCTTTTGCCGGCAGCAAGCCAACGCGGCCGGTCAGCCCGTTGTTATCGGATGCGTCGGCACGCCTTGACTGGATGGATCAGCAGCAGATTGACCGGCAGGTGATCGGTGGCTGGCTTGATATGTTTGGCTATGAAATGCCCGTCGAGGACGGCATAAAATGGTCGCGGCTGATCAATAAACATCTGCAGACATTTACCGCGGCAAGCGGCGGCCGGTTTCTGCCACTGGCCAGCCTGCCGATGCAGGATGGCGCGGCGGCGGCCAGCGTTTTGGATGACGCGCATAAGGCAGGCTTTCGCGGTGCCATGATCGGCACCCAGCCAAAAGGCGCTGGCGGCGTGCTTGATGACCCGGAACTGACCCCGTTTTGGCAGGCCGCCGACCGCAATAAATCTGTGCTGTTTATCCATCCGGTGTTTGATTCGGGTGACTCACGGGTTGATGATTATGGCATGAATAACGCCATTGGCCGGATCACAGATACGCTGATCGCCATCTCCCGACTTATCTATTCAGGCCATGTTGAACGCTATGCCGGGGCGCGTATCGTGATTGGCATTGGCGGGGCTGGCCTGCCCTATGTGCTGGGGCGTATGCAGCGCAATTATGATCTTCACAAAGACCATCTGGCCGACCCGAAACGGGCGCTATCGCTGTTATATTATGACACATTGCTGCATGATCCGGCGGCGTTGCAGTTTCTGCTTGATATGGTTGGTGCTGAGAGGGTGATGCTGGGGTCGGATATGCCGTTCCCGATTGGCGATCCGGCACCGTTGGCTATTCTTGATGGGATCACTGTTTCAGCCGCGCAAAAACAGGCCATGCTCAGTGGTGTTGCCACCACACTCTTCAATCTCTAGCGGTACATGGGAAAACGACAATGAAAGTCAATCTCAGCGGAAGCGAGACCATTGATGTGCCGCCGCAGACATTATGGGATGCGGTGATTGATCCGGCAACGCTGCAAAAGGCAGTGCCGGGATGCCGTGATATGCGTGCTGTTGGCGCGGCAGACTATATCATGACGCTCGATTTAAAAGTCGCCGCCGTGGGTGGCAGTTTTGAGGGTAAAATTGCCCTGTCGGATATGTCGCCACCGCATAGCTGTACGATCAATCTTTCTGGCGAAGGCTCATTAGGCACCGGCACCGGCACCGCCAAGGTGACGATTGCCGACGCTGGCGACGGCAAATCAACCATCAGCTATGACGCCGATGGCGATGTCGGGGGACTGGTGGCTGGTGTGGGACAACGTGTTTTAATGGGTGTTGCCAAACATTTAACACGGCAGTTTTTCACCGCATTAAAAGCGCATTTTACCAGCCCCTAAATGGCAAAATCTGACGAATGCACTACGCAGAGGCAAACAAGCCGATGACAGCACCATGGCAAAAACTGGGCTTTAAATTAAAACTTGGGTTGCGCCCCCGCGCTGAGTCGCAGTGGCTGCCGCATATCGATCTGTTTGGTGATGAAGCTGAACGCGCCGCACAGATAAACGAGAAAGCGCATCTGTTCGCCTGTAAACATGCGGAGGTTTTTGCCGCCTTACCAGCGGCGCGTGCAGCCAGTGCTGAATTGCTGAAATCGGTGACCAATCATATCTGCAAATATCATCCGTCACCGCCGCTACCGGTTGACCCAGCGCAACATCCACTCGAGGCAGCCGCAAGTCTAGTGCCAGAAGATATGCTGTTGTTGGCGCCGCGCGGTGCTGCAGATAGTCGCAATCCGGAGCGCATTCTATGGCATCTTGAAGCCGCCGCTCTGGCCTTTCCCGCTCATTGGGTATTGGCTGAAAAAATGGATCAACCCCTGCAAACAATACATCAGCCCGTGCCGCATTATGACGAACGGCTGGCCACTCCGGTTGATCGGTTTTTCACCGCCATGCAGATTGGCCCGATCAGCAGCCGGTTGAATTGGTCTTTACAAATTGGCGATCAGTTATTCACACCGCAGCGCACAGCGCGACAACCCTCAACAGCCGATAAGGATCTGGGCACGTTATTTTTACGCATGGAAAATCAAACTTTGCGCAAGCTTCCGCAGAGCGGTTATGTGGTTTTCACCATTCGCACGCACTTGTTGCCCATGAAAAAGTGGCAGGATGACCGCGATGCACTGCAATCGATGCTTGATATGATGCATCAAATGTCACCGGCAACACAGCGCTACAAGGGGGTGGAACTTTATGCGCCGATCATCTGCAACGCACTGCGCAGACTGGGCCAGGCGATATAGGCTTAATCATCTGCTACGACTTCACATGCCTCAAAACGCTCTCGCTGCAGCGCCCAAGCGCCATCAGCGAACACATAATCATACGTATATAGTTTCCGGTTGAGCCGATTGAGAACCCACAGCTGTTGCGCCAATGGGCGGCTATTGGGTGACAAATGGTGCAACGTCACACACCAGATTTCCGCATCCCGAAAAGACAAGGTTTTGGTCAAGACCGCCGGATCGTCACTAATACAAAACGGCCTTTCTACGGCACCGTTACGCCGGGTGACCGAGCCGCCAAAAAAACTTTTTTCAACAACAAATGTGGTGTCGCCGCAGCGCAGCGCGGTATCGGCACGGGCCGCATTGATAAGCAACAACATGCCGATACAACTGAATGTCAAAATCTGTCTGCGCATCGCTTACCCCTGCGTTGCGTGGCGCATCAAACCCGCAAAATTTAATCTGTATTGCCGGCTAGTGAATATCGGCGGTCTGGCCAATCGCGCTTTTCAATTTTTCGATATCGAAATCATCCGCCCGCGCCGCCTCGATAATCACCTGTTCACGCCGCGAGATCAGATCAATCGCCGCCGGAATTTTTTTCACCGCGCCAGCCGGAATCATCACCGCGCCATGTTGATCCATGTGCACAATATCATTAGTCGATACGGTCAATCCGTGAACCGTCACCAGACAATCGATATCGACAAGATGCACATAGGCGTGGCTCGGCCCGACCTTGCCACCAATCAGATTGAATCCTCTGGCACTATCCGGCAGGTCACGAAATGACCCATTCGTCACCGCCCCCAAAACGCCAAGCCCTTTATGAACTGTTGTTTGCACCTCACCCCAAAAAGCGCCAATGCCGGGTTGCGGATCCAAATCCTGAATAACGGCGATTGTTGGCATCGGGCCAGCCGCGACATATTCGTAATAGGCGGTGCGTTTGGCCAACATCTCGGCATCTGACTCTGGTGGTGCCTCTGCCGCGCGAATGGTCGCGGTGCGGGCAAAACCGCACACCGGTGGCAAGTTGGGATCAAGTGCAAAAAGATGCTGTGTGGTAAATCCATGCCCGCGGCGCTCTGGCACAATTTCTTCCAGCGCATTGCAAATGGTTGGCGTATCCCAGCGAGTCAGAACAGCCAAATCTTCGGCGGTGATTACGTCACTCATAAATCTACCTTTCGTTGCATATCGTCAGATCATTGTTATAGCCGTTCACAGCCATCCTGCAAATTGCCAATGCTACTGGCGCGCCATCGCGCGGGCAAATTCGCGTTCCTGAACCAATTGTGCCTGCAGCGCACTGGCCTTGGCCCGGCGCGCCATATCAATGCCAAAAAGCGTCAGCAGATCACGCTGCGCATTACTTGCACCAAGCCGCGGTATGAAAATGCGATGCGCCATCATCAAATCCAGCGCGGCGTCATGATCACCCGTTTCATGCGCCAGAATACTCTGGCCGATTGGTGCGCCGACATCTCTAATCACCGCCGCAATGTGCGATTTTTGCGTTGCCGCAAAGGTCTGCATAGAGGCGATATGCGCGGCTGCGGCATCAAATCGTTCGGCGCGGCACAGGGCGATGATATGATGAAGATCGGTGAAAACCAGGGCATGCCCATCACTATTTTCCTGCGCCACCTCGGCCAGCTCTTCCCAGCGCTGGCCAATATTGACGCCGTTAAATTCAAGCCGCGCCAGAAATGAAACCGAATTCTGGATATCCAGAAAAAACGCACTTTCGGTATCATGAATGGCATCATCATAAAGTGACAAGGCGGCATCAAATAATCCGGCATCAATCAGAAACAGCCCCTTATGCCACCAAATATGGCCACGAAACGGGTTGAAATCACGAAAATGATCAAGCGTGTAATCCAGCCAGCCAATGCCATCTTTTGACCGCTGCTGCATTTCCATAACATGTGCCACCGCATGCACCGCCCATAAATCATTTGGGTTCTGCGCAGTCGCCTCGCGGCCATAGCGCTCTGCCACACTGTAAAGCCCCAGCTCTTCCAGCCCAAAAGCCACCATGCCCAATAGATTGCCATAATGCGGTATGGTCTTGTCCCAGGCTGACAACACCGCCGCAGGCGTGGATGAGAGCTGCTGGCGATAGCCACTCCAGAAACAGGTATAGTGATGCATGCGCAGCGCCACAATATCGTGCGGATGCGCGGCAACAATCTCGTCCCAACAGGCACAGGCCTTATGCGGCGCGCCGTCCAGCAGGTGACGCAGTGCCGCGACATGCCGCTGTTCACGCGGTGATGCGTTTTTTGCCAAAGCCTCGGCCTTGGCCAGCGCCGAAAACGCCGCTGGCAGCACCGCGGCTGAATTAAATGTGACAAATAGATAACCACGAAAACAATGCGCCATACAAAAATCGGCATCAATCTCGATCGCCTGTTTAAGCCGGCGCATGGCGGTGATTTTATAATCCAGCCATTCGGCAACCGCGTCATTATAGGCGGTCAACGCCGCCGTATCACAAAGTGTTACAGCCAGCCCCTGATTGTCACGCACCACATGATCCTCTTTGCTTCAGCATTGCCAACTCATCTCTCAATGACCCGCGCACCCCGCATTTAGCGCATCACCCGACATAAATAGCTTTTCAGATTGGAATGGTCTGACAACGGATCACGTTGCTCTTCATCAGTCAGATAATTGACTGAATTCCACGGATGATAGGGTTGTGATGAATCCCATCCAATCGGCACAAAAACCGTATCAGGCCGCATCCCGGCATACAGCCATGCCCGCGCCCTGACCGTGCCATGCGCGGTTTCGACCGACACTTCGTCACCATCAGCAATCTGCAATTCTGCGGCTTTATCCGGGTGCATCTGCACATACATATCGGGCCACATTTCCTGAGCCTGCCACGCATAATGTGTCCATGAGTGAAAATGCGGCGCCGGCGGGCGGCCAGTGATCAGATGCGTATCAAAACCACGATTTTGCAATTTCTGGCCGGGTGAGTCGGCATGCGGCTGGACAATTTCAAATGGTTTGACCATAGCACGGCCATGGATAAACGGGCGTTCGACTTCGGTGCTGCCGGTGTGCTGGCGTTCAACATAAGGCAAGGCAATCAGATGTTCCCGGTCGGCGTAAAATTCTGGCAGCGCCGACAGGCCAAGCGCGGTCAATGTCTGATCCAGTTCGGCCGTCCAGAATTCCAGCTTGCCACTTTTCGTCGGAAAGCGGTGCCCCTCAGGCTTGCCAAATGCGGTGCTTCCCTCAAGATACAGGGTTTCGATTTCTTCGGCATCTGCATCCGCCAGCGGCACCCGCAACCAGCGCCGCGGCGTCGCATGCAGACGGTCCTGTGTGCAGCCGCGCATATAGGGATCATTGATCAGCATTTCATCCCAAAAAACAGCCGGGTCTTTATAGCTGTCTTTCAACACATCATCATAACCGAATTTTTTCCCAAGCTCGATCCAGAACCAATCATCCGGCTTGGCGTCACCGGGTGGCGGAATGGTTTTATCGATCCAGACAATACGGCGATCCTCGGCAGCCCGGCTGATTTCGCCTTTTTCAATGCCGGTTGCCGCAGGCAAGACATAATCGGCAAAATGGCTTGTTTCATTCTCGAACAAATCGATATGCACCAGCAGATCAAGCTGTTTAAACGCTGATCTGACACGCTGTTGATTGGGCCAGGCCATCATCGGATTATTCGAGGTGATCACCGCTTTCAACGGATAGGGATCATGCGACTCGATGGCATCTAGCCAGCTTACCGAATTTGACCCGATCATCGGTTTTTGCGGATAGGTTTTGCGGTCTTCCGGGGCATCTGCAGCAATCGGAACAGGCATGCTCAGATTAAAAAAGGCACCCCCTTTGCGCCCGATATTGCCAGTGATCGCCGCCACAAACATCAAGGCGCGGTTGGTCTGCCCGCCATTGCTGTGCTGATTCACACCGCGCGAGGCAAATAATACACAGCCATCAGCCGCCGCGATATCCTCGGCAAGCGCGCGGATCACCGCCGCATCTAAACCAACAATGTCGGCGGCCCAGTCGGGCGAATAGTTTTTCGCAAACAGAAAATCACGCCATTCCTGCCACCCGGAAATCCAGTTTTCACAAAATGACTGGTCATGCAGATTCTGCTGAAGAATGTGATAGGCAAGCGCCAGTGCCAGTGCCAGATCGGTTCCCGGGCGAATCCCCAGCCATTGATTGGCTTTTGTCGCAGTGACCGTCATTCGCGGGTCAATCACCACCATTTTTGCCTTGTTCTTCAGCCGCCAATTATTGATCATGCCAAAATGCACCGGGCGGGTTTCCGCCTGATTATCGCCGAAATACACATAAAGAGCGGCACTGCCGAGATCATCTTCGGTATAGCTGTTGCCACTGCCACCAGCCCCCAGCGTTGCCTGAAACGACACCCGCTTGGCTTCCGAACAAAACGCTTCGGTATCACCAAAATTTGGCGTGCCCCACATTTGCGTGAACAGACGGATATAGCCGCGCCGTGTCAGCGTGCCGGTGCGGGTGCCGGCAAAAATAGCCAGCGCTTCCGGGCCATACTGGTCGCGCATTGTCTGCAATTTGGCAGCAATCTCGGCAAGCGCCTGATCCCAGCTGATTGGCTCAAATTTTCCCTCACCACGTTCACCAACACGTTTCAGCGGTGTTGTCAGCCGTTCAGAACTGTTGTGAAGCTGTAACAGGAATTGCGATTTTGGACAGATTTTGCCGCGCCATAACGGGTCATCTTCATTGCCGGTGACGCGCACCAGCTTGTCATCCTTGATGTGATACTGCACCGGGCAACAGTTAAAACAGATATTACAGCCACCAGCGACAACCCGGTCAGGCTGGCGGTCTTCACGTTTGCTGCGATAGGGAAAGGCCGTGGCATCACTCAGCAATGTCTGTTTGCGTTCGGTATCATCAGCGACCGCCGGATGCTGGCGGTCAGCCACGGTAAAATCCATCAGATCGATTGTTGCCTGCGGCGCACCGGCATCAGCGCAGCTTGTTTCGCGTTGCAAAAAGATATTTGAAGGGCCGAGCAGAAAGGCGTCATGGTCAATCGGTGTGCGTCCCTGTTCCTGCATCTGGTGAAGATGCGCTGCACGATCACCAAAGCTGATAGCACCAGCCGGACAGACTGTGGCGCACGCTGGACGCAACCCGTCTTCGCGCCGCGCGCTGCATAAATCACATTTGACCGCATGGTGATCAATCTGATCATACCCCATCGCCCCGTATGGACAGGCCACAACACATTCGCCGCAGCCGGTACAAAGGCTTTCATTTATCTCGACAACGCCGGTTTGCGGGTGTTTGGTGATGGCTTTTGGATTAACCGGACAGGCCCGCACACAGGCCGGGCGTTCACAATGCTGACAGGACAGCGTTAAAAAATCGAGGCCCGGCTTGTCATGATGCGCCAACCAGACCACCCGGTTACGATTTTCGGTTGGCCCCAAACCATGCTCGGCCTTACATGCCGCCTCACAGCTTTTGCAACCGATACAGCGTTCAAGGTCAATCATCAGCGACAATTGCGACATATCAGCCCCCCACAAATAGCCACTTACAAACCCTTATCACCATGCCGTCACATGCCACCAATAAATATCACCACCATCAGCAGCGTAGCCTGCAAAAAACGTCACCACAATGATATGAATGATCATCCCCGCCAAAAACACCCAGGCAAGCAGCAGATGCAGCGGCCGCCACCAGGATCCAAACCGCGGCAATGATTGCCGGTTTTGCACCAATTGGGCTTCGCGGCTGGCAAGCCGTGCATAGCTGAAGGACAGCACCGGATGGCGCACCCAATGCATTAAAGTGATTGAGAACACCGCCTCATTCGCCGCCGGGTCAATGCGCCGGAGCAGCTGTATTTTTTCGTCTATCAGGGTTTTCAATGCCACTTTGGTGGTTTGGTCATAGGCGGTAAATGCTGTTGGTTTCATCGCAGAGGAGGCAGCAAGCAGC
>ERZ802831.1112-NODE-1112-length-13508-cov-20.5733_pt1 | contig 13508 bp, 9 predicted proteins | sample MGYA00345655_ERZ802831 | MGnify/ENA primary metagenome ERZ802831 (study PRJEB30503, sample SAMEA104212376) | marine metagenome | biome: Westerlies Biome; feature: [SRF] surface water layer (ENVO:00010504) within the epipelagic zone...; material: water...
GGCCAACCTGCATATAAAGAGCTACCGCTTGCGCAGATGGCGAACACCGGCGAGCCGAGTCTGTCTGTGGCAGATGACGGCACGGTCACGCTCACTTATTTGCAGCAAGCACAGGGTATGGCAACGCTATATTTGCGTGAGCTGCGCGGGGATCAGTGGTCTGCGCCGAGAAGGATCGCCGAAGGCGAAGATCTGTTGGTCAATTGGGCGGACTTTCCCACCCTGATCGACGCGGATAATCAACTCACCGCCCAATGGATGATTCGAAATCCAGCACCGGGCTTCGCCTACGACGTGTATACCGCCACGTCTACTGATGACGGGAGGACATGGTCTACTCCGCAGCGCCTGCATGCCGATACCTCGGCAACCGAGCATGGATTTGTCAGTCTCTACGCGGGTGGAACCGGCGTTGGCGCATTTTGGCTAGACGGTCAGCGTTATGCCCAAGACGACGCACCAGACGGTATGGAGCTACGGCATAAGGTGATTGGCGCAACGGGGCCGCAATCTGAGGATGTTGTTGATGCCTTGGTCTGCGATTGCTGCCAAACCGATGTAGCCGTGGTGGCTGGCGCACCCATGGTGGTGTATCGCGACCGCAGTGAGAGCAACATACGTGATATCTCCATCGCCCGACAAGAAAATGGCGCGTGGGTGAGTACTCCTGTGGCCGAAGACGGTTGGTACATCACTGGTTGTCCAGTCAATGGCCCGGCCATCGCCGCTGCGCATGACGTGGTCGCCGTGGCTTGGTTCACCGCCGTGCCAGTCAATTCTGTACGGGTGGCCTTTTCATTTGACGGAGGGCGCAGTTTTGCCGCGCCGGTAGATGTCAGCCCAGACAGCCCCGTTGGCCGGGTGGATCTGGTGGTCGATGCTGCGGGCAATGCCATCGTCAGTTGGCTGTCGCCGGCGCAGCAAGGCTTTGTCTATCGACGAGTTCAACCCTCTGGCGAAATGGGCAAGATTCATTTAGTAGCCCCGATGGCATCGCACCGCAACGCAGGCTTTCCGCGCATGGTGCAAAGCGATGATCGGTTGATTTTTGCCTGGACAGACAGCTTGGCCGATTCCCCTACCGTTAGGGCGATGAGCTTGTCTGGCGGATAGTCGGTTAAGGTACTCGCACCCTAGGATCGGGAGTAGGAACCGCATGCGATATCAACTCTATGGCGGGGGCGGCTCGCCCTATTCGCAAAAGATGCGAGGAATCTTGCACTACCGGCGGCTGCCATTTGACTGGATTCAAATCACGCCAGCGATACGCGCCGAGATTCAGCACGACGGGCCACCGGTGATTCCGATTCTGCGGTTACCAGAAGACGGCAGTTTGCATGTGGACTCCACGCCCTTGGCGCTGCTGCTGGAGGAACGGCACAGCGAGCGCTCGATTCTACCAACAGACCCTGCCGTGGCGTATTTATCCTTGCTGATTGAGGACATGGCCGACGAGTGGGTAACTAAGATGATGTTTCACTATCGGTGGGATCTTGAAATTGATCAGGCCTACAGCAGTCGTCAGATCATCAGCGACAACACGCCTGGTTTGCGAGGCGAGGCGCTGCGCAAAGCTGCGCGCGCCATTCGTGATCGTCAGGTATCGCGGATGCCCTTGGTTGGCTGCACGCCTGAAAATAAACCCATTTTGGAGCAGGGCTTTCATGAACTGCTGGCCATACTCGATCGTTTTGTCACTCGCGATGAATACCTGTTCGGCACTCGGCCATCCTTGGCGGATTTTGGCCTCTTCGGCCAGCTAAAAACGCTCGCCAGCGATCACACCCCGATGCTGATCATGCGCAGCACCGCGCCAAGCGTATATGACTGGGTTAGGCGACTGGAAGACAGCAGCGGTATTGAGGGTGCATGGCATGGTCTGGCCGACATGCGAGAGGCCGTAAACGACATGCTGGGGTTTTGCGCTACCTATTATCTGCCTTTTTTGCAGGCCAATGCAGCGGCGCTTGCCAACGCAGAAGATCAAGTCTCTTTGTCTTTGGCGGGTCGGCCCTATGCCCAGCCCACCTTTAGATACCAGGCAAAGTGCTACGCGAGGCTGAAAACTTTGTTAGCCAACAGCCAGGCCCCGGGTCTGCGTGAGGTGCTCTCGGCAACAGGCTGCCTGCCCTTTCTCGAATAACGGCTGGCTATCCTGCGCCAGAACTCTGAGCACGCTGCGCCGCGAGGCGCTGTGCGCGTCTGGCAAGCCGTTCCTGCAGGCGCTTATGGCGCGCGGGTGTTAACGGATAGTTCCAAATCAGCTTCAGCGCCAGTCCGTAGAAAACGATCGGCCCCATGCAATAGACCAAGCGCAGCGCCCAGACGCCCACATCGGTGCTCGCAGCAACGCCGCCGGATGGGTCGAAGCCAAGCAGTCCGACGATGTTCAAAGAAACACCGGTACCAAAGGCGATGGCGATTTTTTCGGAAAATCCAAGAAAGGCGAAGTAGGTGCCGGCGCGTTGAGAACCGCTGCGCGCTGAATCAACGTCGACCACGTCTGCGAGCATGGCAATGGGCAAAAACTGTAGGCCGCCAAAGCAAAAGCCTTTGACGATGAACAGCAGGAAGAACACCGAGTAGTCGCCATAGTCGAGGAAAAGGTTCGCCCCGCTGACCGCGGCAACCGTAATGAGCGTGCACATGAATGCACGATGTTTGCCTATTTTGCGGCCAAGCCATAGCCAGAACGGAATGGCGGCAAAGCCGGCGATGAAATAGAAAAAGTACGCCGCACCAATGGTCGGAACGCCGACGATGTCGCGAATGAAAAATAGCGAAACCGCATTGCGAAATGACTCGCCGAAGTGCACCAGCAGCACGATAGCCAGCACGCGCAGCATGGGGCCGTTCTTGGCAACCAAACGGAAACCTTCGCGAATGCTCTGTCTTTTTTCGCCAGCGATGGGCGGTGGTTCTTTAACAAAGATTAGGACAATGGCTGCACAGAAGGGCAGCACGGCGATGATGGCCCAAGCCAAGCCAGTAAGCACTGGACCGGTCAGGGTGGCTCTCGCGACAACTTCTTTGTCGCGGAAGTCGCCGGCAAGGGCGCCGATGGCGTCCTGCCACAGGGTCGTGAATACCTGTCCAACACTGTTACCGCCATCGGCCTGGATCTCGATGATCATGGGGACAGAGGCTGCGATCATCAGCCCCGCAAGCACATAAAACTCGCGCGTTGCGGTAACGCGGCTGCGTTGGTGGTAGTCGGGAGACAGTTCGGCGCCCCAAGCGCGGTGCGGCAGGGTGATCATGGTGCTGCCGACGAAGAACACCGTCAGCCAGAACAGGAAGTAGATGGTGCCGACACCCTCACTTGGCATGAACAAGTTATACACACCAATCATCATCACCGGTGGACCAATCAGCAGCCATGGGCGACGTCGGCCTATGGGTGTGCGCCAGCGGTCGGAGAGTTCGCCAATCAGTGGATCGGTGACCACATCGGTCAAACGGGCCAACATTAAAATCGTGCCGACGGTAGCTAGGCTGATGCCCAATCCGCCGGAATAGTGGGCGGGAATCCAAATGGACAGCGGGTAGCCAATAACCGCCAAGGGCATGCCCAAGGTGCCGTGGGCATACAGTGTTTTCTTTGACAGTACTTCGGTGGTCACCTCGATGCCTCCCCAACATCCAAGCTAAGACAGTCAAAGTAGCATGAGTGCCGCGTGTACTAAAGATGCATCCGCTAAGGTTCGGGGCAGGACGGTTGGCCTGTGTTAAACCGAGTCATAATGCGCCGAGGCAGGCATCCGTAAACTGCCCCAGCGCGTTTTGATCACGACGTGATCGACGCTTGTATCCGCCTCTTCAAGACAGATAGCGCAAGCTAGTTTTGCATCTGCACCATGAGATGTGATCGGTGCAGATCGGTCACACAGGTCGATGGACTTTCAAGCCCCGCTTTGCCAAGGGCAGCGGTCAGCGCACCAGTGCGCACCGTATCCATCATGGTTGCCATGTCGTCTGGTGTGCCGGTCACCATGGCCACGTAATCCCAGCCAGTGGAAAGACCAAGACCCGGCAAGAACACAGCGCTGCCTACGCTCGTGTCGGCCAGCTTGTTGGCAGTCGCGGCCACACCTTTGCGGTAGGCCATGGCGTCGCCAAGGGACTTACCTTCGTTGAGGGTACAGACCTGCGTGATGAGTGGTTTTTCTTGTGCTTGGGGTGGCTGTGCAACGCTTATCATGGGGAAGAAAAAAGGCTTTTTGCAGGTGATCAACTCGAAGATCTCTGCCTGCAGTTTGTCGGCTTTTTGGCGCCAGAGCCGGTCGGCCTTAGATTGATCTTGCCATGTTGGGAAATAGTTCACCCAACGCAGGTCAGGCTCGTTATAGGGCGCGTTAATGGCTACCGCTTCCCATAAATAGGTGTTCATAGTGAGGTCGTTGTCGGCGACGAATTGGGCGAAGTCGCCTTGACCGAGCGCGACGACTTGATCCGGCGAGACGCCGTCGTTGAGTGAGCATTCGTAGAGTTCTGCGATAACCGGTGCGCTGGGCATATGGTCGTCGGCGCTTGCAGATGCAGATAGCACTGTAGCTAAGACAGCTGCAGCCAGTATTGACGTGAGTTTTTGCATGTTAGGTCCCTTTTTATTCTTTGCGTTTTTGTTCTTTGCGTTGTTGTTAATTTTTTTGGGGTTTACGTTTGGATGCAAAACTAGCGTACGGGTTTTAGGAAGACAAACAACCCTCCGCGCTATCTTGCGTTGGGTGTGGCGCAAATGTAATGATCTTCATTAATGACTCAAGTTTACGCAGGCTTGGTGGTCTGATCCGCGTCGTGCAGGGCCAAAGGAGAGTCATAAAAAGGGAGAGTTATAAAAAGGGAGAGCCATAAAAAGGAGAGCTATAAATATGCAGATCTTAAGAACACCGGACGAGCGTTTCGTGGGCTTGGCGGACTATCCGTTTGCCCCTTGTTACACCACCATCAAAACCCACGACGGCGCAGACCTGCGCATCCATCATCTTGATGAAGGCCCCCAAGACGGCCCCGTCGTGTTGCTGATGCACGGACAGCCGGTTTGGAGTTATTTATACCGCCATGTCATTCCCTACCTAACCGACGCGGGCATGCGCGTGATCGCACCGGACTTGGTGGGTTATGGCAAGTCAGATAAGCCTGCGGCCCGCGAAGATTACAGCTACCAGCGTCAAGTGGAGTGGATGGGCGATTGGCTAGAGGCCAATGATTTTTCTGACATCACATTCTTTGGTCAAGACTGGGGCGGGCTTGTTGGTTTGCGTCTTGTGGTAAATCACGCTGAGCGGTTTTCGCGCGTAGTCATCTCCAATACCGGGCTGCCCTATAACCCCGATGTGCCGGCAGAGGTAGTAAAGCGGGTGGAGGATTTTCGCGCCAACATGCCAACGCCAAGCCTATTAGAAATGCGAAGGGCCATTGGCGGAATGCGCTCAGGCGCACACCCGGCCAGCAAATTTGCTTACTGGCAAAAGTGGTGCTGGGAAACCGCGGATCTGCCCGTAGGTTTTATGATGTCGATGACGTTGCAGCCGCCCCCACGACCGGTGCAGCTGGTCAAGTTTCTACTTAATAAGATGGGCGTCACATCACCGCTGCCAACGCCGATTGCAAAGGCTTACGAGGCACCGTTTCCAAACCCCAGCTTCAAAATGGGCCCCAGGGCTATGCCGAGTCAGGTGCCCATGCTGCCAACCTCGCCATGGCTTGAGCATCAGCGCCAAGCGTGGGAGTTCTTCAAAGCCTTCGACAAACCGTTTCTGTGTGCCTTTGCCGACAACGATCCAGTCACTCAAGGCGGTGAAAATGAGTTCCTAGCCAAGGTGCCAGGCACCCAAGGTTTGCCTCATACCACCATCAAGGGCGGCGGTCATTTTGTGCAGGAAAATGCCCCGGATCAGGTGGCGCAGGTGATTATCGATCTAATCCGCAGTACCTAAAAAGGAACCAAAGAAGCATCAAACGAGCCGCCTTGCGGCGGCCCTTGTCAAAATGTCGACATCGAAGAAAGTAAAAAATAACCAGTTAAAACAATAGGTTATATTTGGCTCGAATATTGCTGAACCAGAAAAAAACGTGCATCGACACGAGGTTTGGCAAATGTCCTATATCAGCTCTCTCAACGCTTCGACGCTGCTCGCACAGGCTTCCTTGAACAAGGGGACCGAGCGAGCGGCTGTGAGCATGGAAAGGCTAAGCACGGGCTTGGCGGTCGCCAGCGCCAAGGACGATCCTTCCGCCTATTACGCGGGGTCAACCCTGGGTGCGCGCATCGCTTGGGAGGCTCAAGCGACCAAAAATATCTCCGACACCAGTTCGCTGCTGAACGCCACTGATGGCGCTATTGAGCAGGTCAAAACCATGCTGCAGCGCATACGAGTACTGGCCATGCAGGCGGCCAATGCAACGGCCGAATTGGACCGCAATTTGCTGCAAGCCGAGGTTGATCAGCTTACTTCTGAAATCGACCGACTGACGCAGACCACCGTTTATAACGGCCAGCGTTTGCTTAACGGTGAGCAGGATCACCGACAGTTTCATGTAGGCGGCGACGCTCGAGATATGGTTTCCTATCGCTTCTCCGGATTTCGGCCCAACGAAATTGGCGCGTACTCCTATCTCAGTCAGGGCGAAAATGCATTTGGCCCTGCACCGAGCAGTAGTGATGTAACGCGCACGGCAGGCACCAGCGAAATCAAATTGGTGGGTAATGCCGGTGACCTGGTGGCTCTGCAGTGGTCTGCCAGCGCCAGTGCCGATGCAATTGCTGCACAAATCAATGCATCAACAGCAGATACGGGTGTGGTGGCCAAGTCAGAAACGCGAGCACGCTTATCAACAGTGAGCGATAGTCCGCAGATCTACAGTCTCAAGATCAACGGCACACAAACGGCTAATTTCAACATCAGCGCCAGCGATCTTGGTGCTGCGATTGACGCCATCAACAAAATCTCCGGCGAGACGGGGGTGCAAGCCTCCGAAGTTGCCGGTGAGCTGATCTTGGTCGACAACTCTGGCGCAGACATGGTGATCGAAAACACCCGGCGCGAGGCCAGCTACAACACGCTGCGCGTGCAGAAACTCGCCGCAGATGGTGTCCCGGGCACAGCCATGGGTACACAGGTATCCCTCGATGTTGCCGGCGCCAACGACACAACCTTGATCAGTGGTTCTGTAGAGCTGGTGTCGAGTGAGGCATTTGCTGTTTATAACCAAGGCGCGACCGGACACTTTTCAGCGAACCAACAACGCGCCCTGCAACAAGATACCGAAATCGATTTTAGGCGCGGCGCACTGTCGCTGGTGGATGGCAAAATGTACCGAGGCGACGGCGAGACCGCCGAAGTAGTCGCCCTTGTCGACACAGGTACGTCTAATCTCGCATCGGGGTCCCTTGACCTGAAGTTTGCCTTTGGCATCGACGATGCGCTGCCCGGTGTCACCGGCAGCGATCCGTTTCGCAGCTGGGAAAAAATTGAACAGCGCGTGGTGTTTGATGGCACCTCGCGCATTGGCAACCACGCGGTTCCGCAAGATCAAGCCCTACCAAATTTTGCCAACGGACTGCTACCGGCCAGTGGTGATGCTGCCTATCCCGAGGCCGACGTGGCTTTTTCTTTCCAGCAAGTCAGCGACGATGACGGTAATGACGGCAACTCGTTGGAGCTAAAAAGCGGCCCAATCAGCATGCCCAACGTCGGCATCGTGCATGGACCTGCACTACAAAGCGCACAAACCTATAACCTTGAAGCCGGCGACGTACTGTCATTTGACTGGCGCGGGGTAGCTGGCGCTGGTGACTACGATGTCATGGCCTATATCGTCGATGAATCAACTGGCCACACTGAAGAACTTTTGAATGCGACTGGCCAAGGCACCGCCTCCAGCAGCTGGGCGACCGTCAACAAGACCATCGAAAAAGACGGCGACTACCGCGTCGTATTCGTCAGTGGGGTTCGCAGCGACAAGGAAGTAACCTTTGAAAACGGCACGTTCGAGAACGGTACTGCCGGTGACACATCGATTCCCGGCTGGACGACGTATACGCAACAGGTTCGTCTTGGGGGGCTTGATACCGTAGCCGGTCAGCCAACGCCGGGCGATACCGTTTTTCCCGCAACGGTGATTGATGCTGCACCCCACGACGGCGCTGCACCGTCAAGCGCGACTTATACAGCGCAGCTCTCCAGTAACAGTTCTGACGGCAACGGCCTCTCCGTGCAGCTGCAGTCCACGGGAGTCACCGTGCAGGGCCATGGCATTTTGCATGGACCTTACTTGGTCAGTAATGAGGCGATGAGCCTCAAGCCGGGTGACAGCGTGAGCTTTGATTGGCAGGCCACCGGCGGTTCGGATGCTTATGACGTCATCGGCTATTTGGTAGACGAAACTACCGGCGAAGTGCAGGAACTGCTGAATGAAACCGGCGCAACAAGGACTGCGAGCACGAATTGGGCCACGGTCACGCAAAGCGTCAGCAAACAGGGCAGCTATAAATTTGTCTTTGTCGCCGGTACTTGGGACGCCAGCGGTGGAAGAGCCGCTGGAGCGAATCTATACGTAGATAACGTGGTGGTGGATTCCAGCGAGCAAATTGTGCAGGCCGATGCCGCGCTGCGAATTGATGAAGTGGTCATCACCAAGGACACAGCCAACATCGATGAGCAGGAGTTGAGCAAACTGATTGATCGCCTGTACGGCTTCGAAGAAGACGGCGGACGAGTTTATGACCTCCAGCGTATCGGAAACCGCATTGAAATCGATTCAAAGCCCATCGTCGCCGAGTTGGAAAGCGTTAACTCTATTGATGTACGAACCAATGCCGGCGCCAATTCAGCGCTGACGATATTGGATCAGGCATTGGCGTTCTCTGCTGACCGGCAAGCGGATGTGAGCGCGGTGTCCCAGTCGGTGGACTTTCGCATGGAGCGCCTGCTCGACCGGTCGCTGCAAATGGAGACCGCGAGGGGCCGAATCGTCGATGCGGACTTCGCCTTAGAAAGTGCGCTGCTGGCCAAGGAAGAAATGATCAAACAGCTTGCGGGTTTTGTGCTCACCAACACCAACGAGATTCTCAGATCGACGCTAAATTTGCTGCGCTAGTCTTGCGAGCGCTATCTGTTGCGTGAGACATGCTGACGATTATGTGAGTCCAGCATCAAGACGCATGCGGCACTCGGCGGATGCAGCCGGTACAGTTGAGATCGTTGCCCCTAATCGCCGCCAACAACGTCCACAGTATTTTGCCTCATGTGGCGATGTAGAAACTCCAGCATGGCCTCAGAAAAGATCCTGCGATTGTCCTGCCTCGACAAAAAGTGGTCGCCTTCTACTAACTCAATGAATTCCGAAGGCTTGCTACTGCCCTGCAGGGCTTTAAACATCCTGCGAGATTCTTGGGGGCTAACAACCCGGTCATCTGCAGACGCGACGATTAACATTGGCGAGCGTATGTTATCGATATGGTTTATCGGCGAATCCCGGCGCAGGCTTTCGTCGTCTTTCCAGAGGCGGCCAATATGACGAGTCAAATAGCGGCCCCCAATGTACTTTTGCATGCGCCGAAGCACGGCTCGCAAATCACTGATCCCATTTAACGATACGGCGCACTGATAAAGACGCGGCTCGCGCACAGCGCTAATCATTGCCGCGTAGCCGCCAAAGGAGGCGCCAGCGATGCATAGGCGTTTGGCGTCAGCGAAGCCCTGTGCGATCAACCAGTTTGTGCCATCAGTAACATCGTTAATCATGGCCTTGCCCCAGTTGCCTTGACCGGCTCTTTCGAAATCTACGCCATAACCGGTGGAGCCGCGAAAGTTCATTTGCAATACGCCGTATCCGGCTGCTGCAAGCATCTGGGCCAGCCAGTCGAACCTGCGAAAGTCCCGCGCGTGTGGCCCGCCGTGAGGAAGGACGACAAAGGGCAGAGCCTTAGCAGAGTCGGGTGAATGGCCATGGGGCAAGGTCAGGTACGCGGGGATTGGTAGACCATCTCTACTTTCATAGCTGACGGTAAATACCTGTGCGAGTTTGCTTTCGTCAATCTGCGGATATTTCTTGCCAAAGGCGGCCAAACTGCGCTTTTTCGCATCGAATAGGTAGAGATCGCCGGGTACCGTTGGTGAGGTAACGGTGAAAACCGCTCGGGACGAATCCCGCGAAATGGATTCCAAATAGATATTCGCGTCTGCGTACTTATCGCTCAGAAGGGCATAGATTTCAGCGATGTTGGGATCGTAAATTCGTGGTGCGGTGGCTTCGTCCTGATATCGAACCAGCACAATGGACTCTCCTTTAGGATCCAGCGTGATACTTGCTACTTCAGTATGCGTCGCCTCAAACAGTATCCGCTCTGAACCACTAGCCACGTCGAACTCATAGACATGGCGCAAGCCCAAGCTGTTCTCATTTAGCTTGGGATCAGCCTCTGCGGGCAGCATCAACACGAAATAGAGATTGGGATTCTCGGTTGGTAGTGCGAGCACCTCCGCATCTCGTTCAACGAGCGCGGAAACATCGTGCCAAACCCCTGTCGCGTCTTTCATATTCAAAACGGCGGTTTGTTGATCGCTGGTAAAGCCATAGCCAACCCGCACGTCGCCAAGTCGATCAGCCTGCCACGAAAGGATATTTTTCCGCGGACGCTGAATGGCTTTGTTGGGCAATCGAGACCGTGGCCCATCAACTGCGAACACAGAAGCAACCTTTGGATTAGTTTCGCGGTTGCCGGAGATCAGAAAAGTGCCGGGCTTGCCAAAAACCCCGCCCAAGATGTCATCCTGTATTTGCCTAAATCCTGAGCCTTTCTCGCGTTTGAACAGGGTCTTAGTTTCACGGGATCCTGTGTCTACAAACATCGTCCGGGTGACAACTACTGGAGTACCGCCGAAATTGGTGGGCTGCTCGAAACTCACCAGCTTACTTTCATCACTCAGCCATAACGTTTTGTTTACTTTCCAGCCCCTTCCTCCGCCCAACAGTATGGGATCTTCTGCACCGTCCAGATCACTAATCAGCAGGCCAAGCTGATTATCTACCGCAATACGTGCGCTCAAGTATTTGCCTGAGGGAGACAACTGCGGTTGTAGAAGATTCGGCAGGCGATAGAAGTGGCTGGCTGGTTGCTGGGCGGCGTTGGAGGAGGCGCTATGAGCGATGCAGGGCACAAAAAGAGCGAGACCAAAAACGCTGTGGATGACGAGTTGCAACATGTGGCGGAAACAATGGCGACGCAAAAAATTTTTATCCATAAAGTTTCAGTCTCTTTGTCTAAATTCTCTCTCGTATCGGTAAAGGTTTAAGTTAACGTTTGTGGCTTTCATGACGCCATTGAATCTCTGCGGCAACCAACGCCCATGACATGACTGCCGTCAGCCATGAGGCGGTTTAACCTGTAATTTGACACATCTCCTGCGTTCAAAGGAACCCTGTAATCGCTGTGCCACGCATGCCGCTGCGCGGTGTTGGCTATTGGGAATAAAAGCGTATCTCAAGCACGTTACCGTCTGGGTCGTTGAAGTATGTTGAGCGCACTGCCTGACCCTGCGCCCCAAAGACATCTTCACCGCCAGGAGTAAGCGTTACGCCACGTGTTTCGAGGCGGGTGATGATGGCGTTGTACTCTTCTTCGCTCACTGCCATGCAAACATGATTGATCGGCAGGCCACCTACGTCAGCACCGCTCCCGGTGAAGTTCTGCACCAACGGAAGCAAGCTGTCGGGTTCCATTAGATCAAAAATGGTTTTCTCGTTAAGGCGCAAACTCGGAAATCGCGCCTTACCATCGAGGTACTCTCTTTCTCTCACCGAGTCACAGCCAAGCACGTTCATATAGAATTCAAGGGCTCGTTCGGCGTTGGTTACCCAAATCACAATGTGGTCTACATACATCGTGTTCTTCCTCTTAAGTTAGAAGTTGTTCGGCGCACGATGTCGTTTCTTCAGCCAAACAACCAACCAAACCGACAGGCGAGTCCCTTTTAGGTGCTAACGGTAGGACACGCGAGAGCTTGCCAAAAACGCCAGCGCTCGCAGACGAAGAAGCCAAAAAGGCCAGCGCTCGCAGACGAAGTAACATACTGGCCGCATTCAGGGCCAGCTATTGGCCAATATCCCTCCTGCTACCGTTACCGCCCAACCTGTAATGTGCGAAGGGAAAAAAAAGCAAAAACAAAAAAAGGAGTCACCCAGCATGAGGGTTCTCAGTATTTTCATCTTAGCCACTCTGGCTGTGAGTTCGCACGCCAGTGATCTCGAACCAGACGCAACATCTTATTACTCGTTGGCTGAGCCATCAGCCAATAGCGACAGCGATCAACGCTCGGTAATCCGCTTCACCGATACCAGCGCAGGCTGGATCAATACGCATATAGCAGTCGATGCGGGCGAAACGATTCTGCTCGAGGCAGAGGGTCTCTGGGAAATTCAGGGGCTGAGGGCGCAGCCGCGCCATGTCATCTGGTATCGCGTCGGCGATGAGGGTACAGCCTATAACTTGGCAGCAAATCGATTTTCCTTCGTCAGCGACAACGCAGGGGATTTATACGTAACAGTACGTCCTGTGGGCATCTATTGGGACAGCCCCCAAGGTGCGTACCCGGTCGAATTTAGCGCCTTGCCAGGATTCGATACAGGCTTGTCGCTTAGGGTGATGCAAGATGCTCAAACAGTGCCAGTCATGCAACAGCCGCCGCGAGGTTTTTCCTATTTAGCGAATCTGGGTCAATCTCAAGCCTGGTCAGATCAAACGGTCGACGGCCAGTACACGGTGCAAGGGGAGCCGATAGATGACACCGGTATTATCAAGGCCGAGGTAGACATACCCATTTCAACGGATACCGTTTTCTCCTTCGAGTGGAACTATCAAGCAATGCCGGCGGCAATGGCAGAAACCAACATTGCCGGCCATGACTACTTCAGTGTTGCGCTGGAATTTGCAAACGGCCAAGACCTGACGTGGATGAGAAGCGAATTTCTGACGGCGGGAGAACACTTTCGGTGTCCGCTGCCATGGTGGGATCAGCGTGAAACGCACTTTGTGATTGAAGACGCTGCCGTGCCGTCAGGCTCTTGGCAAACCCATGAGCGAAATGTGCTCGCAGACTATGCAGAGGCGGTACCCGGCGATCTGCCTAAGAAGATTGTTGGAGTTTGGTTCATAGCGAACAACGTATTCGCAAAACAGCCAGGTAAGGCGCTTTTTCGAAACCTAAAGATTCAACAGGGCGGTGAGGAGATAGCGCTTATTCCGGCGGCAACTAGAAAACAATCAGAGCTCTAGTGATGAGTTGCCCGCTTGACGGGGAAGACTACGCTGCGGCCCAGCAGAAGCTTGGAGGCGTGTCGGAAATAAAGGGTGTGTTTGTTGGATTTCAAAGGCCACTTTATGCGGAGGTTGTTTAGTCCGTTTGCAGAAGGAGGACGATGTTTGGCTGGAACAGGTATTGCTGGGGCGGCCATAGCTTGGTTAAAAGTATGGCAACACCCCAAATATGGTGGAGGCGGCGGGA
>ERZ802831.1118-NODE-1118-length-13484-cov-13.3559_pt1 | contig 13484 bp, 11 predicted proteins | sample MGYA00345655_ERZ802831 | MGnify/ENA primary metagenome ERZ802831 (study PRJEB30503, sample SAMEA104212376) | marine metagenome | biome: Westerlies Biome; feature: [SRF] surface water layer (ENVO:00010504) within the epipelagic zone...; material: water...
ACTTGAGCATCGTGATGAACTACGAGCATTGATGGATGAGGCCTACCCAAAATTCACTACGGCGCAGCTGTGTGAGCGCTTTGAGTCGCAGGATGTGCCCTACTCGCACCTCAACACCCGCGCGGAGGTGTTGAGCGATCCTCAAGTAGAGGCCATGGGGGCTTTGTTGACCTACCAACACCCCCAGGCCGGACTGGTTCGGACGCCGCGGCCCGCCGCGCAATTCGAGCAAACCCCTAGTAATGTCTATGCCCATACCCCCGCACTGGGCGAGCACTCACGAGAGGTATTGCAGGAGCTTGGTTACCTACCAACCGACATCGACCAGTTCGTTACCCAAAAAATCATTGGGGAAAACGTAGATCTGTAGACCATTTCACTGAAATTTTGGCGCAAAAAGCCAAAACTCCTCGATTACTTTTGTGCACTTCCCCTTTGTATCCCGCCCATGCGTTTGGCGCGGCAAGAGGGCTCGCGAGGCGGCACATTACGCACATACCGCCGGAGGGTCAGATGAAAAGTAAATCCATAATTACAGGTTTAGGTACAGCGCTTGCCTTGGTTTGCGCCAATCTCAGCCTCGCTGCAACATCTTTCCCCGACGATCTCGCCACTTTCTCCTGCGAAATAAAACCGCTCACGCAAGACGGCTTACAGACAGCGCTGGCCAATCGCGAGCGCTTCGCCAAGGCGTGCCTCGCCTGTATTGAGGACAACTGCGCCATGCGTATCTGGCCAGCCGGATACGAGGATCAGGAGACGCTCTGCAGGAACACCTACTGTCTGCCCAAAAAAGTGCGCAAAATGACCTTTGCCGAAGGATACAACATGATTTATCGCTATCGGTATCAGGTCGGCGCTGATGGTAAAACAACGATATTGGGCGGCGAATACCTTGAGGGCGAACCTAGGGGGGTCACCGGTAAGAAAACCCGTGAAGAGCACCGAGCATTGCTAGAAAAACTGGTTTCGCGCGTCGAGTACGCGCCCATCATCATCGACGGACGCCCTAGGGCACTGATCAACCTCGAAACGGAGTTTGAGATGGGCGCTGACTACGAGGCGAAATCTACGCGTGTCCCTCCGGAGATCGGTCAACTCGCACAAAGAATGCATCACTGAGCAGCGGCCTTAAACGATGCGCGATTGACCTTCACCCCAGTACTGATCGCGCAACAGTCGCTTATACAGTTTGCCCGTCGGCAGTCGTGGCATTTCGTCAATGTAGTCAATCGAGCGGGGAATTTTCTGGCGCGACAGGTGTTCCGCCAAGTAGGTTAGAAGTTCCTCAGTCAACGACTCATCACCCGCGGCCTCTGGCATGGTCTGAATCACCGCCTTCACCTCCTCGCCCAAATCTACGTTTGGTACGCCGAAAACAGCGGCATCTGCCACCTTAGGATGCGCGATTAACAGATCTTCGCTCTCTTGCGGATAGATGTTCACACCACCTGAAATGATCATGAAGGTTTTACGGTCGGTCAAAAACAAAAACCCGTCCTCATCGACATATCCCACATCACCAACCGTGGTCATTTCACCATCTGGCGATGTGGCTTCTGCGGTTTTCTCGGCATCGTTGTGATACTCGAATTCCGTCGCGGTCTTAAACCAGAGAGTACCCGGGGTGCCCTGGGGCAACGGCCGCAGATCGTCATCGAGCACAGCGAGCTCGCCTAACACAATTTTTCCAACCGTCCCTGGGTGAGCAAGCCACTCTTGCGTATTGCATGCAGAGAAACCAAGCCCTTCGGTCGCACCGTAGTACTCGTGGATGATAGGGCCCCACCATTCGATCATTTGCTGTTTCACCATCACTGGGCAGGGTGCCGCCGCATGAACGGCGATCTCCAGCGAAGACAGGTCGTAGCGCGTGCGCACTTCCTCAGGCAGCTTGAGCATGCGAGAAAACATGGTCGGCACTAGTTGCGAGTGCGTCACACCGTATTTCTCTATTAACGACAAATACAGCTCAGGATCAAAACGCTCCATGATGATGACCGTGCCGCCTTGGCGAATGGTTAAATTCACCGCAGCTTGGGGTGCCGAGTGATACAGGGGCGCCGGTGACAGGTAGATCATGTCATCACGGTATTCCCACAGTTGCCCCAAGAAGTCGTACATAGGCAATGCCTGCGCCGGTGGCTGTTCGGGTAAAGGACGAATAATGCCCTTCGGACGGCCAGTGGTGCCGGAGGAATAGAGCATCGATGTACCCAGAAACTCGTTTGCAAGCGGCGTTGCTGGAAACTCGTGGCAGGCAGATGCGTAATCTGTAAATCCTTCGGGTAGTTCGCTGGTTGATGTATCTACCACCAACACTTTGCGCACATTGGCGCACTGGGCCACGGCTTCCTGAGCCACCTGTAGTTTCGACAGACTGGTGATCAAGATCTGGGATTCAGAATTTTCCAGTATGTACGCCAGTTCATCTGCCGTGAGAAAAGAGTTAATGCAGGTGTAGTAAAGCCCAGTGCGCTCACCAGCAGCGCAGGCCTCTAAATAACGATCATTGTTTTCCATCATGATCGAGTAGTGATCTTGATGACCGAGGCCTTCAGCTCGTAACAGGTGAGCCAATCGATTGGCTCGCATTTCGAACTCAGCGTAGCTCACAGATTGCCCTGAGCCGGCCATGATGAATGCAGCTCGCTGGGGATATTGCGCAGCGTATTTGTGTGGGTACATGAATCCTCCTCGCAGACTTCTTTCCTACGCATGTTTCCACAGACACCGCAGAACCAAAAGTGTCATCTGCGCGTTAAGAATTAGTGTGGTGAATTCTGCGCGTACGCATAAACTGGCTGCCATTACGCGCAACTGAAGAGGAGAGAGTCTTATGAAAAAGCACTTACTTGGGTTAGCAATCGTTCTGGCTGCAAATACTGGCCATGCCCATGACGAAGCAAACTGCCGCGATATCAGCAATCTGTTGGCTCGTTTGAGTTGCTACGATGAAAGCCATGCTGGCCCGTCGACGGCTGCCTCAGCAAAAATCTCGGCGAGTGAGAGTGCGAGCACAGATCAAAACGCTCGGCAGTTGCCGACCTTTAATGCTCCCGCTGAGCCTCGACGAGACGCAACCGATTCCTCTTTCGGCAAAGCACGGCAAATGTTCGGCAGCCGAGATAGTCAGGTCGTCCTCGCAAGCTTGGTACAAGTGAGCAAAAGTGCAAAGCGCGCTACACGCTTATACCTTGACAATGATCAGATTTGGCAACCGACCAAGGATCGCGCTTTTACCGCAGTAGTTGGCGATACCGTCAGCATCAAGGCCGGTACGATAGGCGGCTTTGTGATGAGCATTAACGATGGTTCCTGGTTCCGCGTAAAGCGCGTCGATTAAGTACCCTTAAGAACTCTGCTGGCGCTTCATCAAGCTGTTGAATGAGCAGACAAAAAAAAGCCCCGGGAGCCGGGGCTTTTTATTTTCACAATGTCAGCTGAATTACATGCTAGCTGACATTCTCACGTACCAGACTCTACCCCGAAAATCGTGGGTGACGGGGTCGTAGCTTGTATTGTTGGGGACCCAAGGAGCATCCTCATCTAACAAGTTCTTCGCGCCAATGGTTATTGACGACGACGTGACCGCGCCCATCTCTGGAAGCGTGTAGGTGTAGTTAGCATCAACAGTGGTGAAACTATCTATATCTGGATTGTAGTACTTCTCTTGAGTCTCGGCGTCGAGGAAGATGCCGATCGTATTACGCCAGAAAGCAGATGCAGGCTCATCTGCCAGAGTCGCTTCATAGCCGTCGATGTATCGAACGACCGCGTACGCTCGATGGTTGTCATAACTCCAGTTAAGGGAGGCATTGATCTTCCACTCAGGCAATGCGCGTCGAGGTGTTACAGGGTTTTTAACATTGTATTGGCCAACTGCATCTTTCTGTCCTGCAACCTTGTATTCGTTCGCGAAGGCGCCCGCAAGAGATACGCGCCAAGCGCCATAATCGTTATCGAAAGAATACGATGCCTGGATATCAAGACCCGATATCTCTGCAGAGCTCTGGTTTACGAAATTCGGTAGAACACGCAGGATCGCACCAGCGCCCGTACGCAAAACCTGCTCGCGGTTACCTACACCCGATCCTATGGCTTCGATTATCGTTTGACCGCCATCAATAGCGGCGTTGAGAGCGGCATTGTCGTCTGCAACGATGGACAGGTAGCTCTCTCTAGAAATGATGTCTTCATAAGAATAGTTGTACCAATCCGCGTCGAGTTGAAAACCCTCGAGGGCACCACCTGCTAAGTAAGAGAAACCGACATTCCACATATCGGTTGTTTCGGGTGACAAGGAGTCATTGCCTACAGTGAGCGAGGGCTTGTAGGCAGAATTGCCATCATAGTCGGTCATATTGTGAACCGTTGTTACCGTACCAAAAAGCTGTTGGACCGACCCGACCCGGAACGAAGAACCCCACGAGGCTCGGACGGTCAACTCATCGGTAGCGCGCCAAAGCACTGTGAGCTTGGGATCTGTCGTGTCGACCCCCAACTCGTCGAAATCTTCGTATCGAACCGCTGCGTTTATGTCGATGTCCTCACCAAGCGCATACGCGACCTCACCGAAAAAGGCGGTCGTCGTTAGCTCACCCGTCCAATCGCTCGCGCCATAGACAAAATCTAGATTGCCCGAGTTCATGGTCGCATCAAACAAAACGTTGCCGGAATCGATACGGCGCTGCACACCCAGCGCCATCCCAAGGGTGTCACTCACAGAGCCGGAGATAACCGCATCGAATACATCTTGTTCAAAGACTTGATCGTCTGTTACCCGACCAAGAAGGTACTGATACAACTCGGGGGGATTCACCAGAGTTAAATCGGTCTGTGACGTGCCGTCTGGATTAATGTAGGCATTACCAAACGGATTGAAGTAGTAACAGTTACCCGCGCCAAAGTCTCCGCCAGAGCTTGCATAGGCGGCGTTGCCACTGCCGGCCGTGCCGCTAAATGGATCACAGCTGGGTCCGCCCATACCGTTAATGGCGAGTTCGAATTCTACTGACTGAGTGTCTTGCAGCTCAGTGCGCTGTCGGTTGAATACGGAGCGCGTGAACGACGCATCGAGTTCCCAGTCGTTTTGCAAATTAATCTTTGTGCCAAACTGCATGCGGTCCATAGCGTAGTCAATTTGTGAGTAGGTATCGAGTGGACGCTCACTCGTGCCTGACTGAGCAATCGTGCGGCCAATCATTCTCGTTCCGTTACGCAACGGCATCGGCACAATGCCGCGGTTGTCCGCGTCCTCGATCAAACCCAGATGATGGGTGGGGATCGTCAATGATACCGCGTTGGGGTTTAGCGAGTTATAGCGGAAAAAATCCGCGCCATTTGCGGCCATTTCAAAATACAGTTCAACATTATCTGTTAAGTCGTAGAAGCCGGTTATAAACATTTGGCGCGTTGACTCATCCCCTTGCAGCGGGAAGAACGGACCAAAGTCATAAGCGCACAGCGCATTGAAGTAATTTCCCGATCCACCGACAGTATCAAGTGCATCGGCAGCCTCACAGCTAGGATCGGCATTACCGTAGTTGGTGCCCAATGGATCACGCGGGAACCCTGACGCTTCTTCACCGGGGTTCAGGCCGTTGTCTGCCCATACCGCGGTCTGAGTGGGAAACATTCGGCCAGGCTGACCTGTCGAGGATACGGATGAACCGCCGTGACGAGAATATAGATCCCCGACCGTTACCATGCCTCGAGACATAGCGCCTGCGGACATGACAATGCCACCGCGATCACCTTGCACACCAAAAATCATCGAGACATTGTTTGTGCTCCCCTCACTGACCTGTTCGATAGCAGAGTGCTCAAATTGCACGTCTAGGCCTTCAAAATCTCGCTTAGTTATAAAGTTAACAACGCCTGCGATAGCATCGGAGCCATAAAGCGCAGAGGCACCGTCTTTGACCACTTCCATGCGCTCAAGAGCAATCGTTGGCACAAGACCCTGAATGTTTACCGCAGCGTTAGAGTTACCGTCATAGTATGAAGCTACAGAACGCTTACCATTTACTAGGACCAGCGTAGATGACATGCCCAAGTTTCTTAAGTTGACCGTCATTTGGCCAAGGCCCGAACCGCCGTTGAAGGTTGCTGAGCGAGTCTCACTGCCTGATTGCCAAGGCAATGTATTGATGACTTCCGCCATGCCTTGTGCGCCGAGATCCTCGATGTCCGCTGAACTAATCACCGAAAGTGGCGATGGCGAGTTTTCGGAAGATCGTTTGATGTAAGAGCCGGTGACAACCACCTCTTCCATCTGCTCGTCTTCAGCAGCTACTACTACATTACCGACTGAAAGGGCCCCTATCGCGCACAATAAACTGCCGCGAAACAAAGCCTGTTTCGTTTTCTCAAAAATCATATTTTTCCCCTGACATTTACACTCCTCTCCAGGAGCTGTTTTCCAGCGCGAGCCATAGCGTTCTCCAAGCCAAGCACTGTTAACCAAAAGTTAACACGTTCACCCAAAAAAGAAAGGCCAAATCGAATCGATGACCAATTTCGCTCTGATCGAAAAAATACAGACAGTTGGTGTTCGTGCGCAGATGCGCACTGTGAGGTTTGAAATCGAGAGGCAGCTATCCACTCCTGTTAACAGTCTTCGCTGTAGATGTGTATTTTTTGTTTACGAACCGTGAACGCAAAAGGTGATAAGAAACACTCGTTTTTCACTCTTCTAAGCGCATCTTTTTGATGCCTTGGAGGTGTTGCTTCGGTGCTATCCCCTCTCCCCCTCTGCGCTACTGCACCTCCAAGGCAATCTCCACTTCCCTCAACCCCTTGCTCGCAAAACCATACCGCTCAGGTAGCACATCGCTCTCAGCGCTTCACAGCGCGCCTTCGATTCAGTAGCCAGCGCAGCAATCTCGACGAGAGATAGATGTAAAACAAAAAGCCAAACCAGAAGCCAAGGGGGTTCTGGCTGGGCGGGAGCAGATAGCTAACAGCCAGAAAGCCCAAGACAAATGCGACAACCGTGCCGAAGAATATTCCCAGGTCTTTCAACAGATTTCTAAACGTTGGTTCACTCAAACACACTACTCCAGCGGCGGGTCACGGCTTTCTTGGTTTTCACCATGGTTGCATTTGGGTCAGTCCAAGGGCTGACTAGGGTTTCATGGTTCATTTACTGTTTAGCAGATTGAATAGGCAATATGAATATTTGGGTTGATGCAGATGCTTGTCCAAAAGCGGTCAAGGCCGTGCTTTTCAAAGCTGCCGAGCGCAGACAGGTCGCGCTTACGCTGATTGCGAATCAGTACATACCGACGCCGCGCTCTAAAGTCATTCATGCCATTCAGGTGGCTCAGGGTTTCGACGAGGCGGACAACGCCATCGTCGAGCGAGTCTGCGCTGGCGACTTGGTAATCACCGCCGACATCCCCCTTGCAGCGGATGTAGTCGCTAAGGGTGGCGAAGCCCTAAACCCTCGTGGCCTGCACTACACCAAGGAGAACATCCGCGACTACTTGCAGCGGCGCAATCGCTCGGAAGAACTCAGATCAACCGGCGTTCTGTTGAACGGCCCAGCTGCGCTAGACAAGAAGGATGTGCAGGCCTTCGCCAATGCTCTGGACAGAATACTGACCAAGGCCCTGAGGAGTTAAGGGTTACGGAATTCTGTCCGCTTAGGCGTTGTCGGGCGCTGTCCGCATCGCGTAAAGGACTCGGCCACTACTACAAAGGCGCCCCTCGTCAGTGAAAATCTCGATCGCGACGGTGCTTAACTGGCGCCCTCTCTTTGTCACGGTCGCCTTGGCATCGAGCCAACGCCCATGGGCTTGGCGCAAATAGGTGATCGATAAGTCGGCAGTGCCTGCCGGTTCGCTACCGGGCATGGCTTTGCTAAACACCGCTGCGACTGCTGCCATATCGACCATGGAAGCCAGTATGCCGCCGTTAACGCTGCCGCCAATACCCGTTGGCGTTGTATCGCTTATTGTGAGCTTGAGATGCGCGAAGTCGTCAGCAATTTCAGCCACGGTTAATCCCATGTAGCGATGATATGGATTCTCATCGAATCGCTGAAAAAATGCCTCTCTGTCGCCCACCGGCATGATCTCATTATCCAAATTAGCCCCTTAGTTAGCCCAGCTTGATCAACATTCGCGTGGGATCTTATGCGTATATTAACGGCCAGCTCGTGCATGACGACTGCCAGTGGCTTTTGCCCGTCGTCATCGATACACTCTCGCTCCCTCAGGCTGGGTGGCAGAGTGGTTATGCAGCGGACTGCAACTCCGTTAACGCCGGTTCGATTCCGACCTCAGCCTCCATTTCCCCTCTTGTCGTCAGAAAATCGCCGTTAGCCGAGTCCGCGTTTCAATGACGTCCAAGCGACTCGCAGATACTGCCACATGCTCCACAGCGTCATCACGGCTGCTAAGTACAGCAGAACGTAACCCATCGTCATAGCCATGGATTGGGAATCAACCGGAACCACCAGCAGCAATGTGATCGCGATCATCTGCAGCGTCGTTTTCACCTTCCCTAAATAGCTCACGGCGATGGCAACCGAATCATTCATCTCGGCCATCCATTCCCGTAATGCACTAATGACGATCTCGCGCCCCACGATGATCAAACTGGGTATCGTAAGCCAAGCGTTATGGTGATAAGTGATCAAAACGATCAATGCAGAGACCACAATCAGCTTATCTGCGACAGGGTCTAAAAACGCACCGAAGGGTGTGGTTTGGTTCAGTCGCCGCGCCAGGTAGCCGTCTAACCAATCCGTGATCGCCGCCAGCGCGAAAAGCACACCCGCTGCAAATATGCTCCAGTCTTGCTGCACCATATACAGGCCAACAAAAAAAGGAATCAACAGGATCCGTGCAATGGTAATGACGTTTGGCAAGTTCAATGGCAGTTTACTCTGGCGGTTGCGAAGTTGTTTCGAGGCGTCACAACAGAACGAACGTTGCTGCTATTCGTGCAGCGCATTGTAGATCTGGCGGGCCATGGTGCCACTTATTCCCGGCACTTTCGCCAATTCTTCGGCGCTAGCGCCTCGAATACCCGCAGGACTACCAAAATGCATCAACAGCTGACGCCGTCTTTTCGGACCAACACCGGCAATTTCCTCCAACTCGCTCTGATTGCGCTTTTTCCCACGTCTCGCGCGATGCCCGGTAATCGCAAACCTGTGTGCCTCATCCCTGATGTGTTGGAGAAGGTGAGCGGCTTCAGACCGCCCATTAATGACAATTTCCTGTTCACCTAAGAAGTAGCGCTCGGCCCCCGAAATCCGCTCTACACCCTTGGCAATACCAAGTGTTTTGACCGAATCTACCTGTAGCTCTTGCAATACGGCGAGCGCGCGTCTCACTTGGCCTATGCCGCCATCAATGATCAGCAAATCCGGCATTTCGCCTTCGCCCTTGATTAAACGGGTATACCGACGCCGCAGCGCTTGCTCCATGGCCGCGTAGTCGTCGCCGCCAGTGATGCCGTCGATATTGAAACGTCGATACTGGGAGTTCACCGGACCACCTGTGTCGAAGACCACGCAGGAAGCGACCGTCGCCTCGCCCATCGTGTGACTGATGTCGAAACACTCGAGGCGCTGGGGTAACTCTTCGAGACCGACCGCGTCCTGTAAGTCCTGAAACCTCGCCAGCATGTGGCTTTTGCCGGCTAAATGACTGCGAAGGTTGAGCTGGGCATTATCCTTGGCCAGCGACAACCAGCGCGCGCGCTGGCCGCGAACATCTTGTGTGAGCTGCACAGCGCGACCGGATTTTTCGTTGAGCGCCTGGTGCAGCGCATCAAAGTCCGACGACAGATCGCTAACCAATATGGACTTGGGAATTTCGCGTTGTACCGAAGCAAAGTAATACTGCGCCACAAACGCCTGCATAAACTCTCCCGGACTAAGCGACAGGTCATTTTTGTTGTAATAGGTGCGTTGACCTAATACTCGGCCTGCCCGCACAAAAATTCCCTGTACACAGTTTTGTCCTGCCTCTTCAGCGTATCCAAACACATCCACATCACCTGCCGCACCATGCACGTATTGACGCTCTTGCAGTTTCCGCAGCTGCGAAATTTGGTCGCGATATTTGGCTGCACGCTCGTAGTCCATTTTGGCCGCCGCCGCTTCCATTTTTTTCTTAAACTGATCGAGAACATCAATGCTTTTGCCCTGCAGAAACAATATCGCCAAATCAACGTCCTCGGCGTACTCCTCCTCAGAGACCAGCCCGACACAGGGTGCGCTGCAGCGCTGGATTTGGTGTTGTAGGCAGGGCCGAGATCGATTCTTGAAGTAGCTCTCGTCGCACTGACGAATTTGAAAGAGCTTTTGTAGGACGTTGAGGCTATCTCGTACTGCTGCAGCAGAAGGAAAGGGCCCAAAGTACTTGCCGGCCCCTTTCTTCAGCCCGCGGTGAAAGGCAAGCCGCGGGTAGGTGGACTGCGTTGATAAGTGCACAAATGGATAGGATTTATCGTCTCGCAATAAAATGTTGTAGGGCGGGCGATCTGTCTTGATCAAATTTTGCTCAAGCAGCAACGCCTCTGTTTCGCTCTTGGTAACCGTCGTCTCAATGCGGTGTATTTTCGCCACCATGGCCATGGTTTTCGTCGCTAATCCCGACGCACGAAAATAGCTCGAGACACGGTTTTTTAGGTTACGCGCCTTACCCACGTACAGTACCTTGCCTTGGTTATCGAACATTCGATACACACCCGGCTTTCGTGTCAGGTTTTTTAAAAATTGTTCCGCATCAAAGACAGCATCACTCATGCAGCGACTATAACGACGGGCAGGCTCCCAGACCACAGAAGGCCGCGCGGAGACCAAGAAGCGGCACGGAGAAATAGCGACTTGGTAAGTCCTAATTAGAGTCTCAGTAGTGACTCGGCACTGCCTAAGACAGCGTCAAGCATCTCTTGCGTAAGGCGCTTGGTATTCACATTGAGCCGACTTGGGTGAAAACTCGTTAACAAGAAAAGATTTTTTTGCACCTGAATGTGCAGGCCATGGACAAAGGGTTTTGACGGTAGCTTGAAAAACCGATCCAGAGCTTCGTAGGCATCGCGCCCCAAACAGAGAATCACGCGGTTGTTTGCACGACGGCTAGGAGCAAAGTCCAATAGCTCCTTAGAGAGAAATTTTTCGCAGTTACGTTTTTCTTGGCTCACCGGGCGATTGGCCGGTGGAACACATTTAACGATATTGGTGATCACCGTACTGCGTAAGCGCGCGCGTTCCGGCATCTGGTGAGAGGCAAATCCGAACCGATGCAGACTCTTGAACAAAAAGGCACCGCTAGCGTCACCCACAAACCCTTTGCCGGTGCGGCCAGCTCCCGCCAAACCCGGCGCCAAACCAACGACCATTAAGCGTGGCCGCATCGAACCCCAGAGGGGCACAGGGGCGCACCAGTAGTCGGGATGCCGATCTTTCAGCTGCGCTTGGTACTTCACCAAACGGCTGCAGTCTCGACAGGAAATGACATCAGACGGCTCGCGAGGGCTTATAAGACTCATGCCCCAGTCTAGGGCCAATGGGTCTTCCTTAGAATGGGTCTTACTTAGAAAGCCTGTGCCATTTGCGTGCTATGCGTGCTTGTCGTTGCCGCCGATCCCCAGCGTTGCCGCCAACGCCTCGTGACTCTGCACCCGAACCGCTAAGGGTCCTTTGCGCCTTGGCAATACTGCGACCTCTTCACCAGTAGAGGTTTCACGAAGGCCTAATTCAATCACGTTATGCCAGACCGCTAGCAAGGTCAGCTGGACATCACTTTTTACGCCAAGCTTTTCAAAAACACGATAGCGGTAGCTGTTAACCGTTTTCGCGGACAAGTTGAGTGCATCAGCAATCGCATTAGGACTTTTACAGCCCAACACCATGAGCATTATTTGCACTTCGCGCACCGACAACAGCTGGAATGGATTGTCAGAAAGGTCGCCATAGGCATAACGTGCCAAATCGTGTGCTATGGCTTGCGAGATGTATCGTCGGCCAAAGCGTATTTTGTACAGCGCTTTCTCGAATTCCTGCGGGTCAATGTCTTTGCCTAAATATCCGTCTATGCCGGCACGCATAGCGTGCAAGGGCATTGGCTGTGTGGTCCAGTTCGTTAGGGCCACGACCCGAGTTCCCAAGTGCATGCGTTGGATACGTCGCAGCACTTCGAATCCAGACATGTCAGGCATGCCCATTTCAAGTAGCAGTATGTCCGGTGTGTACTCGGCAACGTAGTCCACGGCGGCACCGGCGGTGTCCACCTCTGCGGCCAAGGTAAACCCGCCAATCGCATCAATCAGTTTCACCATTCCAGCTCGGAAAAGGCTGTGATGATCAGCCAGCAGTATGCTCGTCATAACGAACGTCCCGTTACTAATAGGACAATCGAAGATAGGCGCCATTTCAGGCTGATTCAAACGGTTAGAATCACTATGGCTAAATTCTTACAAAATTTTGCGAATCCGCCCCCACTTTTTTCAGCAATTCCCCTGCATATGGGCTGGCAACTGCAGCCGATGTGCTTGGGCACCGCGCATAACACCAAGATCCGCGCTATGAAAAGGCCTGTAGCCCTGTTTGCGCCCGGCCCAATATAAGGGCGTGAATGTCGTGAGTTCCCTCATAGGTATTCACCGTTTCGAGGTTCATCACGTGGCGAATTACAGGGTACTCATCCGATATACCGTTACCGCCATGCATGTCGCGAGCCACTCGGGCTACGTCAAGGGCCTTGCCACAATTGTTGCGCTTCATCAGCGAAATGTTTTCGATCGGCAGCGTGCCTTCATCAAACATTCTGCCCATGCGTAGGCACCCCTGCAGGCCCAAGGCGATCTCGGTCTGCATATCAGCGAGCTTTTTTTGCACCAGTTGATTGGCCGCCAAAGGACGGCCAAATTGGGTCCGCTCCAGGGTGTATGTGCGTGCCGCGTGCCAGCAGGCCTCCGCTGCGCCCATGGCGCCCCAGGCGATGCCATAACGAGCGCGGTTCAGACACCCAAACGGACCGGCCAAACCTTTGACGTTGGGCAACAAATTTTCTTCCGGCACGAACACGTCTTCCAGCACGATTTGACCGGTGACCGAAGCTCGCAAGCTCATTTTGCCTTCAATTTTTGGTGTACTAAATCCATCGAATGCCCGCTCGACGATGAAGCCTCGTATCTCTCCATCAAGCTTGGCCCAAACCACCGCCAAATCAGCGATAGGCGAATTGGTGATCCACATCTTGGCGCCGTTCATCACAAACCCACCGTCGACGCGCTTGGCATTGGTCACCATGCTGCTGGGGTCAGATCCGTGATCCGGTTCGGTCAAGCCGAAGCAGCCCACCCACTCGCCTGTTGCAAGTTTGGGTAGATACTTTTCGCGCTGTTGTTCGTTGCCAAACGCATGAATGGGGTGCATTACCAAGGAGGACTGCACACTCATGGCAGATCGATAACCAGAATCCACGCGCTCCACCTCGCGAGCCATGATGCCGTAAGCG
>ERZ802831.1123-NODE-1123-length-13445-cov-23.8314_pt1 | contig 13445 bp, 11 predicted proteins | sample MGYA00345655_ERZ802831 | MGnify/ENA primary metagenome ERZ802831 (study PRJEB30503, sample SAMEA104212376) | marine metagenome | biome: Westerlies Biome; feature: [SRF] surface water layer (ENVO:00010504) within the epipelagic zone...; material: water...
AAGTTGAACACCTAAATTCTAATCCTGACGTATGTTGTGTTTTCTATAGTAAATCATCAAAGCTTCAAATAAGGTGCTTTGGTTTAGCAAATATTAACCATAAAAATAAAAAATCCGAAAGCTCATGGAAGAAAATGGGTGATATATCTAAAGAGTGTTATTTTCAAGATCCTCTACCTGGCACTCCAATCAGTAATTATAATAACTTTTCAAAGAATATTAAGATTAAAGAAAGTGATTTTTTTTGTATGGTAGAAATAAAATTAAGTAAAATTGATTGGCTTTTTCTCAAAAGAGAGGGACATAGAAGAGCAAATATATTCTTCGATGATAAAAAAGAGGATTTATGGGTGAGTCCATAAAAATGCCGATGGCCGGACTCGAACCGGCACGACTTACGCCACTGCCCCCTCAAGACAGCGTGTCTACCAGTTCCACCACATCGGCTTATGGTTTATTGAATTCTTCTTGTTTATCAATATTCTCTTCCTGAACGGTATCGTTAATCAAGCTTTTTGAACTTGAAGATTTATTTGAAGAGATGTAGGCAAGGCTAAGACTAGTTACAAAAAAGCATAATGCAATTACTGTTGTAACTTTATTCATGAATGTCGCACTACCTCTAGCGCCAAATACTGTAGATGATGCACCAGAGCCAAATGCTGCACCAGCATCTGCACCTTTCCCTTGTTGAACAAGCACTAAAATAATTAAAATTACTGCCAGGATGATGTGAATGGTTAGTATCGCTGTTTGCATTGTGTATTTATCTCAAATTGTGGAACAAATATCAATAAATTTTTTTGCTATTAGAGATGCGCCGCCAATTAAAAGTCCGTCAATGTATTGTGTCTCCATCAAAGATTCAGCATTATCGGGGGAGACACTTCCCCCATATAGCAACTTAATGGGCTTGCTAGATTTGTTATATCTCCTGACAGTATTGTGAATATAATCAAAAGTAATAGATAATTCTTTGGCTGATGGAACCAGACCAGTGCCTATCGCCCAAACAGGCTCATAAGCAATGATTACTCTATTAGGTCTTTTTGAATTATTTAAGTTTTCAAATAGAGATCGTAATTGTTTATTAAGAATATATTTAGTTTTCTTGGTTTTATACTCTTTGAGAGTTTCTCCAATACAATATATTACTCTAATATTATTTTCATGAAGCCTTGAAACTTTCTCACATAGAGATAAATCATTTTCATTTAAGATATGTCTTCTTTCTGAGTGCCCAACAAGACAATATTTAATTTTTGAGTCTTTCAACATTGTAGCTGAAATCTCTCCAGTGAGTGCTCCATCATTATATGCAGATACATTTTGGGAACCAAGATTAATAATTTCTTTTTTATTAATATTTTTTATTGGCAGTAGATAAAGACTTGGTGGAAATATTATTACTTCATGTTTAATATTATTTTTTTTTACTTCGCGAATAATATCTTGTGCGAGCTGAATACTCGACTTCATGTTTCCATTTTGCTTCCAATTACCTGCGATTATTTTTTTTGACATTATATAATATTATTAATAATTTCCTTTGCTTTGGAAAGTGTATTCTCAGATCTATGCTCTATGAGAATTCTTATTAATGGTTGCGTCCCAGATTCTCTTATAAGGATTCTACCATCTTCATTTAAGATTTCTTCTACTTTCTTAAAATTTGTAAAATTATTTTTTATCCAAGACTCTTTATCGGTTACTTTGATATTAATAAGCTCCGATGGTATTTTTAATGATTTTGGATATAACTCATCAATTGTTGAATTACTTGTTACCAGTAGGTGGATTATCTTAATTAGTGTAATCATGGCATCTCCAATAGGTATAATATTTGTATCAGTATGAATTATATGACCAGATGACTCTGATCCAATCTTTGCCTTGTGTTGAATAATTCCCTCCAAAACGTTCTTATCTCCCACTGCTGTTTCTATGAAGTTATAACCCAATTTATCAAAGCTTGTTCTTATTCCATAATTTGTCATTACGGTTCCTACTATTGTTGAAGTGACAGGAAGATTACATGTGGATAAGATATATAGAATTTCATCTCCATCTATAATTTTACCACTATCACTTATTAGTATAGTCCTATCGCCATCTCCATCAAAAGCTATACCAAAGTCAATCCATTCATTATTATTTTTATCATGCTTCCTATTAGTATCTTTGATAAATTGTGATAGGTTTTCTGGATAGACAGCTCCACAATTATGATTAATATTTTTTCCATTAGATAAGTTATTCAATAGAACAAATGAAATATTATTTGGAACTCTTAGTGATTTGAATATATTTGAGACTGCTCCATTTGAACAGTCCAGTGCAATATTTAGTTTTTTCTTGAACTTTATATCTTTGGTTAACTTCTCTGAGAGATAATGTGTATAGAGATCCACAGTTGACTGGTCAACATTTAAATCACAATCAATTTCTTTTTGAAAATTATCTTGAGAATTAACGATTTCCTCAATTGCTTTTTCTTCATTTCTTGAAATTTTATACCCATTATGACCAAAGATTTTTATACCGTTATCATTGTAAGGGTTATGAGATGCAGTTATTTGAATACCAATTGAATCTTGAGATTTGTTATGCGAAAGAATAAAAGGTAAGGCTGGTGTAGGCAGCATTCCCAAAAACTTGATAGAATATGCTTTTTCGAAAAGAATACCTTCTAATAGATTTTTATAGACTGATTTAAATGATTCTCTTCCATCATGAGCAATATAAATATTTTTGATATTATTATCTAATATTTTGCTCAAGGCTAAGCCTATTTTTTTGATTGTAGGGTTGTCCATTGGAAAATTTCCATATGTCCCTCTAACTCCATCTGTTCCAAATAACTTCATTATGAATTTCTAATTAGTTCTTTGAAGTTCAATAACATTTTAGTTTCTCTAACGTCATGTACGCGAAGAATGCTAGTATTATTTTTAATCGCTATTACTGATGCAGCAAGACTGCCGTAAAGTCTATCTGTTACAGGTTTATTAAGAACATCACCAATCATGCTTTTTCTTGATATACCTGAGAGGACGCGATATCCCATGTTACTGAACTTTTCTAAGTTATTTAATATCTCATAGTTATGATCCAATGTTTTGCCAAAACCAAAGCCTGGATCAATGATAATATTACTTTTATCGATACCATGATTAATGCAAAGTTCCGCTCTATTTTTTAAATACCCATATATATCATCAACGACATTATCGTAAATTGGATTCATCTGCATAGTTTTAGGAGTACCTAACATATGCATTAATGAAATAGATAATCTATTAGATTTTATAATATCTAGAAGGTCTTTATCTTCAAGAGAAGAAATATCATTTACAATGTTTATTTCATATTTTAATAAATGGGAAATTACTTTTGAGCTTCTTGTATCTATGGATATAGGAATGTTTGAAATATCTCTTAAAGCTTCTACTAAAGGTTCAATTTTACGTATTTGATCTTTGCTTGAAACTGGGTTAGATCCTGGTTTAGATGATTCTGCGCCAATATCAATGATATCAGCACCATCATTAATTAATTTTTTTGCGTGATCAATTGATGCTTTTAGGCTATTAAATTTACCACCGTCATAGAATGAATTGTCGGTAATATTTAAAACTCCCATTATTTCTACTTTAGAATTCATTTTTAATTTCTGTTTAACATTTTATATTTTGCAACACGTTCTAAGAATTTTTTTTGAAACCATAGAAACTCATTATCTTTAATAATAAATTCTTGAAATTCAAACTTAGGTGTACATATTAGTATAACGCCTTGTTTAATATTAGTATTATGTTGCAAATTATGAGCGAGTGCGTAGGCTGCGGTTTGTAGAAAGTAATCTGTAATCCACTCTCTTCTTTTCGTTTTTGTTGATGATTTAAAATCAATAATAGATTCCTCGTTATTATAAACCCCACATAAATCTGTTGTACCTGCGTGTGAATCCGGGTAGAAAAGCGGTGTTTCGCAACCCCAAATTTCATTTAATTTTTTTTCTAATGCTTGATCAAGAATAACCTGTGACATTTTCTTTTCATTATCATTCATAATATCAAAATCAAGTGACTGTTTACCATGCAGTGCATCTTCGAGATGCTTATGCATTTTATCTCCTCTCGACATAGATTCTTTTGATATTCGTGATGCTTCTATTTGCCCAACCTTTTCCTTCCATGCAATTAAGGCATCCTTATCTTTTTGAGATTTAGTTTTATCGAGAATAGTCGTAACAGATGGTACTTTCTCACCATTTGAGCTATAAAATCTACCACCAGTTTTGTCTGTTACCCTGGAGAGATTACTATATGAAAATTTTTTATTCCAAAGATGTAACAATCAATTTAGTCCATGGTAGCTTTTTTTATATACTACCATGAACTAATTTTTAAGTCTTATGATGCAGGTGAAGCTGAAGGACTATCTTTTGAAGAGGTATTAGCCGGTTTACCAGATGAATCATTATCATCATCCGACCAACTATCAGGTGCATCAGGAACCTTACCATCCATAATTTGATCAATTTGTTCAACATCAATAGTTTCATACTTCATTAGTGCGTCTGCCATCAGATGCATTTTTTCTAGATTGTCTTTGATAAGCTTCGTAGCTCTTTGATACTGATGATCAATAATTTTTCTGATTTCAGAGTCTATAGAACTAGCAGTCTCATTCGACATGTTCTTACTTGTTTGAGATGCTGACTTGCCTAAGAATACTTCTTGTTCTTGCTCACTGTAGGCTAATGGACCCATCTTTTCAGAAAGACCCCACTTTGTTACCATATTTCTTGCTAAGTCCGTGGCTCTTTCAATATCATTTGAAGCACCAGTCGTTACCGCGTCATCACCAAAAATGACCTCTTCTGCAACTCTTCCGCCAAATAATGCTGCAATCATACTATTTATACGTTGTCTACTGTTACTGTATCTATCTTCTTCGGGTAAAAACATAGTAACACCAAGAGCTCTTCCTCTTGGAATAATGCTTACTTTATAAACTGGATCATGATCAGGAACTAACCTTCCTACAATTGCATGACCTGCTTCATGATAAGCTGTGAGTTTCTTTTCATCATCGTTCATGACCATTGATTTTCTCTCACCACCCATTAGAATTTTATCTTTAGCTTTTTCAAAATCATCCATATCAACAATTTTTTTATTAGCTCTTGCAGCAAATAGTGCAGCTTCATTTGCAAGATTAGCCAAGTCTGCCCCTGAGAATCCAGGAGTACCTCTTGCTAACAGTTTAGGATTTACATCATTTGCTATAGGTATTTTTCTCATATGTACTTTAAGAATCTGTTCTCTACCACGAATATCAGGCAGAGGAACTGTAACTTGTCTATCAAACCTGCCAGGACGTAACAAGGCTGGATCCAACACATCTGGTCTGTTAGTAGCTGCAATTACAATAACGCCTTCATTACCATCAAATCCATCCATTTCTACTAGCAATTGGTTGAGTGTTTGCTCACGCTCGTCGTTTCCGCCGCCTACACCTGCTCCCCTGTGTCTTCCTACTGCATCGATCTCATCTATAAAGATAATACATGGAGCATGTTTTTTTGCTGTCTCAAACATGTCTCTTACTCTTGAAGCACCAACACCAACAAACATCTCTACAAAGTCCGAACCGGATATTGTAAAGAATGGTACTTTTGCCTCTCCGGCGATTGCCCTAGCAAGGAGTGTTTTACCTGTACCAGGTGAACCTGACATCAATACTCCTCTGGGAATATTACCACCAAGGTTTTGAAATTTTGCAGGATCTCTGAGGAAATCAACAAGCTCTTTAACTTCTTCTTTTGCTTCTTCTACTCCAGCAACATCCTTAAATGTAACTTTCACTTGATCCTCAGTTTGCATTTTAGCTTTACTTTTACCAAATGACATTGCTCCACCTCGGCCACCGCCGCCTTGCATTTGTCTCATAAAGAAGATCCAAACACCAATTAGCAGAAGAAATGGAAACCAATGTATAAATATTTGAGCCAGAAAAGATTGTTTTTCCGGAGCTTTCCCGCTGATGCGAACCTTGCCTTTAATGAGTTCGCCTACCAATGCAGAATTATCTGTTTCAGGACTATAAGTTCTGAATGTTTCACCCGATTTGAATGAACCAGAAATTTCTCTTCCTGCTATTGTTACTTCCTCAACCTGACCGGTTTGGACTTGTTGCATAAAATCTGTGTAATTAAATTCTTGTGAGGCAGTATTTCTTCCTCCAACTCCTGTAAATAAAGACATAATTACAACCGCAATTACTGTCCAAATAACTAAATTTTTGACTAAGTCTCCCATAATACTCCCTTTCTTAGAATCATTCTAAGTGTGACACTGTTAATTAATAATTTCAATAATATCAGTCTTTATATCCATTACAAACAAAGAACACCTCATTACTGCTTCTTCTTGAGGAATCAGGCTTATAAGTTGCTACTTTGCTAAAAGACTGTTTCAGCTTTTCTCTTGAAAAATCATATGATGATCCAATGAAAAACTTCATAACTAAAACTCCATTTATTTTGAGTAAATCAGAACATATGCTAAGTATTGACTCAAGAATCTCAACGAAATTTGCCTGATCTACATCTTCTATACCACTAATGTTAGGGGCGATATCTGATAATACAAGGTCTGCTTTGTTCATTTTAGCGTATATTTGACTTCTATCCGCTAATTTATTGATATCCCCTTTGATAAAATGTACGCCTTTGATTTTTTTCATGTCAAGAAGATCTATAGCGACAAGATTTTTTTCCTTGAAGTTTCTGCTAACATACTCCGACCAAGAACCAGGGGCAGAACCTAAATCAAGTATGTTCTGAGAAGACTTAAAAATACTATATTTTTCTTGAATCTCATGAAGCTTATGAAATGCTCTAGATCTATAATTTCCAGTTTGGGATAACTTCACATACCTGTCTTTAGAATGTTTGTTAACCCAATTTTTTATACTTTTCTTTTTTGTCATATCGGTATAATCTATGTTCATGGCTAAAATAACATTGAAAGGTAATGAAGTTAACACAAATTCTGATATCGTTACCAAAGGCTCAATTGCTCCGGACTTCATCCTTGTGGATTCTGATTTACAAGATGTAAATCTCTCTAGTTTTGATGGTAAAAATAAAATATTAAGTATTGTTCCTAGTCTCGATACGCCTGTATGTCAAAAATCAACATTAGTTTTCAATGAGAAAGTGGCAGGACTTGATGATACAGTGATGCTAATTGTATCAAGCGACCTACCTTTCGCTATGAAAAGATTTTGCACAAGCGAATCTCTTGCAAATGTGATGCCTGTGTCGATGATGAGGTCAAGAAATTTTGCAAAAGATTATGGTGTTTTATTAGTAGATGGCCCGCTTTCTGGTATTACAACAAGAGCGATTGTTACAATCTCTAAAGATAACAAAGTACTTCACTCAGAACTTGTAACTGAAATTGCTGATGAACCTAACTATCAAGCTGCATTAGACTCAATTAAATAGTAATGTCCTTCACAAAAAAAATCATTGTTGCAATGATTTTAGGAATTATAGCCGGTATATTTTTAAATATATTTACTTATGATGTATCTGCAGATGATTCAATTGTTATAAATCTTTTTAGTGTAGTATCAGATTTATTTATTTCTGCCCTCAAGCTAGTTATTATTCCCCTGATATTTTTTTCCATAGTTTGCGGCATAATATCATTATCTGATGATGTTTCACTTTCTAGATTAGGTATCAAAACTTTATCGTTATATTTGCTAACAACTATCATAGCTATTTCGTTAGGTTTATTATTTTCATCATTTATAGATTATGAACCAATTTTATTATCAAATCTTGAGAGTGATGTTTCTATAGATAATATTGAAACTGAGTCAAATTTCTTCCCAACTAATATCTTTAAATCACTATCCAATGGAAATATCATTCATCTATTAATTTTCTCTGTTCTAATTGGTATTGCAGCAAGTAAAGTTAAAGATAAAGTTAAAACTTTTGTTAATTATTTTAATGAATTTAATGCTGTGATTAATGAGCTTGTAAAGATAATCATATCTTTTACGCCAATCGCAGTATTTTGTATTTTATCAAAAACATTTGCTACTCAAGGTCTTGAAACACTCACGCCACTAATGGGTTATTTTTTTACGGTCGTTTTTGTACTGCTATTTCATTTCTTTATAACTTTTTATTTCATGTTAAAAACTTTCACGAACCTAAGCCCAAAGAAATTTTTTATCAATATAAAAGACGTCATTGTTTTTACATTTAGTACATCCAGTAGCAGTGCATCAATTCCGTTTACACTTAAAGCTGCTAATGAGAAATGTGGTATAAATAAATCGATAAGCAGTTTTACGATTCCATTAGGTGCAACTATAAATATGGATGGAACTGCAATTATGCAGGGTTGTGCGACATTTTTCCTGGCCAGTCTCTATGGTATTGATCTTGGAATGCCTGAAATACTTACAATCGTGATAACGGCAACAATTGCTTCCATAGGTACTGCGGGTATACCTAGCGCTGGAATAATAATGCTAACAGTAATTTTTACTCAAATAGGCATCCCTTTAGAGGGTATAACATTACTCTTAGGTGTTGATAGATTGCTTGATATGATGAGAACCTCTGTTAATGTGAGTGGTGACCTTTGTATAAGTTGCATAGTTGCTAATAGTGAAAATAGAATAGATGAGACTATTTTTAAATCTTAATTAACAGTTAAAGACTCATGTCTTAGCTTTAAATCAACAGCATCAAAATCATCTATAAATTTAATTGCTTTACAAAAAGCTTTGGCTCCAGACACTGTTGTCGTTAAGGATATTTTATGATTCTGAGCCTCTTTTCTTATTGAGAATGAATCTTTTATGGAGCGTACACCCTCGGTCGTATTTATTATTAAATGAACTTCGTTATTTTTTATCATATCTACAATATGAGGATGTCCATCTTTTACTTTATTAATTTTAGTACATGATACTCCAGATTCTTTGAGGTGAAGATAAGTTCCAGAGGTTGCGTAGATATCAAATCCCATATTTATAAGTTCTGCTGCTACTTCACATATTGGTTCTTTATCGTGATCTCTTACACTGATAAATACATTCCCAGTTTTAGGTAAAATAACACCAGCTGCTCTCTGAGCTTTAAAATATGCTTCACCGAATGATTTACCAAAACCCATAACTTCTCCAGTTGATTTCATTTCAGGTCCCAATAATACATCTACCTCTGGAAATTTAGAAAATGGGAAAACAGCCTCTTTAACAGAAAAATAAGAATTATTTTTTCTTTCTGTTGGTAAACTTAATTCCTTAATGGTAGCACCTGACATGACTAGAGCGCCTAGTTTTGCTAGTTGGAGTCCAATAGCTTTTGAGACAAATGGTGCTGTTCTTGATGCTCTTGGATTTGCTTCTAATAAAAATATTTGATCATCTTTAATGGCGAATTGGGCATTCATTAAACCTATCACTTTTAATGCCATAGCTAATTTAGAAGCTTGATCTTTCAGTTCATCAACGATTTTATCTTTAAGAGTGTACGGTGGTAGCGAACAACCTGAATCGCCAGAATGTATACCTGCTTCTTCTATGTGTTCCATGATACCAGCTACATAAACATCTTTACCGTCGCAAAGAAGATCAATATCAACTTCTATAGCATCATTTAGAAACTTATCCAGAAGGATAGGCGAATCATCAGAGACATCTACAGCTTCTTTCATATATTTTTCTAAATCAGAAGTATTAGTAACAATTTCCATAGCTCTTCCACCAAGAACATAGGATGGTCTTACAACCAATGGGTAGCCTATCTCTTCGGCAGATTTTTTTGCTTCAGCAATATTGGTTACAGTTTCATTCATAGGTTGTCTTAAACCTAATGACTCAACCAAAACTTTGAATCTTTCTCTATCTTCTGCCAAGTCAATAGAATCAGGAGAAGTTCCTATTATTCTTACGCCACATTTCTCAAGTTCATCTGCAAGTTTCAAAGGTGTTTGTCCTCCATATTGAACAATTACACCCCATGGTCTCTCAATGTCTATTATAGACATTACATCCTCTACTGTGAGTGGCTCAAAGTAAAGTCTGTCAGAAGTATCGTAGTCAGTAGAGACAGTCTCAGGATTACAATTTATCATAATTGTTTCAAACCCAGCCTCTTTGAGTGCCATAGAGGCATGTACACAACAGTAATCAAATTCTATTCCTTGTCCAATTCTATTTGGTCCACCACCAAGGATAATAACTTTTTTATTGTCTGTAGGATTAGATTCACAAAAGTCAGAATATGTAGAATACATGTATGCTGTTGATGATTTAAATTCTGCTGCGCATGTGTCAATTCTTTTAAAAACTGGGCTTATAGATTTGTCCTTACGGAAATCTCTAATATTTTTTTCGCTAGTGTTGTATAACTTTGCTAATCTCCTATCGGAAAATCCGACTGATTTCATTGCACATACTTCTTCTTTTGTTAGTTCAATTGATTTATCTTTTATTTTATTTTCAGAAATAATGATTTCATATACTTGACTAAGAAACCATTTATCAATAAAAGACAAATTGAAAACATCATCTATGCTCATACCTTCTCTGAAAGCTTGTGCAACATAAAGAATTCTATTAGAGGATGGCGTTGATATTTCTTTGACTATCAAATCTTGTCTCTCTTTTGGTGACAGTGATTCTTCAAATATAATTTCATCGAATCCATCTATACCAACCTCCAGTCCCCTCAATGCTTTTTGAAGAGATTCTTTAAAACAACTGCCAATTGCCATTACCTCGCCTACTGACTTCATTTGGGTTGTAAGATGAGAATCAGCCTCTTTAAATTTTTCGAATGCAAACCTTGGTATTTTGGTTACAACATAATCAATGCTTGGTTCAAATGATGAAGGGATTACATCTCCAGTGATTTCATTTCTTAGTTCATCCAAGGTATAACCGATAGCTAATTTAGCTGCAACTTTAGCGATAGGAAAACCTGTAGCTTTTGATGCAAGTGCAGAAGATCTAGAAACCCTTGGATTCATTTCAATGACATAAATTTTTCCATTATCTGGATTAATTGCAAATTGAACATTTGATCCACCTGTATCAACTCCAATTTTTCTAAGAACTTGAATAGACTGGTTTCTAAGGTTTTGATATTCCTTATCTGTAAGAGTTTGTGCTGGAGCTATTGTAATCGAATCTCCTGTATGAACTCCCATTGGATCTAAATTTTCTATAGAGCAAACAATTATGCAATTATCATTCTTATCCCTGACAACTTCCATTTCGAATTCTTTCCATCCGATTACTGACTCTTCTAGAAGAACCTCATTCGTTGGTGATAAGTCTAGACCTCTTTTAACTATTTTCTCAAAGTCTTGTTTGTTGTATGCAATGCCTCCGCCTGATCCGCCTAATGTAAATGAAGGTCTTATAATAATTGGGTAACCAATGTCTTTTTGAATCACTAATGCTCTATCAAAATCTTTAGCAACATAAGCTCTTGGTGTTTCAAGACCAATATCTGTCATCGCATTTTTAAAGAGTTCTCTATCCTCAGCCATATCAATAGAATCAACGCTTGCTCCAATTATCTTGACATTATATTTTTCAAGAATCTTATGTCTATTGAGATCTAATGTTGTGTTAAGCGCAGTCTGACCACCCATGGTTGGAAGAATTGCATCTGGTTTTTCTATAGCAATAATTTTTTCTATATTCCTCCAATGTATTGGTTCAATATAAATTTTATCTGCCATATCAGGATCGGTCATGATTGTAGCAGGGTTAGAATTTACAAGAATAGTTTTTATACCCTCTTCTCTAAGAGCTTTACATGCTTGAACACCAGAGTAATCAAATTCACATGCCTGACCGATAATAATTGGCCCTGCACCGATTACCAAAATACTATTTATTCCGTTTTCTCTAGGCATTTTTCTTTTTCATATTGTCTATAAACTTTATAAATAAATTATAAATATCTTGTGGGCCAGGACTAGCCTCTGGATGTCCCTGGAAGCCATATGCAGGAGTATCTGTTAATTCAATTCCTTGAAGAGATTCATCAAAAAGAGATTTATGCGTGATTTTATGGATGCTTTTTAATGAATCTTTATCCACTGCAAATCCATGGTTCTGACTGGTTATGTAAACCCTACTTGTATTAACATCAATTACGGGGTGATTTGCGCCATGATGGCCAAACTTCATTTTATAGGTTTTTGCACCACTTGCTAAACACATCAACTGAAAACCTAAGCATATTCCAAAAATTGGTATTTGTTTTGATAATAAGTTTCTGATGTTGTTTATGGCATAGTCACATGCTGCAGGATCCCCAGGGCCATTAGATAGAAATACTCCATCGGGTTTATTTTTCAATACTTCATTATAAGTAGTCTCTGCAGGGACAACAGTCACATCGCAACCCAAATCAGTAAGTATTCTTAATATATTTTTTTTAATGCCATAATCATAAGCAAATACTCTCAGCTCTTTTTGACCTTTTGAAGACTCAACATTTACTAAATCATGTGTTCCTTCATTCCAAATATATTGCTCTTTAGTTGTCACATTTTTTGCTAAATCTAATCCATTTAGACCTGGGAATTTTGATAACAAATCCTTTGCTTGATCCAATTTTTTTATATCTGGCACTATACATCCATTAATAGAACCTTTTTCTCTTAGAAGTGATGTCAAATATCTTGTATCTACCGAGCATACAGCAGAAATCGTTTTGTCCTTGAGGAATTCAAGAAAATTATTTTCGTTTCTCCAACTACTTTCTTTTGTAGGGTGATTTCTGATAATAATTCCTGAGCATCCGTTATAGCTAGACTCATAATCATCGACATTAACTCCAGTGTTCCCAATATGTGGATTAGTAAAAGTAACGATTTGTTTATCGTATGATGGATCAGTAATAATTTCCTGATATCCAGTCATAGATGTATTGAATACTATTTCACCTATGGTAATTGAATCATATCCAATTGATTCAGCAGGTATTACCGTGCCGTCCGCTAGAAGAATCGCAGAAGATTTCAAGTATTTTTCCTTGTTTTAAATAAAAAAAAAGATGCCTCGATTCGAGTCATCTTATATGTCGTTTAGCAGGTTCCACTAAAACTAAATGATACGATAAAACTATATGCTATGTCTAATAGATAATACGTTTTTATAGATTTCTTTTTTTGAATCACTTGAAATAAGGTTGATTACCTCAACTATATCTTTGTTAGTGAATTTTTTCTTGATTAGCTGTTCTATAATTTTCAGGTAATCTCTATCTGAGGTCTTAAATGAAGATTTTGTTGAAATAATAATGACAAACTCTCCTTTGGGAGGATTATCACTAAAATAATTAATCAAATTTGAGACACTGTCATGAATAATAGTTTCAT
>ERZ802831.1130-NODE-1130-length-13425-cov-13.9466_pt1 | contig 13425 bp, 11 predicted proteins | sample MGYA00345655_ERZ802831 | MGnify/ENA primary metagenome ERZ802831 (study PRJEB30503, sample SAMEA104212376) | marine metagenome | biome: Westerlies Biome; feature: [SRF] surface water layer (ENVO:00010504) within the epipelagic zone...; material: water...
AATGCTGGTTATGGTGGTGGGTACGCCTGCTCTGAGTTTACTTGGCAGTATCGGCGCCGCGTTGACCGTTGGGTTCAGTCGTGGCGGGGCGATCTTGGCGTTACTAATCTTACCGCTATTTTTACCCGTGCTTATTTTTGGTAGCGCGTGTATCAGCACGGCGGCAAGTGGCCTAAGCTTTACTGCACCTATGACCTGGCTGGCATTGGTTAGTTCCAGTTCTCTATTGTTAGCGCCGTGGGCAACTTGGGCTGCGTTAAAAATCAGTGTTGAAATGCAGTGAAAAACATCCATAAAGACCTCATGGAAAGGCAAGGAGCGATCCATTGAGCGGAGCCATTACTACATCTTTGAAACAACTCTGGCATAAGCTCGGATCGCCGCGGTGGTTCTATCAAATTACTCAAAGTTGGGTGCGGTTCTTTGGCGCTATGGCAGTACTGTTGCTTGTTGTTGGCTGCGTATGGGGCCTCGCTTTTGCACCCGCAGATTATCAGCAGGGCAATAGCTTTCGAATTATGTACGTGCACGTGCCGGCTGCAATGGTGTCGCAGTCGCTGTATTTGGGCATGGGGGTGGCCGGATTCATCGGCTTGGTTTGGCGTATGAAGCTTGCAGATGTCGCGATTGCAGCAACGCTGCCGTTGGGTATTACTCTGACCGCGCTGGCCCTATTTTCTGGCAGCGTTTGGGGCCGCCCGACTTGGGGCAGCTGGTGGGAGTGGGACGGCCGCACTGTTTCGACGCTGGTCATGTTATTCCTCTATTTAGGCATCTATGCACTGCGCGAGGCTATTGCGGAAACGAACTTACGCGCCCGAGCGGCAGCTTTGGTTGCGTTGGTGGGGACCGTTAATATCCCTGTGATTAAGTATTCTGTGGAATGGTGGAATACCTTGCATCAACCCGCGTCATTCTCCCTCACCGAAAAACCTGCGATGCCCGCAGAAATGTGGCTGCCATTGCTGGTTATGGTTTTAGGGTTTTACTGTTTCGCAGGACACAATGTGTTGTCACGGATGCGCTTAGAAATTTTGCGCCGAGAAGCGAATACGCGCTGGGTAAACGAACTTTACACAGATTCCGAAGTCGCGCTGCCAACAGCCAAAGGGACGTAACGTCAGCACTATGTATTTCTCAACAATAGGCGAGTTGATTGCTATGGATGGCCACGGCGGCTTTGTATGGCTGGCATATAGCACCACTATATTGGTCCTGATGATCAATTACGCTGCTGCCCGTCTCGCTATCCGCAAACAAGAACGCGCCTTGCGGTGGCGCCAGGAGGTTGCTGCGTTACAACACAAGCAAACTAAACAGCCCATGGAGCAGAGTGATACATGAACCCAAGGCGCAAGCAGCGATTATTTATGACGTCCTTTGTCCTCGTGGCGACGGCTTTAACCGTTTCGTTGGTATTTATGGCGCTCGAGCAGAACATGAACATGTTCTACCCCCCGGCTGATGTTGCAGAGGGTAAGGTGCCGCTTAATCAAACGTTGCGCGCCGGAGGTATGGTGCTCGAGGGCAGTGTAGAGCGAGCGAGTGACAGCCTGGCGGTCGCATTTACCCTTACCGACTATCAGGGTTCTGACTTTGTTGTAACGTACACAGGAATTTTGCCCGATTTGTTTCGTGAGGGTCAGGGGATACTGGTTGAGGGAATGTTGAATCAAGCAGGTGTCTTCGAAGCCGTTGAAGTGTTAGCAAAGCACGACGAGAACTATATGCCTCCTGAATTGATGGATATGCCTGGGACGGTATCCGCCGCTACGGCTGCCGAGCCTTTGCCTAGGTTGGGTGAGCGCCGATGATTCCAGAGCTTGGGCTTTATAGTTTGATTCTGGCCGGTTGTCTGGCGCTCGCCACGAGTGGCGGTGGATTAGCGGGGGCTGCGAATCCGGTGCTGCAGCGCTGGGTGTTGTCTTTGACCATAGGGCAATGGCTCTTCTGCGCGCTTGCTTTTGGCGCGTTAATTTGGTCTTTCGTCACTGATGATTTTAGCGTTGCTTATGTTGCTAACCACTCCAATTCGTTGCTGCCGTGGTACTACAAGGTCAGCGCTGCGTGGGGTGGGCATGAGGGGTCATTTCTACTCTGGATTTTGATCATGAGTAGTTGGATGTTGGCGTTAGTCTTGCGCAGTCAAAATTATCCGCCGCCTCTGGTTACTCGTGTCTTGGCTGTACTTGGGTTGATGAATCTTGGGTTCATCTGTTTTGCCGTATTCACGAGTAATCCGTTTTTGCGGTTAATACCTATGACGCCTGCGGACGGGGCTGACCTTAACCCTCTGCTGCAAGATTTTGGCTTAATAGTGCATCCACCATTGCTCTATTGTGGGTACGTAGGGTTAGCGGTGCCGTTTGCGTTCGCTGTCGCCGCCCTACTTGAAGGGCGTGTCGATGCGGCATGGGCGCGTTGGTGTAAAACGTGGACAAATATGGCCTGGGCCTTTCTTACGTTAGGGATTGCGTTAGGCAGTTGGTGGGCGTACTACGAACTTGGTTGGGGCGGGTGGTGGTTTTGGGATCCGGTGGAGAATGCTTCATTTATGCCCTGGCTTGCTGCCACGGCGTTGGTGCACTCATTGGCCGTTACCGATAAGCGCGGTGCGTTTAAAAGCTGGACATTGTTGTTGGCCATCGCCGCGTTTTCACTCTCGTTACTCGGTGCGTTCATCGTTCGGTCGGGTGTTCTGACGTCCGTTCACTCATTTGCAGTAGATCCGGAGCGTGGTCTATTTATTCTTTTGTTTTTGCTGGCAGTGGTCGGCGGCTCGCTTACTTTGTATGCGTTGCGTGCAGGCCGGGGCGTGGTTCACGTGTCCTACGGGCTGCTAAGTCGTGAATTTTTCATGCTCATCAACAACGTAATATTGGTGGTGTCGCTTGCGGTTGTGTTGTGGGGCACGCTAGCGCCCATTGGCTATGAGGCGATCACCGAGGCAAAGATTTCCGTAGGGCCACCATTTTTTAACGTCTTCTATGTGCCCTTGGGATGTGCGCTAGCCGCCGTGCTCGCGGTGTTGCCTGGAATTAATTGGAAACGCACCATTGCCGCGCGGTTGCAGCCGGTACTGGTTGCGGGCTTAGGGGGCCTGCTGGTCGCTGTGCTGGTTTGGTTTGTGCTGGATCCTGCTTCGTTGACGGTTGCAACCGCGGTGGGTCTTGCCGCGTGGGTTATCACTTCTCATGCCGCAGATCTCTGGGGCAAGCGCAAGGCTCTGTCTCGAGCATATATAGGTATGACCATGGCGCACCTTGGATTCGCTGTAACGATCATCGGTATCGCGGTAACGGCCACCCAATCTGTGGAGCGCGATGTTCGGATGTTGCCTCAAGACACTATTGAACTGGCGGGCATGAAGGTCACGTTCCTAGGGGTGAAGGCGGTGGAGGGACCTAATTACTTGGCCCAGCAGGGTGTATTCGTGGTTAGTAATGGCGACACTGATTTTTCCTTACGCCCAGAGAAGCGACGTTATCTTTCTGGCGGTAATGTGATGACAGAGGCGGGTATTCGTGCTGGATGGTTCGCTGATACATATATTGCTTTGGGTGAATCCTTAGAGACAGCGCAAGGCGCTTGGGCCGTACGTTTGCACTATAAGCCACTTGTCCGCTGGATCTGGCTGGGCGCGGTATTGATGGCGTTTGGTGGCATGTTTGCGGTTTTGGATAGACGCTACCGCACACTGCGAGCGCGGCGGCCAAGCGCTGATATGGCAGCGGCGTTGTCATGAATAAGGTGCGGCTGTTCGTGCCATTGATTTTGTTTCTTTCGATCTGCGGTGTAGGTTATGTCGGATTCAGCTTGGACGATCGGCACCAGCTGCCCTCGGCGCTCTTGGGCAAACCTTTTCCGGAATTTCACGCAGTCGCATTGCTCGATACGCAGAGGCGTATCAGCAAGGATGACTTATTGGGGCGGCCAACTTTAGTAAATGTATGGGCGACGTGGTGCCCGACATGTAAGAGTGAGCATAACGAGTTGTTGCGGATTGCTGGGGGCACGGATGTGCGTTTAGTTGGCGTCAACTACAAGGACGATTCGCAACAAGCGCGCAATTGGCTGGCTCAGTTTGGCAACCCGTATGAGCTGGTTATTGTTGATGAGGACGGTGCGCTAGGGGTTGAACTGGGCGTCTACGGCGCGCCGGAAACTTTTTTACTCGATCAATCTGGGCGGGTAGTTTATAAGCGCGTGGGCGATGTGAACCCACGGATTTGGCGCGATGAATTGCAGCCGCGGCTTGCTGAACTCGGTGTGCAGATTGATGCGGGTATGATGAGCTCACGATGATCAAGTACGTCACAATGCTTATAGTGCTGAGCGGTATTTTTGGGCTGGCTCATGGTGCATCCACGGTGGACGTGCTGACCTTTGATTCTGAGCAACAGCAGCGTCGCTATAAAGCCTTGATCGATGAGTTTCGGTGCCCGAAATGCCTAAATACCAATTTGTCTGGCAGTGATGCGCCAATTGCCCTGGATCTGCGCCGCAGTGTGTACCGGTTGGTTCGTAATGGCGAGAGCGATCAAGAGATACGGGATTTTTTGCAGCAGCGCTATGGAGACTTTGTTTTATATAAGCCGCCGTTCGCCGGGCGTACCGCCTTTATCTGGCTAATTCCGATTGGGTTGCTGTTGCTTGGTGTGGCTGTTCTGATTGCATTACAGGGTCGCGGGCGGCGTCAGCAGGCGGCAGGTTTGAGCGCAGCAGAAGTCCAAAGGCTGGACGAAATACTGGCCAACGATGACTAGCGTAATAGGTTTCATCGGGTTAGCACTGATGGCGCTGGGATTTATGGTAGTGCCATTGCTGCGCTCAAAAGTCGCCAACTTAACGAGCCGAGGCGCCCATGGTGCGCATCGACGCTGGTATCGCGAGCGTTTGCACGAATTAGACTACGAAGCTGTTGATCCTGAGGCGCGCGAGGCTTTGCAGCAAGAGCTTGCGGCGGTAGTTCTGGCCGAGGACGATGCTGCGGAATCTCTTCGTGGACCGCAAAACAGGACGATTGCGCGGAGCTGGATCTTGACGGCGAGCGTGCTGACGTTGGTGCTCAGTGCGGTGGTTTATAACCGTCAGGGTGATGCCGGGTCGTCTCTTATTCGAGGCGCAGAGGTTGTTTTGACGCTTGACGAGCGCGAGCAAGCAGAGGCACTGCGGGTCTGGCATGAGCGCCTCCAAGCGCGGGTTGCTAATGCTCCGGAAGACGCCAAGAGTTGGTACTTGCTCGGTCACGCGCAACTGAAACTCGGACAGCCAGCAAAGGCCGTCCAAGCGTTTTCGACGACAGACGCGTTAACAACGAATGACATCAGCGTGAAAGTATACTGGCTCCAGGCACGGTTGCTCGCGAACAATGGCGAGTTGGATGTTGCGAGCGAGGTGATCGCTAACGATATACTGGCCCTTGATCCTAACAACGGTCCAGTATTGGAGTTGCTCTCGATTTCGATGATGCAACGTGGTGATTTACCTAAAGCCATCAAATTCATGAACCGGGCCCTTACCGCAACGGCGAGTGTGGAGCGGCAAATTGGTTTGGCCGGTGCGATGCGTGTATTACGTGGCCGTATGCAAGCCGATTCACCTCATCTGCAAGTCGCAATCACAGCGCCGGAGCCGCCGACTGGCGACGCAACAGTGTTTGTGGTTGCGCGTCCGCCCGGTGGTGGTATGCCGTATGCCGCGGTTCGTCGGCCGGCAGCGATGTTGCCGTTCACGGTCTTGTTAGATGATCTCGTCAGCATGAGCGAACAACGCGTGCTGTCGGCCGCGGAGCAATTTGAAGTGGTGGTTCGATTGAGTCGCAGTGGCACCGCCCAAGCGCAATCCGGCGATTGGGTTTGGCGTTCAGGTCCGCTCAATCGGCAAGATTATGCAGCCGGGAAAAAGCTCCATGCCACTCTTAATTCGCCATGACTGCTGACCGCATAAGGGTGGCTATAGATGACAAAACTATTAGCTAATAATCTCGGATAGATTAGACTTCGTGTTGAGGTTAGAGCTTGATTTTGAGGGTGGATCAGGCCGCAGCGTTAGCCAAATCCTTAGTGACGATAAGTATTACGTGAAGGAATCTATGAGGCTTAAGCAGATCAAATTAGCTGGTTTTAAGTCGTTCGTAGATGCCACGACCGTGACCCTGCCCGGTAATCGCTGTGCGGTTGTTGGCCCAAACGGCTGCGGTAAATCTAATATCATTGACGCCGTGCGTTGGGTCATGGGTGAGAGCTCGGCTAAGCAGTTGCGCGGCGAAAGCCTCACCGATGTAATTTTTAATGGCTCGACCACACGCAAACCAAATTCGGCTGCGAGTATTGAGCTTGTATTTGACAACTCAGACGGACGCATCGGAGGGGAATTTGCTGCTTACGCCGATATAGCGATCCGCCGTGAGGTCAGTCGTGATGGCCAGTCCAATTACCTGCTGAACGGCAGCCGATGTCGACGTCGCGATATTCAAGATATATTTCTGGGCACCGGATTTGGCCCACGCAGTTATTCGATTATCGAACAGGGCATGATTTCCCAATTGGTGGAAGCTAAACCCGAAGAGCTTAGGGTGTATTTGGAAGAGGCCGCAGGGATTTCCAAATATAAAGAGCGCCGTCGAGAAACCGAAAATCGCATCAAGCATACCCGGGAAAACCTCGAGCGAATTAACGATATTCGCGAAGAACTAGGTCGCCAACTGGACCGTCTGCAGCGCCAAGCGCAGGCCGCTGAGCGCTACCGCGAACTCAAGACGCAGGAGTCTTTGCTCAGTGCGCAGTTTTTTGCGCTGCGTTACAACGGCTTTGCTGAAGTGTTGCAAACAACCCAGCAAAAGATTGCCGAACTTGAGTTGTCACTCGAAAAAACAGTGGCTCAGCAGCGTCGCGTAGATACCGGCATAGAGGAGCAGCGTCAGCACGCTGCGGATCAATCAGAGCGGGCGAATGAAATCCAACAAAAATTCTATGAGTTGGGTACAGAGATCGCGCGGATAGAGGAAACACTGCAATTTAACCAACAACGCTCGCAGCAATTGAAAGAAGATCTTCACGGGGCAGAGCAACGGCGTACGGAGACGCAACAGCAGTTGAGTATGGACGAGCAGCAAATTGCAGAAATGCAGCGGCAACTGGAAGAGCTCGAGCCGGGTTTACAAAAGGCGCAAGATGCTGATGCTGAGGCGCAGCAGAGTCTAACGGAGCAAGAGAGTCAGGCGCATGAGGTGCAACAGCGTTGGGAACAGTTTTTGTCTGTAGCTGCTGAAAACCAGCGCGAAATCGAAGCGCAGGTGTCGCGCCTTGAGTACTTGCAGCAATTGGTTCAGCGGTTGCGAACGCTTCGCCAACGCAACGAAGAAGCCATGCTGCAAACGGTGGACCAGCCTCAAGAGGGGGATCAGCTTGTTGAGCAGTTGGCGCTACAAATTACAGATTTAGAGAGCGCGGACCGCTCTCTCACTCAGCGTATTGAAGAATGTCTGGAGAACTTGACACTTGCCCGTGAGCAAGTGGTCGGGCAAGAACGGGCTTTAGAGGCGGCACGCAGTGGCGTACAAGAGTTGCGGCACCAACTGGCGAGTCTGCAGGCCGCCCAAGATGCAGCTCTGGGCCAAGACGTTCAGGAAGCGGAGTCTTGGATAGAATCTCAGGGGCTGGGCGAGGCGCGACGGGTGGGCGAGCATCTGGCAGTTGTCGCTGGGTGGGAGCGTGCGATTGAGGCGGTCCTAGGGCGATTCCTGCGAGCGATTCAAGTCGATAGTCTCGAGGATTATGCAGATTCGTTAGTGAATCTGGCAGAAGGCGATGTAGCGCTGGTTGAATATCGAGATAATCTGGATCAAGAGTCACCACGAAATGTGGAATTTGATTTGCCGGCAGCGGCCTCGTTGGTTCGTTCTGAAGCGGTTGCTGCCGGCTCGTTATTATTTGGCGTCTATGTCGCGCAAACGATTGAGGTGGCCCTGGCAAATCGCCGTTACCTCAGTTCTGGTCAGAGCATTATCACCCGTGAGGGGCTCTGGGTCGGCGGCGATTGGATGCGTGTACTGCATGAGGGCGATCAGACTCAGGGGATCATTGAGCGTGGGCAGGCGATCGAGCAACTTCTCCTCAATGTAGAGGATGCCGAACAAGAACTGGCGCTGCTGCAGAAGGATTTGCAGGAGCAGCGTGGTCGAATCGAACAACTCGAGGCCCAGCGTGAAGTGTTACAGCTGGAGTCGAATAGCCTGACCCAGAATTTGGGCGAGCGCCGCACAGACCATGGTGTCCGCCAAGTTAAGTTAGAGGAGGCCGAGGCTCGTAAGGCCCAATTGCAGCGAGATACAGAGCAACTTAACGAACAGATTAGTGAGGAGCAGAGCCGTTTAGAGAAGACTCAGGAGCGCGTGCAAGAAGTCCAATCTATCGCCGCTGAGCATGAGGGTCAGCGAGTCGCATTGGCCAGCGAGCGCGATCAGATGAATGCTCGGACGCAGCAATGCCGCGAGTTGGCAGGGCAGAGTCGTGATCAATTGCACGAGCTTAATGTGCGTTATCAAGCTGTGCAGTCGCAACTCAAGGTTAGTCTGACGGCTCGTGAACGGCTGTTAAGTCAGCAACAGGATTTACAAAAGCAGCTTGAGCACGTGCGTCAAAGCATTGCGCAGGCACAGCAGCCACAGCCGCAGTTGCAGCAGCAACTGACGGATAAGTTGGCCGCGCGGGTTGAGGTTGAAGCGCAGTTAAACATCGTTCGCCAAGCGCTGGCCAGCATTGAAGAAGGTATTAAAAGTCAGCAAGTTGAGCGGGAAAAGATCGAATCGCAGGTTGAGCAGGTGCGCGGTCATTTGGAGCAATCGCGGGTAGAGCGGCAGGGCATGGCAGTGCAAGAGGCTAATGTTCTGGACCAATTCCAAGCTACGGGACATGACTTAGCGGATGTGCAAGCGGCACTCCCTGAGGAGGCCAGTGAAGAGGCTTGGGCTGACGAATTGGAACGTATGGGGCGTCGAATCCAGCGTCTTGGGGCAATCAATTTAGCCGCCATCGAGGAGTATGACCAAGAATCGGAGCGCAAACAGTATCTAGATGCTCAGGCCGAAGATCTAGAACTCGCCATGCAGACCCTTTTAGACGCGATTGCCAAAATTGACCGGGAAACCCGCAGTCGTTTTAAAGATACGTTTGAGGCCGTGAACGGCAAATTGTCCGAGTTGTTTCCAAAAGTGTTCGGTGGTGGCCATGCCTATTTGGAACTTACTGGGGATGACATGCTCGACACAGGTGTGTCTTTGATGGCGCAACCGCCCGGAAAACGTAACGCTAGTGTCCATCTGCTGTCCGGTGGGGAAAAAGCTATGACGGCAGTCGCGTTGATTTTCTCAATTTTCCACCTTAATCCGAGTCCGGTTTGCTTGTTGGACGAGGTCGATGCGCCATTGGATGATATTAATGTCACGCGATTCGCCGGTTTAATTAAAGAGATGTCAGAAAATGTGCAGTTCTTGGTGATTACCCACAATAAGATCACGATGGAGATGGCGGACTATCTGATGGGTGTGACAATGCAAGAGGCTGGAGTTTCGCGGTTGGTTTCCGTTGATGTGGAGGCTGCTGCCGCTTTGGCGATTCTGTAATGTGGGTGCGGTGAGATTAGGCGTTTTAGGATGGTAGTCTTATTATGAAGAGCAGTTTCGCGATCTGCACAACTCGATGTTTTGCTTTGCCGAAAATTTGCGGCAAGGGAGGGTCATAGGTTGGATACAAAAGACATCATTCTTCTCGGTGGCGGGCTGCTTTTGATCGCGGTTATAGGGCACGGTATTTGGGTGACGAGAAGAGCCCGACGTGGCGCTTTAAAAATGGATATTTCGCCCAAAAACTTCCGCGATGTTGACGGAGAATTATTTCCAGAAGAGCCCGGTATGCGTGGCGAGTTACCGAATGGTGGCGCACGAATAGTTAGCGTTGCTGAAGATCTAGAGCCGCGACAAGTTAGTTTCGAACTCGACAGCGATCCACTTAAGTTGCGCCGCGATGAGCGGCATAAAAGCGCCCAAGAGCGGAAAGAAAAAGCCAAGGCGTTGTACAATTCAGCGCGTAAAACGTCCGCCCAGAGACAACGGCAGGTCGAGCGATCGGAGCTCGAAAAGAGCGCTGAGGAGCAGTCAGGCCTTAGTGAGTTAATTGTGTTACATCTGCTCGCTGGCCCTGAGCAAACATTTGCTGGTGCAGATCTCGTTGCGGCGCTGCGAAACGAGGGCTTGCGTTTTGGGGAAATGAACATTTTCCACTATCTGCACGAGGACACTGGAAGCCAGCTTTACAGTGTTGCGAGCGCGATCGAGCCTGGAACCTTTGATCTGGCAGATTTATCTGCACTGTGCTCACCTGGGCTTACTTTTTTTCTGCAACTGCCGGCAGAGGTTGATGGGATAGAAGCATTAGAGCATATGGTTGAAGCGGCTCAGAGTGTTGCGAGAACTCTTGGCGGTGATCTTAAAGACGAAAACATGAGTGCTTTAACCAGACAAACGGTGGAACATTTGCGTGAAAGAGTCAGTGACTTTGCCCGCCGTTACCTCACCCAGCAAGCGTACGAATCAGACGCGTGACCGAGCAGAACATCGATGTTGAGCAGCGACTCTTCGAGTTGCGAGCAAGCCTGCATCACCATAACCATTGTTACCATGTCTTGGATACGCCCGAGATCGCAGACGCCGAATACGATGCTTTGTTCGATGAGTTGCTGCGGCTAGAGGCGTCGCATCCAAACTGGGTTACCAAGGACTCGCCGAGTCAGCGGGTTGGCGCAGCGCCTGCGGAACAGTTTGAAAAATTTCAGCATCGCCGCCCGATGTTGTCCTTAGACAAAAGCACCGATGCCGATGAATTGAGTGATTGGATGCAACGTTGCCGCAGTCGGTTGACGAACCCGCGCGGGTTAGATTTCATTTGCGAGCCGAAGATTGACGGTGTTGCTGTGGCGCTGACGTATCGCGACGGTTCGCTGGTTTCGGCAGCGACACGCGGTGATGGACTTACCGGTGAAAACATTATCGCAAATGTTAGAACAATTGCTGCAATACCGCTGAAACTGATGGGCGACGATATTCCCCAGGCTTTTGAAGTAAGGGGCGAGATCTACATGGCGCACAGCGACTTTGACGACTTCAATCGAAAGGCTGCTTTGCAACAGCAAAAGCCACTATTGAATCCTCGTAATGGTGCGGCTGGAAGTTTGCGCCAACTCGACTCGAGAATTACTGCGAGCAGACCGTTAACAATGTTTTGCTATAGCGTTGGATGGTCCGAGGGTGATTGGCAGCCGGCAACTCATGCTGAGGTGTTACGCCAATTTGGACTTTGGGGCTTTCGAACGAACCCAATGACACGTGAGGTCAGTGGGTTAGAAGACTGTTTGGATTATATTCAGCAGTTGCAGTCCGCGCGAGATGACCTAGGGTACGATATTGACGGCGTTGTGGTGAAGGTCAATCAATTGGCATTGCAAGCAGAACTCGGTAACGTGACTCGTAAACCCCGCTGGGCGATTGCTTTCAAGTACCCTGCGGAGGAAGCGACCACGCGGTTGCTGGATGTTGATTTTCAGGTTGGGCGGACTGGCGCTATTACGCCTGTTGCGCGATTAGAGCCCGTTTTCGTAGGTGGTGTCACCGTCACTAATGCAACGCTGCATAATATGGACGAGATCCAGCGGCTTGGATTACGTATCGGCGATCAGGTCATGATTCGTCGAGCAGGCGATGTGATTCCGCAAGTACGCGGAGTTGTGAAAGGTAAACGCCCTGTGGACGCCAGCGAAGTGCTCATCCCGCAAAATTGTCCATCGTGTGGCAGTCAGGTGCAGCGTTCGGAGGGCGAAATCGTTATCCGATGCAGTAGCTCGGCCAACACTTGTCCTGCCCAACGCAAAGAGGGCATCCGGCATTTTGCCTCGCGTCTCGCGCTGGATATCGACGGACTCGGAGATAAAATCGTTGAGCAATTGGTAGACGCTGGCTTGGTCAAAGATGTTGCCGATCTATTTGTTCTAGAGGTGGCTGCGCTCAATGGCTTGGAGCGTCTGGCGCAGAAATCGGCGGAAAATTTGCGTAAGGCGATAGAAGCGAGCAAACGGACTACGTTGCCACGTTTTATTTATGCTCTGGGGATTCGTGAAGTTGGCGAAGCGACCGCGCATGGGCTGGCGATGCATTTTAAAAACCTAGGTGATTTAAGGGATGCTGATCTAGAGGCTCTGGAGCAAGTAGCCGATGTCGGCCCCATAGTCGCGAGGTCCATTCATGACTATTTTCGCAGCGCTGATAATTTGCGGGTAATCGACGCGCTGCTGTCTAGAGGGGTGAGTTGGCCGCCGATACAAAGTGATGAGGCGCCTCCACTTCTAGCTGGTGAGACATGGGTTTTGACCGGTTCGCTTGAGGTGATGGCGCGTAATCAGGCTAAAGCAGCACTGCAAACGCTTGGAGCCAAGGTAGCCGGATCAGTGTCGGCAAAAACTAGTGTTGTTGTTGCGGGGCCGGGGGCCGGCAGCAAATTGGCGAAAGCCACGGAGCTCGACGTTCGGGTGCTGGACGAACAGCAGTTTTTACAATTTTTGCAGGAGGCAGGCGTTGATGTTGCGGGTGAGTAAGATTGGATTGGCTTTAGTCAGTTTGCTGGTGATGCCTGCATGTGTCAGTGCGCCGCCGAAAGACCCAAACAATATTTGTTCTATTCTGTCGCAAAATAAAAGCTGGCACGCAGCGGCTGCGAAAGCGGCCAAGCGTTGGGGTATGCCAATGCACATTGGCTTGGCATTCATTCACAGAGAGTCATCCTTCGTAGCCAAGGCTAAGCCGCCGCGCAAAAAGGTACTTGGTATCGTACCGTGGCGAAGATCCTCAAGCGCATATGGCTATGCTCAGGCAACTGATGAGGCTTGGAAAGATTATAAAAAAGATACGGGCCGACGGTTCGTGCAAAGAGATGACTTTGCCGATGCGATAGATTTTATTGGTTGGTATAACGACCGGAGCAGCAAGCTGCTGAAATTACGCAAGAATGATGCCTATCGGTTGTATTTGGCGTATTACAACGGGCACACAGGTTACAGTCAGGGTCGGTGGCGTAAGTCGAGCACGATTAAAGGCTATGCGAAAAAAGCAGCCTCTCAAGCGAGCTTATATCGAAAACAGCTGCGAAAGTGCCGTGGCAAAACTAAAAAGCGCAGTTGGTTTGGTTAATTGATGGCCTACAGCTGGAACAGTTTGTCTGGATTGGGGTTAAGTCGGTCCAGCTCTGCCAGAGTGGTGGTTAACCATTCGATATAAGCATCATTAGAGCGCAATAGCGCGCGCACGTTGCCATCATCGTCCTCTGCTCTGAACGCTCGGCGAAACAAAGGCGAGTAATAGAGTGGTTGGCCGATATA
>ERZ802831.1161-NODE-1161-length-13195-cov-25.1865_pt1 | contig 13195 bp, 10 predicted proteins | sample MGYA00345655_ERZ802831 | MGnify/ENA primary metagenome ERZ802831 (study PRJEB30503, sample SAMEA104212376) | marine metagenome | biome: Westerlies Biome; feature: [SRF] surface water layer (ENVO:00010504) within the epipelagic zone...; material: water...
AGAACCCCCGGCTCCATTCAGAAATCGACAGCAGACGCTCCTCCAGTGAGCCGTCGTCCTCCGGCAGCAGGGGCTGAAAGGTATAGTCAGCATCCTGTATCGCCGACAAGGTCGCCAGGCTCAGGCGAGAGACAAAATCGACAAGGTCACCCGTGAGATCAATGGCAAGCGCTTTCTCCAACGCAGCAACCGTCGCCGAAAAATGCTGTTCCGTATGCGGGCTGAATCCGGCCCCTAGCAAACCGGCCATCGCACCATGTAGCGCAGAGGGATTCACTGTCAGGCCGGCGTTGAAAAGACTATCCGCCGCATCTTCCCAGGACGGCATATCTTCAAAGGCGCCAAGTGCATCAAGAAACACGGTGAGAACGTCCTCGGTTGAAATGAACAACAGGCTGTGAACATTGAGCCGGGCTGACTCGGATCCAACCGGCCAGCAGACAGATCGCATTGACCCAGCGAAACAACGGGCATTATAGTGCTGGCTTGCTCCTAACGCAGTGTACCTTCCGTGGCTGACAACCTCATCCAGGCGCTAGAAAAAAAAGTAAACGACCTGATCGAACTCAGCCGCGAGTTGAATCGTGAAAATCGCGCTCTGAAGCTTCGTGCTGCAGAACTGCAAAGAGAGCGCAGAGAGCTGCTGGAGCGACAACGACTTGCCAGCGAACACGTAGAGAATTCGCTTGCCAGACTGCGCTCTTTGGATGGAAGCGCGTGAGTCGGCCCAACACCGTCAGCGTCGATATCCTCGACAAGGAATATCAGGTGGCGTGCCCTCCCGACGAGGAAGCCGGTTTGACTCAGGCGGCACGATATCTGGATCAGCACATGCGCGATATTCGCTCAACCGGCAAGGTCATCGGGCTAGAGCGCGTTGCCATTATGGCGGCGTTGAATATTAGCCACGAACTGCTGGCGCTAAAAACCGGAGACAACCCCATCGAGACCAGTGAGGAGCAGGAGCGACTTTCCGCGCTGAACAGTCAGCTCGATGAGGTGCTTTACCAACTCCGACAACTTGAGATTAACTGAACCTCTCATTGGGCTATACTGGCACCGGCCTGAAGTATTCGCCAGACGATTTGTCCTCGAGCCGATAATGCAGTACCCGGAGATCACTTCCGTGGCTGTTGAGCAAGCCTGGCTTGCACCGGGAAGCCTGAAGCCGCGAGGTGGTCACCACCTTGAGCCGCAAGGGTTCAAGGGCCTATTCGTCAGCGGTACCGCGGGTCATTTTTTTTCCGCTCCCCTCGCTCCTCGAACATCTGCACATCAATGCAGCTGCCATGACCGGCACCTCTGACACGGCGCTGGAAAAACGCAGTCTGCGACGACGCCTGCGGTCAGACCGAGATGCATTGACTGCGGCCCAGCGGGCCGACTGCGCGAAACACGCCCTAGAGCATCTGGTTACTTGGGGGCCGTGGACCACCGCCACACTGATTGGCAGCTATCTGCCACATGAATCGGAATTTGATCCCACGCTTTTGGCGCAGGCAGCGCGCGCTCGAGGTGCTGACATTGTCTGCCCGCGGGTGAATGGCCAATTCATGTCATTTCACGATTGGCAGGTGGGTGACGGTACGGAGGAAACCATTGGCGGCGTTCTGCAGCCGCTGGCAGGGGCCCCGGTTGTCGATGCGGCCACCATTGATCTGTTCCTGACGCCCCTGTTGGGGTGCGGCGATAGTGGTATGCGGCTGGGATACGGCGGCGGCTTTTACGACCGACTGTTTGCGCAGGTTGGTGGTCTCAGGCTAGGAGTGGGTTTCGCCCTGCAGCGCGTGAGCGATTGGGAGAGCGAAGCGCACGATCAGCGACTGGACGGGTTTTTGAGCGAAGAGGGCCTGACCTTATTCAAATAAATTCAGGGGGGCCTTCGACTTGGTTAATGAGAGGACAGGCATGCCACCCAAGATCTAAATTTGCTCTGCTGGGCCAAGGTATTCGCGGTAAGCGGGGTTGTCGGTCTCCTCCCAAAAACGGTATCCCAACCGGTTCAACGCTTTTCTCAAGGCGGCACGTTTGCCCTCGGGCACCTGCATGCCCACCAGAATGCGCCCGAAAGCAGCACCGTGATTTCGGTAATGGAACAGTGAAATACTGTATTCGTTGCCAAGCACCGTAAGGAACTGGAGCAGGCTGCCGGGCCGCTCAGGAAACTCCACCCGAAAAACCATCTCATCACTGATGCTTTCGGAGAGACGTCCGCCCACCATATGCCTCAGGTGCAACTTAGCCGTCTCGTTATCGGTCATATCCAACACCCGATAACCCTTTTCTCTCAGCGCATCCTGCAAGGCATCCAGACTCTCGTCCCCTGGCGTGACGGTGAGACCGACAAACACTCTCGCCTCGGCAGCCGTCTCGTATCGGTAGTTGAACTCGGTCACATTGCGCTTGCCGATGGCATGACAAAAAGCCTTGAAGGCACCGGGCCGCTCGGGGATCGTCACGCTGAGCACCGCCTCGCGCCGCTCACCAATCTCTGTCCGCTCTGAAATGTAGCGCAGCCGATCGAAGTTGGTATTGGCACCGCTGACGGTCGCCGCCATCGAAGCGCCCTTCACATCGTGCTCCGCCGAGTACTTCTTCATGCCGGCTACCGCCAGCGCGCCCGCCGGCTCGGCAATCGCACGGGTATCCTCGAAAATGTCTTTCACTGCGGCACAGATTTCATCGGTGCTCACCGTGATCACGTCATCAACGCACTCGCGAATGAGCCGAAAAGTCTCCTTACCGACCTGTGCCACGGCGCAACCATCGGCGAAAAGCCCCACCTCGCGCAGCGTGACGCGACGACCTTTTGCCAAGGCAGCCTGAACACAGGCAGCGTCCTCCGGCTCCACGCCGATAATCCGGGTGTGTGGCCAGACATACCGCAAATAGGCCGCCATGCCGGCCAGCAATCCGCCGCCGCCGCAACAGACAAACACATAGTCCAGCGGCTGCTGGGCTTGTCTTACCATCTCAACGGCCACTGTACCCTGGCCGGCAATCACGTCGGGGTCATCAAAGGGGTGAATAAAGCTGAAGCCTTCCGATTCTGTTAGCGCCCGGGCGCGCACCGCAGCCTCATCAAAAGAGTCACCATGCATGACCACCTTAGCGCCCAGCGCCTTAACCGCATCCACCTTGATCAGGGGCGTGGTGACGGGCATGACGATCGTTGCTTTAATCCCCAGCTTAGCAGCCGCTAGCGCAACGCCTTGCGCGTGATTGCCAGCCGAAGCGGCCACGACGCCGGCGGCTCGGGCGGCTTCGTCGAGGTTAACCATCTTGTTATAGGCGCCACGACACTTGAAGGAAAAGACAGGCTGCAAGTCCTCCCGCTTCAGGAAGGCCTGATTGCCCAGACGCCCCGATAGCAACGGCGCGGCATCCAAAGGCGTCTCCCGCGCTACGTCGTAGACCTGCGCGTTGAGAATGCGTTTGATGTAGGACTGTGCCATCTGCTCAGTGTGCCGCCGAAAAACCCGAGATCATACGGCCTAGGGGCCGGTAACACACGGTCGGTACTTGGCAAAATGCCCACTCAGCGCGTGATGGGGGCCCACACTATGCGGCGTAGCGCGCCTGCATATCGGCGAGTGACAGCGGCTGAATCTTGGATGCATTGCCCGCGGTGCCGAACGCCTCATATCGATCAACACAAATCGCTTTCATGGCCTCAAGGCTGGCGGCCAGGTATTTGCGTGGGTCAAATTCAGCGGGGTGCTCTGCCAGAAAACGTCGAATCGATCCTGTGGAGGCGAGCCGCAAATCGGTGTCGATGTTGACCTTCCGCACCCCATGCTTAATCCCCTCAACCACCTGCTCAACGGGCACGCCATAGGTTTCGGGAATCTCGCCTCCGAATTCATTGATCACCGCCAACCAGTCCTGAGGGACGGCTGACGACCCGTGCATCACGAGATGCGTGTTGGGAATGCGGGAGTGAATCGCCTTGATGCGATCCATCGCCAGAATATCGCCTGTTGGCGGACGCGTGAACTTGTAGGCGCCGTGGCTCGTGCCACAGGCAATTGCCAGGGCGTCTACACCGGTGTCCGCAACAAATTGCGCTGCCTCTTCTGGATCGGTCAGCAGCTGGTCGTGACTGAGTTTGCCTGCAGCGCCAATACCGTCCTCTTCACCCGCCTCTCCGGTTTCCAGTGAACCGAGACAGCCAATCTCCCCCTCAACCGACACGCCACACGCATGTGCCATGTCCACAACTCGGCGGGTCACACCGGCGTTGTAGTCATAATCCATGGGCGTTTTACCGTCCTCCCCGAGGGAACCATCCATCATCACGGAGCTGAATCCGAGCTGGATAGAGCGCTGGCATACGCCGGGCGAGGTACCATGATCCTGGTGCACTACGACCGGGACATGAGGAAACTCGGCCATGGCCGCCTCCATCAGTGCCCGGAGAAACGGCGCTCCCGCGTATTTTCTTGCGCCGGCACTCGCCTGCATGATCACCGGCGAATCGGTCTGGTCGGCAGCCTCCATAATGGCGCGCGTCTGCTCAAGATTATTGACGTTGAACGCCGGCACGCCGTAACCGTGCTCAGCGGCATGGTCCAATAATTGCCTCAAGCTGATCAGTGCCATGTGTGGTCCCTCTTGTGTCGTATTTGGCGCTGGCTTATCGACCGCTGCGCTCGTTCACCTATGCGCGGGCTTTCAATGCTGCAACCGCCGGTAGTTCCTTGCCCTCAACATACTCCAGAAAAGCGCCGCCGCCCGTGGAGATATAGGATACCGCGTCGGCCACGCCAAACTGATCGATGGCCGCCAGCGTGTCGCCGCCGCCCGCCAGAGAAAAAGCGTCGCTCGATGCGATAGCCTCCGCCAGCACCTGCGTGCCGTTGGCAAAGGCCTCCTGCTCAAAGACACCGAGCGGGCCGTTCCATAAAATCGTTGCCGCTTGCTGAATGCGCTCTGCAATACTCGCGGCCGTCTTCGGGCCAACATCCAGAATCATATCCTGCTCCGTCACCTCCGCGGCGAGCTTCACCTGAGCTCGGTGACCCTCGTCGATGCCCGGCGCCACCACCACATCGAGGGGTAGGGGAATGTCCACCTTATCCATGAGCTGCCGGGCTGTCTCGATCAGATCCCATTCACACAGTGACTGGCCTACCGGGTATCCGGCGGCCGCGAGGAAGGTGTTGGCGATACCTCCGCCCACGACCAGACTGTCACACCGCTTGGAGAGCTGATCCAGCACCTCCAGCTTGGTCGATACCTTGGAGCCGCCAACAACCGCGAGCATCGGTTTTTGCGCCCCGGTGAGAGCGCGCTCCAGCGCCGTCAGTTCAGCATGGAGCAGGGGCCCCGCACAGGCCACTGGGGCACTATGCACCACGCCGTGGGTTGAGGCCTGCGCCCGGTGTGCCGTACCAAAGGCATCCATTACAAACACGTCACACAGCGACGCGTAATCAGCAGACAGCGCAGCATCGTCGGCCGCTTCACCGATATTGAAACGCACATTCTCCAGCAACACGACATCGCCCGGCAGCGGCGCAACCTGTCGCCATTCGGTCGCCAACAACACATCGCGCCCGAGGAGTTCAGCCAGTCGTCGAGCAATGGGCGCCATAGACGCATCCTCGCTCCATTCGCCCTCCGTTGGACGGCCAAGATGTGACATCACAATGACTGCCGCACCTTGCTCAAGCGCCGCCAGTATCGAGGGCGCCGCCGCGCGCAATCTCGCGTCGTTAGCGATCTCACCCTCCCGCAAAGGCACGTTCAAATCCTCTCTGATCAGCACACGGCGACCGGTGAGATCGAGCTCACTCATCAATCTCACTGTGTGCCCTCCGCCGCCGAAGGCCGGGAAGCGCTGATGAGCTGCTCCCATGCCAGTGCCACATCGATCATGCGGCTGGCATAGGCCCACTCGTTGTCGAACCAAATCAAGATTTTCGCGAGTCGGCCTGCCGCCACCTGTGTCTGCTGAGCATCGACGATCGCCGACGCCGCTTCCCCGGCGAAATCACAGGAGGCCAAGGGCTCGAGGGAATAGTCCAATACACCCGACAAGCTTCCCTCTGCCGCTTCTCGGAGTGAGGCATTGACGCTCTCAATGTCGCAGGCCCGCTCCGTCGCCACCGTTAACTCGATCGCCGACACCTTGGTTGTGGGAACCCGGAGCGCGTGGGCAGACAGCTTGCCGGCCAGCGCCGGCAGTATGCGCTCTATGCCGACCGCCAGCCCCGTATCAACGGGAATGATCGACTGGGAAGACGCACGAGTTTTGCGCAAGTCCGTGTGGTGATAGGCGTCCAGAACCGGCTGATCATTCATTAGCGAGTGGATGGTGGTGATCGTCGCCGCTTCAATGCCAAATGCCTGAGACAACGTCGACAACACGGGCACCACCGCATTGGTGGTGCAGGATGCCGCCGAGACAACATCCATATCAGCGGTGAGCGCTTGGTCGTTCACACCGAAGACGATAGTGGCATCGACATCGGATTCAGCCGGGTGCGAAAACAACACTCTCTCCGCGCCCGCATCTAGGTGTTGCTCGGCAGTGGCGCGGTCAGTAAACGCACCGGTGCATTCAAAGACCAGATCAATGCCGAGCGCCTGCCAGGGCAGCGCCGACACCTCCGGCACATGGCTCAGGGGAACCAGTAACTGATCAATGGCCAAAAGCTCTCCAGAGCGGACGATGCGCCCGGGATAGCGGCCATAGTTGGAATCGTAGCGCGCCAGATGCACCACGGTATCGGCATCCGCGATTTCATTAATGGCCGCAAGCTCCAGACGCGCGCGCGCATCTTCCCGGGAGTGGTAAACACGCAGGAGCGTTCGCCCGACCCGCCCAAAGCCATTGATCGCAAAACGCATGGTCAATCGAGTATCACGTCCTCGACTGCGGCCACCACATTGTCTGCCGTCAGGCCGAAGTGCTGAAAGAGTGACTCGGCCGGCGCAGATTCTCCGAAAGAAGACATCCCCACCACGCGGCCGTCGAGACCCACATACTTGTACCAAAAGTCGGTATGGCCCGCTTCTACCGCAACCCGAGCGAGCACATCGCTGGGTAGCACAGCCTCGCGATAACCCGCCTCCTGCGCTTCGAACACCTCGGCGCACGGCATGGAAACGACGCGGACGCCCCTGCCTGCCTCAGTGAGACGCTCAGCGGCCTCGACTGCCAAGCCCACCTCGGAGCCGGTCGCGATGACAATAGCATCGAGGTCACCCTGCTCGCGCATCAGTACATAGCCACCTCGATGGACTCCCCCTACCTGCTCTGCGTTGCTGACCTGATGGGGCAAGGTTTGACGGGAGAAAATCATGGCGGTTGGGCCACTGTCGCGGAGCAACGCCTGTTTCCAGGCAATCGCCGACTCCACGGCATCACAGGGTCGCCAGGTCTGAAGATTCGGCGTAGCGCGCAGCGCTGTGAGCTGTTCAACCGGCTGGTGCGTTGGGCCGTCTTCGCCCAAACCAATTGAGTCGTGAGTGAAGACATAAAGCACCCGCTGACCCATCAGCGCCGACATGCGCACCGCATTGCGCGCGTACTCCATAAAAATCAGGAAGGTCGCGCCATAGGGGATAAAACCACCGTGCAAAGCCACCCCGTTCATGACCGCCGCCATGGCGAACTCTCTTACCCCGTAGTACACATAGTTGCCTTCAGGATTCCCCGCCGAAACCCCTTGAGCACCGGACCATAAGGTGAGGTTGGAGCCCGCCAGATCGGCAGACCCTCCCAGCAACTCAGGCAGGTGGGGCCCCAGCGCATTGAGTGACTGCTGGGATGCCTTGCGCGAGGCCACGTCGTTCCCTGCGGCCATACAGTCGGCGATGAAGGCATCTGCCTGATCTGAGAAATCTGCGGGCAGCTCACCACGGAGACGTCTCAGGAATTCATCCGCCAAGTCGGGATGAGCCGCGCGATAGGCATCGAAACCCCGCTGCCACTCAGCTTCCATCTCCGCACCCGCAGGTCGTCGATCCCAGGCCTCTCGCACCTCATCGGGGATCACGAACGGATCATGGTGCCAGGCCAGCGCCTCGCGAGTGAGCGCAATTTCGTCTTCGCCCAGTGCAGCACCATGACAACTCTCGGTGCCTTGTTTATTCGGGCTGCCCTTACCGATGACGGTTTTGCAACAAACGAGCGTAGGTCTGTCCGCTTCGGCCTTTGCGGCGAGCAGCGCCGCCTCGACGGCCGCGGGATCATGGCCGTCGACGTCGGGTATCACGTGCCAGCCGTAGGACTCGAAACGTTTTGGCGTATCGTCAGTGAACCAGCCCTCAACCTCGCCGTCGATGGAAATACCATTGTCGTCATAGACCGCAATGAGTTTGCCCAGCCCGAGTGTGCCGGCCAAAGAGCAGGCCTCGTGCGATACGCCCTCCATCAGACAGCCATCGCCCAAAAAGACCCAGGTATGGTGATCAACGATGGTGTGCCCCTCGCGATTGAATTGGGCAGCGAGGGTTTTCTCTGCCAGCGCCATCCCGACGGCATTCGCGATGCCTTGCCCCAGGGGCCCGGTCGTGGTCTCAACGCCGGGGGTATAGCCATATTCCGGGTGACCCGGCGTCTTGCTATGGAGTTGCCGGAACTGTTTCAAGTCTTCGGTGGCGAGTTCATACCCGGTGAGATGCAACAGAGCATAGATCAGCATCGAGCCGTGGCCATTGGACAGCACGAACCGGTCGCGATTGGGCCAATCCGGATTCGCGGGATTGTGCCTCATCAGGCGATTCCAGAGGACCTCTGCAATATCCGCCATGCCCATCGGCGCACCGGGGTGGCCGCTTTTGGCCGCTTGGACGGCATCCATAGCGAGGGCTCGAATGGCGTTGGCCAGTTCAGTTTGAGAGGGCATGAAAACTCCGGAATCGCGGGCTGTATTTTCAGGGAAGCGAGATGATTGGGCAAATTTTCTAGCAGAACAATGGCCACAGCCGTTGGTGCTAAGCAGGGGTGCCCACGCCTCCCAACATGCGACGCATGCTACCCGATACTAAACATAAAAGCTCGACGGCCCTCGCCAGCAAGCTGGAACTGCTGTCATCAGGGCATCTCTCATCGGTAAGGCAGCGCGGTTATGTTGAGGTTACGTGGATGCGCTCCCTGACGTTTTCGCGCAACATACTGCCACAAGACGATCAGCACCACCTACTGGCTTGGTGGATTCACAAAATCAATCCAACCCGTGAAGATCATTTTTTCATGGGTGTTGGACACAACGCCATGGTGCATATGGGTCATATCGCTTGGCCAGACGATTAATTTGCCTTTCTCACAAGGAGTGATCACCTCTTGATGAGGAAACGCTGTGCCGCCGCCAGGTGTATCGGTGAGGTATAGCATCCATACCAAGGCGCGCTGACAGTACTCGATACGATCGCGTTCACAGTGAACAGCGGGGTAGCCTCCGCCCTTTGGATACCACTGAATATTGGCATGCTGGGAGAACCACAGTGCGCCCAGACCATCTGCTCCGGTACCGTAGTAGTAAGTCTGGAGATACGTTTTGACATGCTCTATGAGACGGTCGAAAAATGTTTCGAATTTTCCATATGACTTGATGGAGATAGTGATGTCGAGCGAGTCCTTCATGGCCTTATCAACACGGGGATGTTCGCCGAGTCGGCCCGGCTGTGCATGATCACGGTTGCGCTCGAAGAACTCGACAATCTCGTCGCACACCGAGAGGTCGATTTCATACGTTTCGATAAAAGTGCTGATAGCCATAGATTGGGCGCTAGACAGGCCTTGAGACGACCATTGATCGCTCATGCTCTCTCGAAGTTAAAAAATAAACAAGCAATGGCATTCTGTGCGAACTTTTGGAAACCTGGCAGGAGAACACCTAGGAGCGCTGTAAAGCCGCCATTCGATGCGACTGTGAACACTGCTATCAGCGAGCGCAGTAACATCGCCTAGGCTTCAGGCTGCGCTCTACTCCTGCTCAGGACAGTAACTTTGGCGGAAGCGGGTCGTCCAGAGCCGCACCAAAGAGCTGTCGAAGGGGCTCCTCGTAAAGTCGCCAACGGCCCTTCCGACCGCTGCCCAGAGGCTCCCTTACCTGCCAAACGCTCGCCGTACGAACCGAATTATTGAGCTTGTAAAACTCAAGGCAAGCCGGATCCCATTGCTCTCCCAGCCAAACAAAAAGCGCCTCGAGCGTGGAGTGGGGATCATCCACCAGCGCTTCGTAACTCACCTTCTTTACCCGGTCAGGGAATGCCTCAACCCAAAAATCGGCGATTTGATGGCACAAATGGGTATGGTCGGCAATGGCCGCTGGGTCCGTGGCATAGCCATGCTGGGCGTGGAGGCGCGTCGCGTAAACAGAAACAAGGGTATCCCGCCAATCGCGCTCAGTGACGAGAATTTTGGCGTCAGGGAGCACGTCAAGAATCGTGGCGATATGAAATAAATTGTCCGGGCGCTTGTCAGTCACTCTCACTCCGACTGGGATACCCCTTTCATGGAGATGTTTCTCCCATCGCGCCTTAATCTCTGCTCGTTGAGTGGGACTGGGCCGCCGACCCGGCTTGAGCATTCCGCCGCCAAGTGAGTGGATCTCCCTTGGCCAAAATTCCGACTCACCCAATGGTTTGAACTGCGGATGAGCCGCATGAATTTGTTCGAGCAAGGTCGACCCTGTGCGAAGCATCCCAAGAATAAAAACCGGCGCGCTTTGCTGGGAAAGACTCGAGGCATGAGGAAGGGGAAAAGTCTCAAGCTGGCTGATCATCTGATGGCGGCACTGGGATGAAGACCATGTCGGCTGCTTGAGCCGATCGGCCTCATTAGCCTGAGTCAAGGATTCCCATGCTTTTACGTAATGCCCCTCCCGCTCCTGCAAACGCGACACCCCAAAAAGGGCGTCGACGTGCGCGCCGGCGAGGTCACATAACTTTTGCCCGGCCGCTGAAGCCATTGACAGCGTTGGATCAGCCTCAACTAGGCGGGCGAGAGCATAAGGATCCCCGGGAGAGAGCGTCGCAGCGCGTGCAAAAAGTTGACAGGCCAAGTCGCGATCGCCTGTTTGCTCCGCGATATGCGCACGATTGAACAGGGCTTGGTAGTAATCTGGGCGAATCTCCAGTGCGCGATCAAGCCATTGGACTGCCATGGATGTGTTGGCAAGACGCTCTGAATAAACGGAAGCAAGATTACTCATGGCCTCCTCAGGCTCGCTAATACCCAAAGATATTGAGCCTTCGTAGGCTTTTACAGCCTGCGTGTAAAGACCGGCTTTATTGGACCACCAGCCAAGATTAAACCAGGCAGTCGCATTGTTAGCGTCTGCCGCCACTTGTGACTGCCAATGCGCTAGGTGCCGGTTAAGATGCTCCATGACTTAGTCTAACAAAACAAAAAAAAGCGGGCATGAAGCCCGCTTTGTTTTTCGCAGCATCTGCTGCTCGGTACGCCCGCGTCTTAGAAGCGGAAGGTGGCCTGAGCGAACAGATACTGACCCAAGGTGTCGTAAAAACCAGCAATTGCGTTGGCGTTACTCGACAAACTACCACCAACCAGCGGGGGCTCTTCGTCGAGTACGTTGTTGATACCAACGAGGAGCTCGGAGTCACCGAAGAAACGGAACGTCGCGTTCAGATCGAGGTAGCTTTCAGAGCCAGACATATTATCCTGAGCAATTGCGTCGGCACCCTCAGACCTAGTGCTGGTCAGCGCCCCATCGTAGTCAACACCCTCAAAGTAACGCCAGCGTGCCGTGACAGCCCAGAAGCTATTGCTGTCATAGCTGGCGGTCATTGTATGACGCCACTCAGGCTTCGGATAACAACGGCTGCTCAGCAAACCGACGCAGTCGTAAGCCTCGCCCGGCAGGATTTCGATTTCCCAATCCATCAGGTAGGTTCCAGCCAGATTGACATTAAACGTGCCGCCCAACGCGTCCGTCATCCAAGATGCGGCAACGTCGACACCTGAGGTGACACCCGTACCAATGTTTTGCAAGCCATTGAACACGCGAGGGATTTCACCCTGCCACAGGTTACCGGTGGGGCCTCGAGTGATGGAATCACACAAGACACCGTTAGTGGCACACTGCCGCACAATGTTCTCTGCACCCACCGTTGCGATAGTGTTTTCAATCTCGATATCCCAGTAGTCCACGGACACGGTGAGATTATCGGTAGGCGTCAATACAACACCCACGGTAATGGTATCGGCCTCTTCGACATCGAGGTCCACATTACCGCCTGTGACTTGGTTGTATTGATCCGCAGGGCTCTGGACCACGCTGCCGTATTGAGCCGCGGTTACGCCGGTCAGTGCGCACTGCGCAGCGGTATACTCTGGTGTGGCGCCTGAGCAAGGATCAGTACCAGCCCACAAACCTAGATTGTTGACTGAGTACAGCTCAGAAACGTTGGGAGCACGCACAGCGCGGTTATACCCAGTGCGGAAGCGAACCAGATCAATGGGCTGCCAGTCCAAGCCCACTCGGTAGGTGTCTTGCCCACCGACAGTGCTGTAATCGGAGTAGCGGTAAGCCAAGTCGCCAGTAAGATTCTCTGTCAGAGGGATGTTGGCCTCGGCAAAAAACTCAGTAACCGTGAAGCCGCCACCCAGTGATGGCGTCGGTCCACCCTGACCTAACAACTGACCCTCGGCAAAGACGGTGTCAGAGGTTCGGTCAAAGTCTTCACTTCGCCATTCGTAACCGACGACAACTTTAATCGGGTCGGCATTACCAATCGAGAACAGGTCACCCGTCACGTAGCCGTTGATCACTTCGGTGATGCTCTGAGCATTCAACATGCCAGTACCGGTCAGACTATTAGCTTGCTCTGGCGTTACGCCATTAGGTGTAAAGACGGAGTAGCCTGGACAACCATTGTCACACGCATCTTGGTTCAAAACTGCCGTGATATTGGGGGCAAAGAAGTCGTTGATATACGTGGAGTTCTGACGCGACTGCGCGTGCAGATAGCTCACATCGTATGACCAACTATCGTTGATGTCGCCCTTACTCCCCAGAACCATGCGGAAACTGTCGTTTGAGAAGTTATTGGAACGAGGTCCACCCTCAACGTTACGTTTGCCGACGTATAGTCCGAAAGTATCGTAGCCTGGTATTTCGTTGGCCAAGTCGGCTGCAAATGCCTCGGGCAAATCCTCTAGGCCCAGAATATAGGCTTCGACGAAGAACGTGCCGGATTCCGCAATCTGCGCGCGCGT
>ERZ802831.1164-NODE-1164-length-13165-cov-38.7567_pt1 | contig 13165 bp, 7 predicted proteins | sample MGYA00345655_ERZ802831 | MGnify/ENA primary metagenome ERZ802831 (study PRJEB30503, sample SAMEA104212376) | marine metagenome | biome: Westerlies Biome; feature: [SRF] surface water layer (ENVO:00010504) within the epipelagic zone...; material: water...
GGTCCATCAACACTGATGCCCACCACAATTTGATTGCGCCTAAAGCAATCACACCCAATGTTGAAGCAAGAAGTGCTCGCATTCGTATAGCGCTTTCTTCTTGTTCTACCCCTCAGATTCCGGGAAAGGATGTTCTTTTGAGATGCGTAAAGCAAGTTTGCTCGATTTGGACCATCCCCATCCCCCTGCGGATTCATATAGAAGTGTCATGACTGCTCATGAGCATTGTTCAAGATCGTTCTCCGTTGGGTCCTGGGTCTGGTGTTGATGTTTGACACATTTTTGTTGTCGGCATCTCCGGTTCAAGCTGTTGAGCACAGCTTTGTGGCGAAATCGGTGCGTCGTGTCGCCCCAGCTGTGGTTCGGATCGACACCGAACGCACCGTGGAGCGGCAAGCCTTTGATCCCACGTTGATCGATCCGCTTTTGCGTGATTTGTTGGGGGATCCGCAGTTGGGACCTGAGCGAGAGCGGGGGCAAGGATCAGGGGTGGTCATTGACTCCAAAGGCTTGGTTCTTACCAATGCCCACGTTGTTGATCGTGTGGAATCCGTCAGTGTCACCGTGGCGGATGGTGAGCAGCTCGATGGCCATGTGGTGGGTTTCGACCCCGTTACCGATATCGCTCTGGTTCAGCTGGAGGGGCGGAACTTGCCTCCGAAAGCACCCTTAGGCGATTCAGAAGTGATGGAAGTTGGCGATTGGGCGATCGCGCTCGGCACTCCCTTTGGTCTGGAGCGCACCGTCACCCTCGGCATCGTCAGCAGCCTTCACCGCAATATCAACAGTCTTGGTTTTTCGGACAAACGCCTTGATCTGATCCAAACCGATGCGGCGATCAATCCAGGGAATTCCGGAGGCCCTCTGGTTAACGGAGAAGGAGAAGTGATCGGGATTAATACCCTTGTGCGGTCTGGCCCAGGGGCAGGTCTGGGCTTTGCTATCCCAATCAATTTGGCGAGGCGCGTGGCCGATCAATTGCAGGAGCAGGGTGAAGTTGTGCACCCCTACATCGGATTGCAGCTGGTCGGGTTGACGCCTCGGATTGCCCGGGACCACAACAAAGACCCCAATGCATTGGTGCAACTGCCAGAGCGCACTGGAGCGCTGGTACAAAGCGTTTTGCCTCAGGGCCCTGCCGAAGAGGCTGGGTTGCGTCGTGGTGACCTGGTGATAGAGGTGGATGAAAAGCCTGTTGCAGATCCTCAGGCTTTGCTCGAGGTGGTGGATGCTGCTCGGCTTTCTGAGCCCTTGCCCTTAACTGTGATGCGCAACGGCCGTGAGCTCACCCTGTCAGTCAAACCGGCTCCCTTACCAGGTTTGGGCTGAAACCCTTGCTACCGTCTCGCCCACAGACAGCGAAACGATGGCGGATCTTCAAACGCAAATGAAGCACGCGGTTGCTGATGCCGCGGTCGAGCAGATCAAAGACGGCATGGTTCTCGGTCTTGGTTCCGGATCCACTGCAGCACTCATGATTCGCGCTCTTGGAGCCAAGCTCGCTTCAGGAGAACTGAAAAATATTGTGGGTGTGACAACTTCATTTCAAGGGGAGGTTTTGGCCGCCGAACTGAACATCCCTTTGCTGAGTCTTAACGCTGTTGATCGGATCGATCTCGCCATCGATGGTGCTGACGAGGTGGATCCGAGTTTTCAACTTATTAAGGGCGGTGGTGCATGCCACGTTCAGGAAAAATTGGTTGCAGCCATGGCTGATCGATTTGTGGTGGTGGTGGATTCCACGAAACTGGTCGATCGTCTCAACTTGGACTTTTTATTGCCAGTGGAGGTGTTGCCAGGGGCTTGGCGGCAGATCCAAAAGACTTTGGCCTCCATGGGAGGCAGTGCTGAGCTTCGTATGGCCCAGCGGAAGGCTGGTCCGGTGGTGACCGATCAGGGCAATCTTGTGCTTGATGTGAAGCTCGAGGGTGGAATCGCCGATCCAGCGTCTTTAGAGAAGGCAATCAACAACGTTCCAGGCGTGTTGGAAAACGGGTTATTCGTCAATCTCACCGATGAAGTTTTGGTGGGTGAAATCTCGGATGGTGTTGCTGGCGTTCGCAGCCTTGATCGGCGCCTCAGTTGAGCCGACGCCTGACTGATTCGGCATGGCTATGGAGCCCTTCGCTCGTCGCCAGTTCTTGAACAGCTGATCCTGTGGCTTCAAGGGCCGCGCGGTTAAAACCGATCAAAGACGTGTGACGCATAAATGTTTCAACACTTAGGGCGCCACTAAAGCGAGCCGCACCACAGGTGGGCAGGGTGTGATTCGGACCGGCTAAGTAATCACCAACCGCCTCCGGTGACCAAGGGCCCAGAAAAATGGCGCCGGCATGTTGGATCCGTTCAGCCAACGCCTGGGGACGTTCCACCAACAGTTCCAAATGCTCTGGAGCAAAGCTATCGCTCAACTCGGCGCAGCTTTCAAGGTCGTCGCAGACCACTACCAACCCCCAGTTGTTGATTGAGGCCTCGCAGATTTCACGGCGCGGGTGTCCCTCAAGTTGTTGCTCGATTTCATGGGGAATCTGCTCGGCCAAGGCTGGATTGGTAGTGATCAGAACCGCAGCGGCGAGCGGATCATGCTCGGCTTGGGCTAACAGGTCTGCGGCAACTTGATCAGGTTTGGCGCTTTGATCAGCGATCACTAAAACTTCACTAGGACCCGCCAGGGAGTCGATGCCCACTTGGCCGTACACAGCTTGTTTGGCCAAGGTGACGTAGAGATTTCCAGGTCCGCTGATCACGTCCACCTTGGGAACGCTGTTTGTTCCGTAGGCCATGGCTGCGATCGCTTGGGCCCCGCCAAGGCGAAAGACGGTTCGAACACCTGCGAGATGCGAGGCCGCGAGAACCACTGGATTGACTGTTCCGTCGCGACCTGCGGGCGAACAGATCACCACCTCTTTGACCCCAGCAACCTTGGCTGGTACAGCATTCATCAGCACTGTGCTGGGATACGAGGCTCGACCTCCTGGCACGTATAAACCTGCTCGATCCACCGGCCTCCAGCGGCGTCCAAGCCGTTCTCCATAGGGCCCCTCGGTGGCGATATCCGATGGCCGCTGACGTTGATGAAAGTCGGTGATGCGCCGATGCGCGAGCTCTAGGGCGTCTTGGAGATTGGCCGGCAGGTTTTGCCATGAACGCTCGAGCTGCTCCTGGGGAACAGCGACCGGATCTGGACGGAAGCCGTCAAAGCGTTCTGTGAATTCGACAACGGCGGCATCTCCCCGGCTCCGGACTTCGGACAAAATCGTGTCTACACGGCCCTGGGCCTCGCGCTGTTGGGCGTGGGCTGTGCGTTGGACGAGGCGCTGAAGTTCTCCTTTGGCCTGCTCCGGATCTCGCACGATGCGGAGTGAAAAACCCGCCGGACTCTTCTCAGGCAAGGAACGATTGGGGTTCATTCCCCTCAAATTAAGACCCGGGCTGGTGAGGTGCTGCAACGACGCGGCCCGATCGAAGCAAGGCACCAAGGGAGTATGGTGTCGGATTGTTCGCAACGTCCCCGCGTCAGTGGCCAATAACAATTCAGCGAAGAAGCGTATAGAGATTGCCGAGCGCAATCGTTTGCGCAACCGCACCTACAAGTCGTCCATGCGCACATTGATGAAGCGCTGCTTCAGTGCTTGCGACGCCTATGGCTCAGCCCCTGGGGAAGAGGCCAAGAACTCCGTTCAAGCCTCGTTGCGCGAAGCGTTCAGCAAGATCGATAAAGCTGTGAAAGTGGGTGTTCTTCACCGCAACAACGGCGCCAATCAGAAGTCCCGGTTGAGCTCCGCTGTACGCAAGGTTCTCGAACCAACCAGCTGAGCGTCGTCAACGGGCAGAATGGGTCGAAAGCGCGTTTCGGCCCACCTGTGTCGCTCTCCTCGACGCTGATCGACAGCCACTGTCACATCGTTTTTCGGAACTTCGAGGAAGACCTCGAGGAGGTTGCCACACGTTGGAGAGAGGCAGGCGTCAGGGCTCTCTTGCATGCATGCGTCGAGCCAGCGGAGATTCCAGCGATCCGTTCTTTGGCTGATCGATTTCCAGAGATGCGCTACTCCGTTGGGGTCCATCCGCTCGACACGCAGCACTGGAGCTCAGATACGGTTGATGTGCTGCGTCAGGCAGCTCTCGATGACCCACGGGTTGTTGCAATCGGCGAGCTTGGACTCGATTTATTCCGCGACAAAAATCTGGAGGAGCAACTCGCCGTGCTTCGCCCGCAGCTTGATCTGGCTGTTGAGTTGAATCTTCCCGTGATTGTGCATTGCCGGGATGCTGCCGAGCCGATGCTGGAGGAGCTCCGCACGCGACGATCTGAAGGCCTCTGCCCTGCTGGTGTGATGCATTGCTGGGGAGGGACTCCGGAGGAAATGCACGCTTTTCTCGACCTTGGCTTCTATATCAGTTTCAGCGGGACGGTCACATTCCCAAAGGCTTTCGCGACCCACGCCTGTGCCGAGCAGGTTCCTGAAGACCGTTTTTTGGTTGAAACCGATTGTCCTTTCCTGGCTCCAGTGCCGAGACGTGGCAAGAGGAACGAACCGGCTTTTGTGGCCTCAGTGGCCTCTCGTGTTGCAGATTTGCGCGGTGTGGACGTCGACCGGGTTGCCGCTGTGACGACGTCCAATGCGCGCCGTCTGTTCAAACTGCCTTGAATCCCTAACCTGCTGAAGGGGAGGGCATCACGCTATGTAAGATGTCGTATTGGCCTGGCCATAGACCGGTTACCCGTGTCTGTGGAGCCTGAAGCGTCCATTCCCTTCCGGTGCACTTGTCTCGTTAGCTGATCTGCCCCGCGATTGCTGAGCTCAACAGTTGGTTTGTTGGTCTTCTCCTTGGAAGGCTCATTCCCTCGCTGTCGTTCTCGTAACTCGCTAACCAGATCTGCGTGCTGAGTTCAGTCCAGTCCTTTTGTTCCTTCGTCCTCCCTGCCGGTCCCCGCATGAGCAGCAGCGCGATTCAGGTCGCCAAGACCGCCACCTTCCTCCCAGACTTGGTGGAGGTTCAGCGGGCCAGCTTTAAGTGGTTCTTAGATAAAGGTTTGATTGAGGAGCTAGAAAGCTTCTCTCCAATTACCGACTACACCGGCAAGCTTGAGCTGCACTTCATCGGTAGTGAATATCGACTCAAGCGCCCTCGCCACGATGTGGAAGAGGCCAAGCGCCGCGACGCGACGTTTGCATCGCAGATGTACGTCACCTGCCGACTCGTTAATAAGGAGACGGGTGAGATTAAAGAGCAGGAGGTATTTATAGGCGAATTGCCTCTCATGACTGAACGCGGCACGTTCATCATTAATGGTGCTGAACGCGTGATCGTGAACCAGATCGTGCGTAGTCCAGGCGTCTATTTCAAAGATGAAATGGACAAAAATGGTCGTCGTACTTACAACGCCAGTGTGATTCCCAATCGTGGGGCATGGCTGAAGTTTGAGACAGATAAAAACGATCTTCTCCACGTTCGAGTTGATAAAACTCGCAAGATCAATGCCCATGTACTCATGCGTGCCATGGGTCTTTCCGATAACGATGTATTGGATAAGCTCCGTCATCCGGAGTTTTATAAGAAGTCGATTGATGCCGCTAACGATGAAGGTATTAGTTCTGAAGATCAGGCTCTGTTAGAGCTTTATAAAAAGCTTCGTCCCGGCGAGCCTCCATCGGTAAGTGGCGGTCAGCAGCTTCTGCAAACCCGTTTCTTTGATGCAAAGCGCTACGACCTTGGTCGGGTTGGTCGCTACAAAATCAACAAAAAACTTCGCCTCACGATTCCAGACACCGTTCGCACCCTCACCCATGAGGATGTTTTATCGACTCTGGATTACTTAATCAATCTGGAATTGGATGTTGGCGGTGCCAGCCTCGATGACATTGACCATCTCGGTAACCGTCGCGTTCGTTCTGTCGGCGAATTGCTTCAGAACCAGGTTCGTGTCGGACTGAACCGACTTGAGCGGATCATCAAAGAGCGAATGACGGTTGGTGAAACCGATTCACTCACTCCAGCTCAACTGGTGAATCCAAAGCCCCTCGTGGCGGCGATTAAGGAATTCTTTGGCTCCAGTCAGCTGAGCCAGTTCATGGATCAGACCAATCCCCTGGCTGAGCTCACCCACAAGCGCCGTATCTCTGCCCTCGGTCCAGGTGGCCTTACCCGGGAGCGTGCCGGCTTTGCTGTCCGCGATATCCATCCTTCTCACTACGGACGTCTTTGCCCGATTGAAACCCCAGAGGGCCCGAACGCAGGCCTGATCAACTCGTTGGCGACCCACGCAAGGGTCAATGAGTACGGCTTCATTGAAACTCCATTCTGGAAAGTCGAGAACGGTGTCGTTATTAAGTCTGGCGATCCCATTTATCTCTCGGCCGATCGAGAAGATGAAGTTCGTGTTGCTCCTGGTGACGTCGCGACTGAAGACAATGGTGCAATCAAAGCTGATTTGATTCCCGTTCGCTACCGACAGGATTTTGAAAAAGTTCCACCAGAACAAGTTGATTACGTCGCCTTATCACCTGTTCAGGTGATTTCAGTGGCGACCTCGTTGATTCCGTTCTTGGAACACGACGATGCCAACCGCGCTCTGATGGGTTCCAACATGCAGCGCCAGGCTGTACCTCTTCTGAGGCCCGAACGCGCTCTTGTGGGAACTGGACTCGAGACTCAGGTGGCTCGAGATTCCGGAATGGTTCCAATTTCAAGAGTGAATGGAACCGTTGTTTATGTCGATGCCAACGCCATCGTTGTTCTCGATGAAGACGGTCAGGAGCACACGCATTTCCTACAGAAGTATCAGCGTTCCAACCAAGACACCTGCCTAAATCAGCGTCCAATCGTCCGTCAGGGTGATCCGGTGATTGTTGGTCAGGTTTTGGCGGATGGTTCCGCTTGTGAAGGCGGTGAAATCGCCTTGGGACAAAATGTTCTGATCGCTTATATGCCCTGGGAGGGATATAACTACGAGGATGCCTTGCTCGTCAGCGAGCGCCTGGTGACCGACGATCTCTACACCTCGGTTCACATCGAGAAGTACGAGATTGAAGCCCGCCAGACCAAGCTGGGCCCAGAAGAAATCACCCGTGAGATCCCCAACGTTGCTGAGGAAAGCCTTGGCAATCTTGACGAAATGGGAATTATTCGTGTTGGTGCTTTCGTTGAAAGTGGCGACATCTTGGTGGGCAAGGTCACTCCCAAAGGTGAGTCGGATCAACCACCCGAGGAAAAACTTCTCCGCGCCATCTTTGGCGAGAAAGCTCGCGACGTTCGCGACAACTCACTTCGTGTTCCTGGAACGGAGCGCGGTCGAGTTGTGGATGTTCGGATCTACACCCGCGAACAAGGTGATGAGCTTCCACCTGGCGCGAACATGGTGGTTCGCGTCTACGTGGCGCAGCGCCGCAAGATTCAGGTCGGCGACAAAATGGCTGGTCGCCACGGCAATAAGGGAATTATTAGCCGCATTCTTCCCCGTGAAGACATGCCTTACCTACCCGATGGAACCCCAGTCGACATCGTGCTCAACCCATTGGGTGTGCCGAGTCGGATGAACGTTGGCCAGGTGTTCGAATTATTGATGGGCTGGGCGGCGTCCAACCTCGACTGCCGCGTCAAGATCATTCCCTTTGACGAAATGCATGGGGCTGAGAAGTCTCAGCAGACGGTGACCACGTTCCTCACCGAGGCAGCAAAACTGTCAGGAAAAGACTGGGTCTACAACCCCGAAAATCCTGGAAAACTTGTCCTTCGCGACGGTCGTACGGGTCTTCCCTTTGATCAGCCGGTTGCCGTGGGCTATTCCCATTTCTTGAAACTGGTGCACCTTGTCGATGACAAGATTCACGCCCGTTCCACCGGCCCTTACTCCTTGGTGACTCAGCAGCCACTTGGTGGTAAGGCCCAGCAAGGTGGTCAGCGTTTGGGTGAGATGGAAGTTTGGGCTCTTGAGGCGTATGGCGCTGCTTACACCCTTCAAGAATTGCTCACCGTCAAATCCGATGACATGCAAGGTCGTAACGAGGCCTTGAACGCCATCGTCAAAGGCAAGCCCATTCCTCGCCCTGGTACTCCCGAATCCTTCAAGGTGCTCATGCGAGAGCTCCAATCCCTTGGTTTGGATATCGCGGTCTACACCGAGGAAGGCAAAGAAGTCGATCTGATGCAAGACGTGAATCCACGTCGAAGCACACCGAGTCGTCCGACCTATGAGTCCCTTGGGGTCGCTGATTACGACGAGGACTGACGGATCAACGAACGAACCGACAACCCGCTTCTTCTTCCTTAATCGTCTTCCTTAATCGTCAATGACCAACAGCAACCTCCGCACCGAAAATCACTTCGATTACGTCAAGATCACACTTGCATCTCCCGAGCGGGTGATGGAGTGGGGTCAGCGCACCCTTCCCAATGGACAGGTGGTTGGCGAAGTCACCAAACCGGAAACCATCAATTACCGGACGTTGAAGCCCGAGATGGACGGGCTTTTTTGCGAGAAGATTTTTGGCCCTTCTAAGGACTGGGAATGCCACTGCGGTAAGTACAAACGTGTGCGTCACCGCGGCATTGTTTGTGAACGTTGTGGTGTTGAGGTCACGGAGAGCAGGGTTCGCCGTCATCGGATGGGCTTCATCAAGCTCGCCGCTCCGGTATCCCATGTTTGGTACCTCAAGGGGATCCCGAGCTATGTGGCCATTCTCTTGGATATGCCGCTCCGCGATGTAGAGCAGATTGTTTACTTCAACTGCTACGTCGTTCTTGATCCAGGTGATCACAAGGATCTGAAGTACAAGCAGCTGCTGACGGAAGATGAATGGTTGGAAATCGAAGATGAGATCTACGCAGAAGAATCTGAAATTGAGAATGAACCGGTTGTTGGCATTGGTGCTGAAGCCCTGAAGCAACTTCTTGAGGATCTCAGCCTTGAGGAAGTCGCGCAGCAGCTTCGTGAAGACATCAATGGCAGTAAGGGCCAAAAACGCGCCAAGCTGATCAAACGTCTTCGCGTGATCGATAACTTCATCGCGACTGGTGCCCGTCCCGATTGGATGGTGCTCGACGTTATCCCAGTGATTCCACCGGATCTCCGTCCGATGGTTCAGCTTGATGGTGGACGTTTTGCTACGTCCGATCTCAATGATCTTTACCGCCGCGTGATCAATCGGAACAACCGCTTGGCTCGGTTGCAAGAAATCCTGGCGCCCGAGATCATTGTTCGCAATGAGAAGCGGATGCTTCAAGAAGCCGTTGATGCATTGATCGACAACGGTCGTCGTGGTCGCACGGTTGTTGGTGCTAATAATCGGCCGCTGAAATCACTTAGCGACATTATTGAAGGTAAGCAAGGACGTTTCCGTCAGAACCTTCTTGGCAAGCGTGTTGATTATTCAGGCCGCTCCGTGATCGTGGTGGGTCCAAAACTGAAAATGCATCAGTGTGGATTGCCAAAGGAAATGGCGATTGAGTTGTTCCAGCCATTTGTGATTCACCGTCTGATTCGTCAGAACATCGTGAACAACATCAAGGCGGCTAAGAAACTCATTCAGCGTGCCGATGATGAAGTGATGCAGGTTCTACAAGAGGTGATTGATGGTCACCCAATCATGTTGAACCGTGCTCCAACCCTGCACCGACTGGGTATTCAGGCCTTTGAACCCAAGCTGGTTGATGGTCGTGCGATCCAACTCCATCCTCTGGTTTGCCCGGCGTTTAACGCCGACTTTGATGGCGACCAAATGGCTGTCCATGTTCCTCTTGCGCTCGAGGCTCAGACCGAGGCCCGCATGTTGATGTTGGCTAGCAACAACATCCTTTCTCCAGCGACAGGGGAGCCGATCATCACTCCATCGCAGGACATGGTGTTGGGGTCTTATTACTTAACCGCCTTGCAGCCCGGTGCAACCCAGCCTGAATTCGGCGATCGCAGTGCAACGTTTGCAGGCCTCGACGATGTCATCCACGCTTTCGACGACACCCGCATTGGTCTCCACGATTGGGTCTGGGTTCGTTTCAACGGAGAAGTTGAAGACGATGATGAACTGCAGGAACCACTGAAGTCGGAAACGTTGAGCGATGGAACACGGATTGAACAGTGGACCTATCGACGCGATCGCTTCGATGAGGAGGGAGCGCTGATCAGCCGTTACATCCTCACCACTGTTGGCCGCGTGGTTATGAATCACACCATCATTGATGCGGTGGCCACGGCCTGAATCACGCCTGAATTTTTTCTTTCTCACCACCTGATCTGCGCGCAGTCATGACCACTTCCAAGCCCCGTAAGCCTTCGAAAGCCAAAGCCGCCAAGGCGGCCAAAGCAGCCAAAGCTGCTCTGGAGAAGATTTCTAAGCCTCTTTCGAAAACACCGCCTCCATTTCGAAATCACATTGTTGACAAAAAGGCTTTAAAAAATTTGGTGGCTTGGTCGTTCAAGCATCACGGCACGGCTGTGACGTCTTCGATGGCGGATGATTTGAAAGATCTCGGGTTCAAATACGCAACCCAGGCGGCTGTTTCAATTTCAGTTGACGACCTAAAAGTTCCTGCGGCGAAAAAAGAACTGCTGGGTCAGGCAGAAGAGCAAATCACTGCAACGGAGGAGCGTTACCGGCTTGGCGAAATTACTGAGGTGGAGCGCCACACCAAGGTGATTGATACTTGGACAGAAACCAATGAGCGTCTCGTTAACGCAGTTAGAAAGAATTTTGATGAGAACGCACCGCTGAACTCGGTGTGGATGATGGCTAACTCTGGGGCTCGGGGAAATATGTCCCAGGTGCGTCAGTTGGTGGGTATGCGTGGCTTGATGGCCAACCCACAGGGTGAAATCATTGATTTGCCGATTCGTACCAACTTCCGAGAAGGATTAACGGTTACTGAATATGTGATTTCCTCTTACGGCGCGCGGAAGGGCCTTGTTGATACGGCTCTGCGCACGGCCGACTCGGGCTATCTCACCCGTCGTTTGGTGGATGTTGCCCAAGATGTGATCGTTCGAGAGGACGACTGCGGAACGACCCGTCACATTGTTGTTGAGGCAGAAGACAGCAAATTCGCCAAACGTTTGGTGGGCCGTTTAACGGCTGCACAGGTGGTGAATGCTGAGGGTGAGGTGCTGGCTGAGCGCGACACTGAGATTGACCCTGCCCTCTCGGCAAAATTTGAGAAGGCTGGCGTCACTGCTGTCAGTATCCGTTCTCCCCTCACCTGTGAAGCGAACCGCTCTGTTTGCCGTAAGTGTTACGGCTGGGCTCTGGCTCACAACGAATTGGTGGATTTAGGCGAAGCGGTTGGCATCATCGCTGCCCAGTCCATTGGTGAGCCAGGAACGCAGCTCACGATGCGGACGTTCCACACCGGTGGTGTGTCCACTGCGGAAAGTGGTGTTGTGCGATCCAAAGTTGCCGGCGATGTTGAGTTTGGAAGCAAAGCGCGCGTGCGCCCTTACCGCACGCCCCACGGTGTCGAGGCTCAACAGGCTGAGGTGGATTTCACGCTCACGATTAAGCCCTCTGGCAAGGGTCGTCCTCAGAAAATCGATATCACGCTGGGTTCATTGCTGTTCGTTGATAACGGTCAGGCCATTGAATCTGACGTCACAGTTGTGCAGATTGCAGCAGGTGCTGTGCAGAAGAGCGTTGAAAAAGCAACGAAGGACGTGATCTGCGATTTGGCGGGTCAGGTTCGTTATGAGGAAAAAATTCAACCCAGAGAAGTGACTGACCGTCAGGGAAATATCACCCTGAAAGCTCAGCGTCTTGGTCGGATGTGGGTCCTCGCCGGTGATGTTTATAACCTCCCCCCTAATGCCCTGCCTGTCGTTGCTGGTAAGTCCACTGCGACGGAAGGTCAGGTGCTTGCAGAAGCCAGCCAACGTAGTGAATACGGCGGTGATGTTCGTCTGCGCGACTCCATTGGTGATTCCCGAGAGGTGCAAATCGTCACGACGGCGATGACCCTCAAAGACTTCAAGTTGCTGGAGGAATCCACCCATTCCGGCGAACTGTGGAATCTTGAGGCGAAAGATGGCACCCGTTATCGCTTAAATACCATCCCTGGCAGCAAGATTGGTAACGGCGAGGTGATCGCCGAACTGGCTGATGATCGCTTCCGCACCAGCACGGGTGGTCTCGTCAAATTCGCTCCCGGTTTGGCAATCAAAAAAGCACGTTCTGCCAAAAACGGATATGAAGTTAATAAGGGTGGAACCTTGTTATGGGTTCCTCAGGAAACCCATGAAATCAACAAAGATATTTCTTTGTTGATGATTACTGATGGTCAGTGGATTGAAGCTGGAACTGAGGTTGTTAAAGATATCTTTAGTCAGACTGCAGGCGTCGTTACTGTCACTCAAAAGAACGATATCCTTCGTGAAATTATTGTTCGTGGTGGAGATCTTCACCTGAGTAGCGATAACAAAGCGCTCGAACGCTTCGAAGGCGATGGACAAATGGTGAACCCCGGCGATGACGTCGCTAAGGGTGTGTCTGTCGACACGATGAAATTTGTACAAACGGTCGAAACCCCTGAGGGCAAAGGCCTCTTACTACGGCCCGTTGAGGAATACACCATTCCAAATGAAGCTCAGCTTCCTGAGCTATCTCATGTGAAGCAGGCGAATGGGCCTCATTTGGGAATCAAAGCCACTCAGCGTTTGGCTTTTAAAGACAACGAACTGATCAAGTCGGTTGAGGGTGTTGAACTGCTGAAGACGCAACTGCTGCTGGAAACCTTCGATACCACTCCACAAATGACGGTGGATGTGGAGAAGGCCCCCGATAAGCGAGCTAAGACAATCTCCCGCCTGCGTTTGGTCATTCTCGAATCGATCCTGGTTCGTCGCGACACCATGTCGGACTCCAGCCATGGCTCGACCCACACTGAACTTCAAGTGGAGGATGGGATCTCAGTGAAGGCTGGCGATGTTGTTGCCACCACCCAGATTCTGTGCAAGCAGGAAGGTGTCGTTCAGCTGCCTGAAGCCACGGAGGCTGAGCCTGTTCGTCGCTTAATCGTTGAGCGGCCGGAAGATACCACCACTATTTCCACGTCAGGCAATCCGTCCGTCGCGGTCGGCGATCGTGTGGTCGATGGTGAGTTGCTTGCCAGCGGACAGCCTTCCACTTGTTGCGGTGAGGTGGAAGCCGTGAGTGGCAACAGCGTCACGCTTCGCCTTGGC
>ERZ802831.1170-NODE-1170-length-13139-cov-33.3435_pt1 | contig 13139 bp, 7 predicted proteins | sample MGYA00345655_ERZ802831 | MGnify/ENA primary metagenome ERZ802831 (study PRJEB30503, sample SAMEA104212376) | marine metagenome | biome: Westerlies Biome; feature: [SRF] surface water layer (ENVO:00010504) within the epipelagic zone...; material: water...
CTGCGTCCTCGACCGCGTCGGTCGCTTCAGCACGCTCCATCTCTTCAGCAAAGCTTTCGCTGAACTCTTCGTCAGACATGCTCAGCACGAGCTCATCGCCCTCGGACTGCTTGCGACGACGCTCCTCATGGTAAGCGAGACCGGTACCCGCCGGAATTAACCGGCCGACAATCACGTTCTCCTTGAGACCGCGCAGGTAATCCCGCTTCCCGGTCACCGCCGCCTCGGTCAGAACACGGGTGGTCTCCTGGAAAGAAGCCGCCGAGATGAAGCTCTCAGTGGCCAGCGATGCCTTGGTGATCCCCAGCAGTTCGCGACTGGCTGTAGGAGAAACGAGACCTTCTGCCTCCAGACGATCGCACTCCTCAAGGAACGCGGTGTACTCCGCCTGCTCGCCCTTAATGAAAGTGGAATCTCCCGTCGCCCTGATTTCAACTTTTCGCAGCATCTGACGAACAATGACTTCGATGTGCTTGTCATTGATCTTCACACCCTGCAAGCGGTACACCTCTTGAATCTCATTGACGATGTACTCAGCCAAAGCCGGAATGCCCTTGAGCCGCAGAATGTCGTGGGGGCTGAGCGGTCCTTCGGACACGATTTCGCCCTTCTCGACGGTTTCACCCTCAAACACCGACAGCTGACGCCACTTCGGAATCAACTCTTCGTAGTGATCAGAGCCCTCTGGCAAGCTTGAGCTGTCTGTCGGTGTAATCACCAGGCGACGCTTGCCTTTGGTCTCTTTACCAAAGCTCACGGTGCCGGAGATTTCCGCCAGGATCGCAGGCTCTTTCGGCTTGCGCGCTTCGAACAGATCGGCAACCCGCGGCAGGCCACCGGTGATATCCCGGGTCTTGGAGCCTTCCTGTGGGATACGGGCAATGACGTCACCCCCTTCCACCTTGGCACCGTCTTCCAGATTGACCATAGCGCCATGGGGTAGGAAGTAGTGCGCTGGGACGTTAGTACCGGCCAGCATCAGTTCCTTACCCTTGCCATCCACCAGCGTCACCGCCGGACGGATGTCCTTGCCCGCAGTCGGTCGCTCCGCGGAATCCATGACCGAAATACTGGACAGACCTGTGAACTCATCGGTCTGGCGCTTGATGGTCACACCTTCGTCCATACCGCTGAACTTCACCGTACCCGCCACCTCAGTGATGATCGGGTGCGTGTGGGGATCCCAGGTAGCGACGATGTCGCCGGCAGCGACGGCAGCTTCATCCTGAACGCGGATAGTCGCACCATAAGGCACCTTGTAGCGCTCACGCTCGCGGCCGACGCTATCAAGCAGCGACAGTTCACCTGAACGCGATACCGCCACCAACGAGCCATCGGGCTTGTCGACCACCTTCATATTGTGCAGGCGGATAACACCATCGTTGTTGACCTGAATGTTGTCCTGCGCCGCCTGACCGGATGCCGCACCACCGATGTGGAAGGTGCGCATCGTAAGCTGTGTGCCCGGCTCACCAATCGACTGGGCTGCCACAACACCAATAGCCTCACCCATGTTCACCTGATGTCCGCGACCCAGATCACGGCCGTAGCAGGTCGAGCAGATGCCGTAACGCGTCTTACAGGTAATCGGCGAGCGCACGATGATTTCCTCGATGCCCATCTCGTCGACCTTCGCCGTCAAGACTTCATCGAGCATGGTGCCCGCCTCAAGCAGAACTTCACCCGTGCTCGGATCGACCACGTCTTTCGCCACAATACGGCCGAGAACACGCTCGGGCAGCGACTCGATAATATCGCCACCATCAATGACAGGAGTCATCACAAGGCCTTCATCGGTCCCGCAATCCTGCTCGGTCACAACGACGTCCTGGGCCACATCGACCAGACGACGCGTCAAGTAACCGGAGTTAGCCGTCTTCAGCGCCGTATCAGCCAGGCCTTTGCGCGCGCCGTGGGTAGAAATAAAGTACTGCAGTACGTTCAGCCCCTCGCGGAAGTTCGCCGTGATCGGCGTCTCGATGATTGAGCCATCCGGCTTAGCCATCAGACCCCGCATACCCGCCAACTGCCGAATCTGCGCGGGTGAACCCCGAGCGCCAGAATCGGCATACATGTACACCGAGTTGAAGGAGTCCTGCTCCTCGTCCTCGCCATCGCGGTTGGTCACCGTCTCTTTAGAGAGGCCAGCCATCATCGCCTTTGAGACCTGATCGTTGGTCCGCGACCAAATGTCGATCACCTTGTTGTACTTTTCGCCCTGAGTTACCAGACCGGCGCCATACTGCTGCTCGATTTCGGCTACCTCAGCATCGGCACGCTCAATCAGCTCGGCTTTAGCATCGGGGATAGCAAAGTCGTTGACACCAATCGATGCGCCGGAGCGAGTGGAGTACTCATAACCGGTGTACATCAGCTGGTCAGCGAAAATGACGGTCGACTTCAGACCGACTGCGCGGTAACACTGGTTGATCACCCGCGAGATGGCCTTTTTCACCATGGGCTGATTGATCATGTCAAAGGACAGACCCGCGGGCACGATGTCCCACAACAGCGCACGTCCGACGGTCGTCTCGACGATGCGCGTCTGCTCGGTGGTCTCTTCACCCAGGTTCATAAGGGTCTCGTGGATGCGCACCTTGACCCGCGCATGCAGGTCGACACGACCACTGCCATAGGCACGCTGCACCTCTTCGGTGTCAGCGAACGACATACCCTCGCCCTTGGCGTTAATGCGGTCCCGGGTCATGTAGTAGAGACCCAGTACCACGTCCTGCGAAGGCACGATGATCGGGTCACCCGACGCCGGAGACAGGATGTTGTTGGTCGACATCATGAGCGCGCGGGCTTCGAGCTGCGCCTCCAATGTCAGCGGCACGTGCACCGCCATCTGGTCGCCGTCGAAGTCCGCGTTGTAAGCCGCACACACGAGCGGGTGTAGCTGAATCGCTTTACCTTCGATGAGCACTGGCTCGAAAGCCTGAATGCCAAGGCGGTGCAGCGTCGGCGCCCGGTTCAACAGTACCGGGTGTTCGCGGATCACCTCAGCGAGGATATCCCATACCTCCGGCGGCTCACGCTCAACCATTTTCTTGGCGGCCTTAATGGTGCTCGCCAAGCCACGCAGTTCCAGCTTGCCAAAGATGAATGGCTTGAAAAGCTCCAGCGCCATCTTCTTGGGCAGTCCGCACTGATGCAATTTGAGCGTAGGGCCGGTCACGATCACTGAACGACCGGAATAGTCCACGCGCTTGCCTAACAGGTTCTGACGGAAACGTCCTTGCTTACCTTTGATCATGTCAGCCAGTGACTTGAGCGGACGCTTGTTGGAGCCTGTAATCGCTCGGCCACGTCGGCCGTTATCAAGAAGCGCGTCGACCGATTCCTGCAACATGCGCTTCTCGTTGCGCACGATGATGTCTGGCGCATTCAGATCCAAGAGACGCTTCAGGCGGTTGTTTCGGTTAATCACCCGGCGGTAAAGATCGTTGAGATCAGACGTCGCAAAGCGACCGCCATCCAGCGGCACCAGCGGACGCAGATCCGGCGGCAGTACCGGCAGCGCATTGAGGATCATCCACTCGGGCTTGTTACCTGACTTATCAAAAGCCTCCATCAGCTTCAGCCGCTTGGACAGCTTCTTGATCTTGGTTTCCGAGTTGGTCTGGGGGATTTCCTCGCGGAGCTGCTCGATCTCGCCCTTGAGGTTAATCTCCATCATGAGATCCTGAATCGCTTCAGCACCCATCTTGGCGGTGAATTCGTCGCCGTACTCTTCCATCGCCTCGTAGTACTGCTCGTCATTGAGCAGTTGACCATGCTCTAGTGCAGTGAGGCCTGGGTCGGTCACCACGTATGCTTCAAAGTAGAGAATGCGCTCAATATCGCGCAGCGTCATATCCAGCAACAAACCGATTCGAGAGGGCAGTGACTTCAGGAACCAGATGTGGGCGACCGGGCTTGCGAGCTCGATATGGCCCATGCGTTCGCGGCGGACCTTGGCCAGCGCCACTTCAACACCACACTTCTCACAGATCACTCCGCGATGCTTGAGGCGCTTGTACTTACCGCACAGACACTCGTAATCCTTGACCGGGCCAAAAATCTTGGCGCAGAACAGACCGTCCCGCTCCGGCTTGAAGGTTCGGTAATTGATGGTCTCGGGCTTTTTGACTTCGCCAAAAGACCAGGACCGAATCATCTCCGGAGAGGCCAGACCGATACGGATTGCATCGAAGTCTTCGTTTTTCTCCCTGCTCAGCAGGTTCAGCAAATCTTTCACGTCTTATCTCCCCTCAGAAGCCGGATGACTCAGACTCGAGATCGATATCGATACCGAGCGAGCGGATTTCTTTGATCAACACGTTGAAGGACTCGGGCATACCCGGCTCCATCTGGTGATCCCCATCGACGATGTTCTTGTACATCTTGGTTCGGCCCGCCACGTCGTCGGACTTGACCGTCAGCATCTCCTGCAGTGTGTAGGCGGCACCGTAGGCTTCCAGCGCCCAGACCTCCATCTCACCGAAGCGCTGGCCACCGAACTGGGCCTTACCACCCAGCGGCTGCTGGGTAACGAGGCTGTAAGAGCCGGTTGATCGCGCGTGCATCTTGTCATCGACGAGGTGGTTGAGTTTGAGCATGTACATGTAGCCCACCGTCACCGGACGATCGAACTCGTCTCCTGTTCGGCCGTCGAACAGCGTCAACTGGCCACTGTCGGGTAGCTCCGCCATCCGCAGCAGCTCCTTGATGGACTCCTCCCGAGCGCCGTCAAAGACCGGGGTTGCCATGGGTACGCCAGCACGCAGGTTCTCAGCGAGCGCGATCAGTTCGTCATCGCTCAAAGACGCGATGTCTGCACTGCGGCGGGAATCGCTGGTATGGCTGTAGACCTGCTTCAGGAAGCTGCGCAGCTGCGTCAACTTCACCTGTTGCTCCAGCATGTCGTCGATCTTGCGACCGAGTCCGCGCGCCGCCATCCCGAGGTGAGTCTCAAGAATCTGACCCACGTTCATGCGCGACGGCACGCCCAGCGGATTCAGCACGATATCAATCGGATCGCCATGCTCGTCGTAAGGCATATCCTCTACAGGCATGATCACTGAGATCACACCCTTGTTGCCGTGCCGGCCCGCCATCTTGTCGCCGGGCTGAATGCGGCGCTTCACGGCGAGGTAGACCTTGACGATCTTGAGCACGCCGGGCGCCAAATCGTCACCGCTCTGCAGCTTCTCGCGCTTGATCTCGTAACGCTCTTCGAGCTGGGTATTTTGCTCCTCGAGCAGACGCTTGGCAGAGGACAGTTGGCTGTTGAGATCTGAATCCGACAACTTCAGCTTGAACCACTGCTCGCGATCGAGATCCGCAAGCACCGTCTTGGTCAGCTTGGTACCCTTACTGAGGCCGCCACCGGAGACGGTGCTCTTGCCTTCGAGCAAGCCAGCGAGGCGCGCAAAGGTCGCCTCTTCGTAGATGCGGTATTCCTCTTTCAGGTCCTTGCGATAGTCCGCCAACTGCGCCGCTTCGATCTGCTTGGCGCGCGGGTCCTTCTCAAGACCATCGCGGGTAAAGACCTGCACATCAATGACAGTGCCCTTGTAGCTGGAGGGGACACGCAGCGAGGTGTCCTTCACGTCAGACGCCTTCTCACCAAAAATTGCGCGGAGCAGCTTCTCTTCTGGTGTCAGCTGGGTCTCACCCTTGGGCGTGACCTTACCCACCAAAATATCGCCAGCGTCCACTTCGGCACCGATGTAAACAATGCCCGACTCATCGAGTTTGCCCAGCGCGCCTTCACCCACATTGGGGATGTCTGCGGTGATTTCCTCAGAGCCAAGCTTGGTATCTCGGGAGATGCAGGTCAGCTCCTGAATGTGGATCGTGGTAAACCGATCCTCCTTAACAACGCGCTCCGAGACGAGGATAGAATCCTCAAAGTTGTAGCCGTTCCAGGGCATGAACGCGATGCGCATGTTCTGGCCCAACGCCAGCTCACCCAGATCAACCGAGGGTCCGTCGGCAAGGATATCGCCGCGGGCCACCACGTCGCCCGGCTTCACAATGGGGCGCTGGTTGATACAGGTGTTCTGGTTAGAACGCTTGTACTTGGTCAGGTTATAGATATCGACCGGCGAGTCATCGATGCCGACTTCCTTGGCATTAACCCGCACCACGATGCGGCTCGCATCGACCGAGTCGATCACGCCGCCGCGCGCCGCGACCTCACACACTCCGGAGTCTGAAGCAACGTAGCGCTCCATGCCCGTACCGACCAGCGGCTTCTCGGTTTTCAGCGTCGGCACTGCCTGACGCTGCATGTTAGAGCCCATCAGCGCGCGGTTCGCATCGTCGTGCTCGAGGAACGGAATCAGCGCTGCCGCAATAGACACCACCTGCTTGGGTGACACGTCCATGTACTGCACGTCAGCAGCCGGTTTGACCGTAAACTCGTTCATGTGACGCACGGTGATAAGGTCATCGACGAAACGGTTCTTGTTGTCGAGGGTCGCCGAAGCCTGCGCAATCACATACTCGGCCTCGTTGATCGCCGAGAGGTACTCAATGTCGTCGGTGACGACACCTTTAACCACTTTGCGATAAGGCGACTCCAGGAAACCATATTCGTTGGTACGCGCATAAGTCGCCAGCGAATTGATCAGGCCGATATTCGGACCTTCCGGCGTCTCGATCGGACAGACCCGGCCGTAGTGAGTCGGATGCACGTCGCGCACTTCAAAGCCCGCGCGCTCTCGGGTCAAGCCACCCGGGCCCAATGCCGATACACGGCGCTTGTGGGTGACTTCCGACAGCGGGTTGTTCTGATCCATGAACTGTGAGAGCTGACTGGAGCCAAAGAACTCCTTCACCGCAGCGGACACCGGCTTGGCGTTAATAAGATCCTGCGGCATCAAGCCTTCACTTTCCGCCATTGAGAGCCGTTCTTTCACCGCGCGCTCAACACGCACGAGACCGACGCGGAACTGGTTTTCTGCCATTTCGCCCACAGAACGGACGCGACGGTTGCCCAGGTGATCAATGTCATCCACCACACCTTTACCGTTGCGGATACCCACCAGAGCACTCATCACGTCAACAATGTCTTCTTTGTCGAGCGTGGCTGAGCCGGTCTTGTCCTCGCGGCCAAGGCGACGATTGAACTTCATGCGCCCCACGGCAGAGAGATCATAGCGCTCCGGCGAGAAGAACAGGTTCTGGAACAGGTTCTCCGCCGACTCCTTGGTCGGGGGCTCACCCGGGCGCATCATGCGGTAGATCTCAACCAGCGCCTCGAGCACGCTGCGGGTGCTGTCTGCGGCCAGCGTGTCCGAAATAAACGGACCGCAGTCATATTCATTGGTGTAAATCGTCTCGATCGTCTCGATGCCCTTCTCCCGGAGCTCGGCAAGCAACGCAACCGTGATTTCGGTGTTGCACTCGGCGAGCACTTCACCGGTCGCGGTGTCGACGATATTTTTGGCCAGACGGCGTTCCTCGAGGTACTCCTCGGGCACAGACAGCGCCTCGATACCGGCATCGTCCAACTGGCGGATATGACGTGCGGTGATCCGACGGCCACGCTCTACGATGAGCTTCTTGCCAGCCATGATGTCGAAGGCTGCCATGTCGCCTTGCAGACGCTTGGATACCAGCGTCATTGTGGCCTGACCCTCTTCACCCAGCTGAAAGGTCGTGGTCTCGTAGAACATCTCCAGAATTTCTTCGGAGTCATAACCGAGGGCGCGCAACAGCACGGTTGCCGGCAACTTGCGGCGACGGTCTATTCGCACGTAGACGAGGTCTTTGGGATCAAACTCAAAATCCAGCCAGGAGCCACGATAAGGGATGACCCGTGCGCTGTAGAGCAACTTGCCGGATGAGTGGGTCTTGCCGCGGTCGTGGTCGAAAAATACGCCCGGAGACCGGTGCAACTGGGAAACGATGACGCGCTCGGTACCATTGATGACGAAAGTACCGTTTTGAGTCATCAGGGGGATCTCCCCCATGTAAACGTCCTGCTCCTTGATGTCTTTGATCGACTTTGAGGAGGCTTCCTTGTCATAAATAATCAGTCGGACTTTGACGCGCAGCGCGCAGGCATAGGTGGTGCCGCGCAGCACACACTCGTCAACGTCAAACACGGGCTCGCCCAGCGCATAATCAACATATTCCAGCGCCGCATTGCCGCTGTAGCTAACAATCGGGAATACCGACTTAAACGCCGCATGCAGACCGTGCTCTCCACGATCCTCCAGCGAGACGCCGTCCTGAGTAAACTTGCTGTAAGAATCCAGCTGTATTGCCAGCAGGTACGGGATATCCATTACCTTAGGTAAGGAACCGAAATCCTTGCGAATACGCTTCTTTTCCGTGTACGAGTATGTCATCAGTACTCCCCTACGGTCTGTGTCGTCCAACCACAACACAAACGATCAAAATTCGAACCGGTTTCACAACCGGGAAAAGGCCGGAGCGCCAATGCGCCCCAGCCCCGTTACGGTGCGTAAACTTCAATAGTGCTCAATTACTTGAGCTCTGCCGCGCCGCCTGCTTCCTCGATCTGCTTCTTGATGTCTTCTGCTTCGTCCTTGGACGCGCCTTCCTTCACAGGGGCGGGTGCGCCGTCAACGACAGCCTTCGCTTCCTTCAGGCCCAGACCGGTCACCGCGCGAACCACCTTGATCACATTGACCTTCTTCTCGCCACCAGAGGTGAGGATGACGTCAAACTCAGTCTGCTCTGCAGCTGGTGCGCCGCCGGCGTCGCCGCCTGCTGCGGGCGCTGCTACAGCAACGGCTGCCGCTGCAGAAACACCAAACTTCTCTTCCATTGCCTCTACCAGCTCGACAATGTCCATTACGCTCATCTCGGCAATAGCGTCGAGAATTTCGTCTTTTGAAAGTGCCATGTCTTAATCTCCGTTAAATAGATACAGGGTGAGGTCGGGCCTGTCAGGCCGCCTCTTGTTTCTGATCTCGAACTGCCGCCATCACGCGAACCAACTTGCCCGGAACTTCGTTCGCTGTGCGAACCAGCTTCACGACAGGCGCCTGCATGACGCTCATCAGTGACGCCAGCGCCTGATCCCGTGTGGGTAGCTTGGCCAGCACATCGATTTGATCGGCTCCGAGTAGCTGCCCGCTGACCGACAGTGCCTTCACTTCAAACTCCTTGTTGTCTGAAGCGAAATCCTTGAACAATCGTGCCGCTGCGCCTGGATCCTCCATCGAGAATCCAAACAGAGAGGGACCTGTGAGAGTGTCAGTGACACACTCATATTCAGTCCCTTCCAGTGCCCGTTTGGCCAGCGTGTTTCGCACCACCCGGAGGGTGATTTGATTTTCGCGAGCCGAGGCACGCAGAGCAGTCATGTCATTCGATGCGACCCCGCGCGCGTCGGCGATCACAAGCGAAAGCGCACTGGCGGCTGTCTCGTTGACTTCAGCGACGATCGCTTTCTTTTCTTCGAGTCCAATAGCCACTTGGCTTACTCCTTTTGTGGTTGTTCAGGCCGCCGCATACGCTGCGACCCCCCTCGGTGATGAACTGCCTCACCATCTGCGTAGGCAACCGGATTGCTCCGTCATTAAGGCGCCGAAATCAGCGCCACCTACGGTCTTTGACAGCCTTTGGCGTTCCGCGAGGTTGCCCACACTTCCCTGCAAAGACTTCCAAAGTGGGCAGAGCCTGCGTTGCGCCCTGCCCGACCCCCGCAAAAACACACGGGGGCCAGCGACCCCGGGCTCTCGCCCGTGGCCTCAATTCACTGCTTAAAATTCGATCGCGTTGTGATCGATCGTGACACCGGGACCCATGGTCGTAGACAGGGTCACCTTGCGAACGTATATACCCTTCGCGGAAGCTGGCTTGGCCTTTTTGAGGTCAGCCAACACAGCAATGAGGTTGCCCTTGATGGCATCCGGCTCGAAACTGACCTTGCCGATACCGCCGTGGACGATGCCATTTTTGTCACTGCGAAAACGCATCTGCCCGGCTTTAGCATTTTGCACCGCAGCCTCAATATCTGGGGTAACCGTGCCGGTCTTGGGATTTGGCATCAAACCACGCGGCCCCAGCACCTGACCCAGCGTGCCGACTACGCGCATCGCATCGGGGGAGGCAATCACGACGTCAAAGTCCATCATGCCGCCCTTGATCTGCTCGGCGAGATCTTCCATGCCGACAAACTCAGCACCCAGCGCCTTCGCCTTATCGGCGCTCTCGCCCTGAGCAAAGACCGCAACGCGGACGTCTGCACCCGTGCCGTGAGGCAAGGTGGTTGCGCCCCGGACGCCCTGGTCAGATTTGCGCGCATCAACCCCTAGGTTGACCGCCACTTCGACGGTTTCATTGAACTTGGCAGTGCCAAATTCCTTGATCAACGCGACCGCTTCGTCCAGTGGATAGCTCTGGTTAGCGTCCACCTTTTCACGGAAAGCGCGCACTCGCTTGGATAACTTAGCCATCAGTTCACGCCCTCCGTCTCGATACCTGCTGAGCGAGCACTACCGGCGATGGTGCGCACCGCCGCGTCCATATCAGCCGCCGTCAGGTCTGGCCATTTCTGGTTGGCCACTTCCTCGAGTTGTGCTCGGGTCACTTTGCCCACCTTCTCGGTGTTCGGGCGACCGGAGCCACTCTTAATGCCGGCGATCTTCTTCAAAAGAATCGAAGCCGGAGGCGTCTTCTTGATATAAGTAAAGGACTTGTCACTGTAGACCGTGATCACCACCGGAATAGGCAGGCCTGGCTCAACGCCCTGTGTATCAGCATTGAAGGCTTTGCAGAATTCCATGATGTTGACCCCTTTTTGGCCCAGCGCGGGGCCTACCGGCGGCGAAGGGTTCGCCTGACCTGCCGGGATCTGCAGCTTAATATAGCCGTCGATCTTCTTAGCCATGTTGCTTTCTCCTGGGTTCAAACGCCGTTGTGCACGCTATTTATTAGCAGCGAACACGCGGGCTCCCCATCATCGCCACCGGAGTGGCGTTAACGTCGGGTCAGATCCTGTCGATCTGACCCACCCGATCAGGCTTTCTCGACCTGACCAAACTCCAGTTCTACGGGCGTAGAGCGCCCGAAGATCAACACCGCCACATTGAGGCGGCTCTTCTCGTAATTCACGTCCTCAACCACACCGTTGAAGTCGTTGAATGGGCCATCGATAACCCGCACCATCTCGCCCGGCTCAAACACCGTCTTGGGCTTGGGTTGATCAACACCTGCCTCAACGCGTTGCAGGATGACATTGGCCTCTGCATCCGTAATCGGAGACGGCTTGTCGGCCTTGCCGCCGATAAAGCCAAGCACTCGGGGTGTTTCCTTAACGAGGTGCCAAGTGTCGTCATCGAGGTCCATCTGCACCAATACGTAACCGGGGAAGAACTTGCGCTCACTCTTGCGCTTTTGGCCGCCCTTCATCTCGATCACTTCCTCGGTGGGAACAATGATCTCGCCGAACCGGTCCTGCATACCCAGACGCTCAGCCCGCTCATGAATGGCGGTGGCAACCTTCTTCTCGTATTGAGAGTAGGCATGTACGACGTACCACTTTAAAGCCATGTTGCTACCCTCAACCCAAAATCAGTGACGCGAGCCAACCCAGCACGCTATCGAGGCCCCACAAGATCAGCCCCGTGATAATCACAAACACAAACACGATTAATGTGGTCTGCGTGGTTTCTTGCCGTGTTGGCCAGACAACCTTGCGAATCTCCATCCGTGACCCTTTCACCAGCGTAAAAAAGTCACTGCCTTTTTGCGTCAGTGAAGCCACCCACCCCGCGATCAATGCGAGGATCAGCAGCGCTAACACGCGATACAGAATCGGCTGGTCACCGAAATAGCTATTGCCGTAAACGCCGCCGCCTACCAACGCCAACACGACAACCCATTTCAGCGAATCAAGCCTGCCTGCTGCGGCTTCACTCATGTTTAATCTCCACCCCAACCCGAGCCCATGCCCGCGGCCGGCTTTATTCACCGCCCCAGCCTGCTTAGCTGAGGTGGCAGGCCAGGAGGGAATCGAACCCCCAACCTGCGGATTTGGAATCCGCTGCTCTGCCAATTGAGCTACTGGCCTTCCACTCTTCTCATCCGCGCCTCTGGTGCAAAAAAAGGCCTGCTTGCCAGAGACGAAGAAGCCGAACAGCCAAAAAGGCGGTTCGGCTTATCTGTCAGGCGGCTGTGCAGCCGCCACTTTTTAATCAGTCGAGGATCTTGGCGACGACGCCTGCACCTACCGTTCGGCCACCCTCGCGGATCGCAAAACGCAGGCCCTCTTCCATCGCAATCGGCGCAATCAGCTCAGCAACAAAGTTGATGTTGTCACCCGGCATCACCATCTCAACACCCTCAGGCAGCTCAACCGCACCCGTTACGTCCGTCGTACGGAAGTAAAACTGCGGACGGTAGCCCTTGAAGAACGGCGTATGACGGCCACCCTCGTCCTTCGACAGCACATATACCTCTGCCTCGAACTTGGTGTGCGGGTTCACAGAACCCGGAATCGCCAGTACCTGACCACGCTCAACCTCTTCACGCTTCGTACCACGCAGCAGAACACCCACGTTCTCGCCCGCACGGCCTTCGTCAAGCAGCTTGCGGAACATCTCAACGCCCGTACAGGTCGTCTTCTGGGTCTCCTTGATACCGATAATCTCGATCTCGTCGCCCACCTTAACGATGCCGCGCTCAACACGACCCGTTACAACCGTACCCCGGCCAGAGATCGAGAATACGTCCTCAACCGGCATCAGGAACGGCTGATCAATCGCGCGCTCAGGCTCAGGGATGTAAGAGTCCAGCGTCTCAACCAACTCTTTAACAGCCGTCGTACCCAGACCGTTGTCGTCCTTGCCTTCCAGCGCCATCAGCGCAGAACCGCAGATGATCGGCGTGTCGTCACCCGGGAACTCGTAGGTATCCAGAAGCTCGCGGAGCTCCATCTCTACCAGTTCCTTCATCTCTGTGTACTCTTCTGAGTCCACGCCGCCGCAGTCTTCTGCCAGCAGGTCAGCCTTGTTCAGGAACACCACAATGTAGGGAACGCCTACCTGGCGTGACAGCAGGATGTGCTCGCGCGTCTGCGGCATCGGGCCGTCAGTCGCACCACAAACCAAAATAGCGCCGTCCATCTGTGCCGCACCCGTGATCATGTTCTTCACATAGTCCGCGTGTCC
>ERZ802831.1179-NODE-1179-length-13087-cov-13.9909_pt1 | contig 13087 bp, 9 predicted proteins | sample MGYA00345655_ERZ802831 | MGnify/ENA primary metagenome ERZ802831 (study PRJEB30503, sample SAMEA104212376) | marine metagenome | biome: Westerlies Biome; feature: [SRF] surface water layer (ENVO:00010504) within the epipelagic zone...; material: water...
AATTGGCTTTGGATCATGAACATGCCAAAACCTTTGCCCAAACAATCGCTGAAACATCTGCGCTACAAATCGATCTAGACAGCGTTCAAACCAATATTGTACTTTTTGATACGAGCGACCGAACCGCTATCGAGGTGCTTGAAATTTTTGGACAAAATGGAATAAAAATGGTTCCTTTTGGTCCATCAACAGTACGTGCGACCTTTCATTTTCAGATAGAAGAAGCAGATGTACATAGACTCTTAGAGGTAACAAGACACTGTTTCAATACATAAATCAATCTATTTGAAACAGGTTGATGTATGCCCAAATAGAATGAAATAGCTAAAACTTTTCGAGCAAGAGGTCTAATTTTTCTACCGAACTATCAATTAATTCTTTAGATATAGTTAGTGGGGGTACAATCCGAATAGCATTGCCACCCGCTGAATTACTAAGTACCCCTAACTCAGCCCATTTATCCACAATGGGCCTGGTTGGTTGATTACATTCCAACCCTATCATAAGTCCCATTCCACGCACTTCTGTAATACATGGGCGTTTATCTGCTAAGTTTCTAAGTTTAGTCATAAAATAGGACCCAAGTTTACTTGCCCGTTGGCAGAGCTCCTCCTCTTCAATAATAGATAATACTTCCAAAGCCACTGAACAAGCAAATGGGTTTCCCCCAAAGGTAGTACCATGGTCACCATAACCGAATGCCGTTGCTACTTTTTCACTTGCAATCAATGCCCCGATAGGTATACCTCCCGCTAGTGCTTTGGCAGTGGCTACCATGTCTGGTTGTATATCAAAGTGTTCATATGCCCACATTTTACCCGTTCTACCAATTCCCGTTTGCACCTCATCTATGATGAGTAAGATATTTCGTTCCTTGCAGTGTTGGGCTAATGCCTGTACGAAATTGTATTCAGCTAGGTGAACACCGCTATTGCCTTGGATCAGTTCTAAGGCAATAGCAATAGTGTCCTCATTTGTCTGCTCAATTACCTCTTCAATTTGGTTGAATTTGGCTTGAGTGAATCCTGCTGGAAGTGGAGCATATCCTTCTTGGTATTTGGTGGAACTCATAGTAAGAGTACTCAAGGTTCTGCCGTGAAAACCATTACTTAGCGAAAGTATTGAGCCCTTTTTTCCTTGGATTTGCCCCCATTTTCTTGCCAGTTTAAGGCAGCTTTCCATGGCCTCGGCTCCAGAGCTACAAAAGAAGACACGATCTAATCCAGTGAGTTCGGTGAGCTTTTTTGCCAGCAGTGACTGAGGTTCTGAGTAATAGAAATTAGAAAAGTGTAGAGGATAACTCGCCGCACTTTGTATGGCCTTTACCACCCTTGGATGAGCATGCCCAACATTATTGACCGCGATACCCGCTAATAAATCAATATACTCGTTTCCTTCACTATCCCACACTTTGGCACCTTGACCACGGGTAATCGTTACAGGGAAACGATTATAGACTTGTATGTGGTGTTTATGCTCAAGGTCTTGGGCAAAGTCTGTTTGGGCCGTTATTGTAGAATCGGCTTCTAAATTATCGGGGGTTATACTATTTGAAGTTGACAAGGAATGCGAATTACAAGGAGTGAGTGTTATGAGAGCGACTATTGTAAGAATAGTTTAGCCAAAATAAACAAAGAGTAAAACAAACTTAACACGTTAATAAAAAAATTATAAAAAATGCTAAGTTTTATAGGGTCTTGTTTAAGCATAATATTATAAAATTGTTACAATTAACTCATTGATTTTTCTATTGAATAAAATTGTACGTTCCATTCCTCTTAAATTTGCAGTATCATTATCAGAAAGCTTAGTATCATTCTATGTTACCATAAAAGGTAGTGAATGGAGGCATTCCATGCGTAGAACATTATTCAATTTTACCTCACTTACACTCAATTTTAATTATTACCTAGTACAATGACAGATCTCAAAACCTTGGTCCAAGCAGCGGAAGAAATTGCTAAAATCGGAGGGGCTCATACTCTTAACTATTTTAAAAAAGAGGTAGAAGTCATTTCAAAAGCAGATGATTCACCCGTTACTATTGCAGATCGTGAAACCGAAATGGTGATTAGAGAAGAAATTGAAAAAAGGTTTCCGGATCATGGTATTATTGGCGAAGAGTATGGGATTACCCGGCCAGATGCATCTATTCAATGGGTATTAGATCCTATTGATGGGACAAAATCCTTTATTCACGGTATTCCCTTTTATACTACCTTAATTGGAATAATGATTGATAAAGAACCCATGGTTGGAGTTATTAACGCACCTGCGTTAGATGAATGCTGTGTAGCTGGTAAAGGCTTAGGTGCTTACTTTAATGGGAAACCCTGTCATGTTCGTGAAACAGCCGATATGCAAGAAGCCACTTTGTTGGTGACAGAAATAAAAAGGTTTCAAGATGTTGGTAAAGAAGAAGAATTTCAGGAGTTAATGGCTAAAACAAAACTTCACAGGACATGGGGTGATGCCTATGGCCATATGATGGTAGCTATAGGTAGAGCGGATATTATGTTTGATCCTGTACTTAACTTATGGGATGCCGCTGCTTTATTACCCGTAGTTAAGGAAGCAGGGGGGGTATTTAGTGATGTCCACGGAGTTGAAACAATCCACTCAGGAAATGGCTATTCAACCAACCCTCACTTGCACCCAGAACTAAAAGCACTATTTGCACGCCATCGAGCTCAAAAGGGAGAATAGTGATTTAGGCATAGCCTAATTTATGCTTATTGAACAGTAAAGTAATTTAGGCTTGCTTAATCCATTTATATAATTCTTTAAAGGTTGGTTTTTTGCCATACATAAGAATGCCCGTACGATAAATGCGTGCGGCTAGTAATAGCATGCCAATCAAACTGAGAATGAGCAATAGGATAGAGAGTATTACTTCCCAAAATGGGACATTAGATACCAACATTCTAGTAACCATGTTGATGGGTGAGGTCAAGGGAAACAAAGAAGCCATAATAGCTAAAGTAGAATCTGGGGCCTCAGCAATTCTGAAATTGAGCATATACCCTAAAAAAATGGGAAGCATCACAGGGGTCATGAATTGCTGTGAGTCTTGCTCAGAATCCACAGCAGCACCAATGGCAGCGAAAATAGAACTGTACATTAAAAAGCCTAGTACAAAAAACACGAAAAAATAGAGTATAAACAGTGGGTCAATACTGAATTGCTCCAAAAAACTTAGATCAATATCCGATGGCACATTAGCTGCTGTTCCTTTTGCATCGACTGCAATCAAGCTGTTTTGAAGATCTCCCATTCGTTGATTAATGAAGAACTGAGCTACAGGAGCTGCAAGGATAGTTACTCCAGCATAGGTGGCAATCCACAAACTGAATTGAGTTAGCGCTACCAAACAAACACCAAGTAGTTTACCTAACATCAACTCTATGGGTTTTACAGAGGAGGTTATTATTTCGACGATTCGGGATGTTTTCTCTTCAATTACGCTGCGCATTAGAATGGCTCCATAACCGAATAGGCCAATAAAGATAAATACACCAATAAGTATCCCACCTATACTACTTAAAAAGGCATTGCTTTGTTCATCAACACCAGTCTCATTCAATCTCCTGTTTTCTAAAGCAGGTCTTTCTTCGAAAATGGCAATGACCTCTTCTGAGACTTCATTGTCTTCTAGTCGAATTTGACGGGTAACATCTCTAACATCGGACCGTAGAGACTCGAAAAAAGTAATACCACCAGAGCCGTTATGAACAAAGGTGGCAGGGGTGCCTTCGCTTAAAAAAGTTTGATCAAAGAAAACATATCCATCGAGTTCGTCTTCCATGATGAGATCACGTATTTGATCAACTGACTGACTGGCACTGATAGGTATGTACCTACTGGCGTTGAGTTGGCGTAGCGGCTCAAACATTCTGCCTGTTTCGTCAATCACAATGACTTGTTTAGGAGCTTCATTATCAGTACTAGATACAGTTATGAAAATTAGAAGGCCAATAATTCCTAGTATTAGTAAAGGCGTAAGGAAAGTGGAAAGCATAAATGATTTCGTTTGCACCCGTGTTTTATACTCTCGTTTAATAATGAGCCAGATTTTCGAAAAATTAATCATATCAGATTTATTTTATGTGTAATTGGGTTATATAATTTAGGTTCGTTGACTAAACAGCGACTTTGGTATCATTGACGGTGCTAATGAAAATATCCTGTAGGCTAGGTTGTACAATTTCGAATCGTTGTATCTCCGCGTGTTTCATCGCGATTTCTAATATATGTTGAGGAGAGGCTCCCTCTAATAAACGTATTTCGGCAAAATTAGTAGAACGGTTGTTGACTCGAACCCCTTCTAATTGGTTTAAAAACTCTGAGTCACCTATGAAATCTAGCAGTACTGTGTTATTCCCAAAACTTTGTTTTATTGATTGTAGGTTACCTTGTAAAACGGCCTTTCCTTGATTAAAAAGACAAATATCATCACACATTTGCTCAACCTGCTCCATTCTATGGGTGGAAAACAAAATGGTCTTTCCTCGATTTTTTTCCTCTAGAATGACTTCTTTAAGCATTTCTGAATTGATTGGATCAAGCCCGCTGAAAGGCTCATCAAATATGTAGATTTCTGGGTCATGAGCAACGGTAGCAATGAACTGTATTTTTTGGGACATGCCCTTAGAGAGTTCTGATACTTCCTTCTTTTTCCAGCTACTGGCTTCAAATCGATCCAGCCAAAATTCAATAGCTGTTTTGGCAGCCGTTTGGCTTAAGCCTTTGAGTTGAGCAAGATACATGAGTTGGTCAAAAACCTTCATTTTTTTGTATAAACCACGCTCTTCAGGCAGGTATCCAATCCGTTCCTGGCTTTTAGGACTCACCGCTTCTCCCAATATCGATATATGCCCTGTATCTGGATTCAGGATATGATTGATCATTCTGATCGTAGTGGTTTTACCTGCACCATTGGGACCTAACAACCCAAAAATTTGCCCTTTTTCTACTCCAAAACTAACTTGATTTACTGCTGTTGCCTTTCCGAAATGTTTACTCACATTTTGAACATCAATAACTAGGGACATGATAAATGGTTATATTGGTTATAAGATATCTCGATTACGTAATTATTAGCAACAAAGTTACAAGTTTATGACCATTGTTCATATAAGTGCAGAATGTTATCCAGCTGCCAAAGCAGGTGGACTGGGTGATGTAGTTGGTGCCCTGCCTAAATATCAAAATCGAGGGAATAACCGTGCGATGGTATGCATGCCTCACTATCATACACCATGGCTACTGAAGGCCAATAAAACCCTAATCGATACGGCTACTTGCCAAATGGGGGCTAATAGTGTACCCTATAATGTGTATGAAGTCAAAGAATCCTTAGGTTTCAGCCTCTATACCTTTGATATACCGGGTTACACAGATAGACCAGGAATTTACTTAGACCCGAACTCAGGACATGGATATTGGGATGAGTTTGAACGATTTTTAAGTGTTCAAATTGCTGTGTTGGATACCTTGATTCGTTGGGATCTACAGCCTGATGTACTTCATTGTCATGATCATCACACAGGATTAATACCCTTTATGACTCAGCAGTGTACCGCTTTTAAATCATTATCCAATACCCCTACCATTATTACGGTTCACAATGCCGAATATCATGGAAGTCAGGATATAGGGAAACGATTTTTGTTGCCAGATTTTGACGGAATACACACGGGCTTGTTAGAATGGGCTGAAAAATTAAATCCACTGGCCTGTGGGTTAAAGTGCGCTTGGAAAATAAGCACGGTATCTCCAAGCTATATGGAAGAATTACGAACCGATAGTAATGGGTTGGAGTTTTTGTTTGAATTGGAAGCAGGAAAATCGGTGGGCTTATTAAACGGAATAGACCCGGAGGTGTGGAATCCTGCAACGGACACCTATTTAGAACAGCACTATACCTTAACAGGACCTACTAAAGAGCAACCAAACTGTTTAGATGTCAAAGAAGGGAAGTCGTATCATAAACATGCGTTATGTCAAGCATATCATTTATCCCCTGAGAGGCCGCTATTTGCATTTATAGGACGATTAGTAGATCAAAAAGGGGCAGATTTATTGGCCTCAGTAATCCGCGGTCTACGTGAAAAAGGGAAAGAACTTAATTTTATTTTGTTGGGAACGGGTGAAGCTCAGTTGGAAGCGGAGTTTCGCCAATTAGATCAGGACTATGTGGGTTATTTTAACGCTAAACTATCCTACAATGAAGGCTTAGCAAGGCAAATGTATGCAGGTGCAGATTTCATGGTCATGCCATCTAGGGTAGAGCCTTGCGGGCTCAATCAATTGTATGCGATGCGTTATGGTACAATCCCAATTGTACGGTCGGTGGGGGGATTAAAAGATTCTGTTCCGGACATTTCTAGTTCAAATGGACTTGGTATACAATTCGATACGTTTAGTTATGAGGCATTAGAGGAAGCCATCCTACGAGCCAGTGATTTATTTACTAATGAAGGCGATATGCATTCTCTACGTGAGCGAATAATGGTGCAAGATCATTCATGGGAGAAAGTCGCAAAAGAGTACGATGAACTCTATTTCCAATTACAGTCCTATCGAGACTAATTCTATTTTGAACTTGGATAAGGAAATGGTTCCTTAGTTATAAAGTGGTAACAATATTTTTTTGTTAAGACCTAAAGGCTGTACAAACAATAGTAGTTTATTTTACTTAACATGAGAAAGTACATCTGAACGGGAGTACGTATTGCTTCACAAAAAAATTAGTCAACACAAAAAAGGTAATTCATGAATAATTCAGTGATGGCCATCATTCTCGGTGGTGGTAGGGGAACAAGACTATTTCCTTTAACCGATCATAGATCCAAACCAGCAGTGCCCGTAGGAGGGAAGTATAGGTTAGTGGATATTCCTATTTCTAATTGTCTAAATTCCGGAGTAAAACGCATTTACGTTTTAACCCAATTCAATTCAGCTTCTCTTAATAGACACATCAAGAACACCTACAATTTTGATGTATTCAGCAATGGCTTCGTGGATATTTTGGCTGCCGAGCAAACTGCTCAAAATACCGACTGGTTTCAGGGCACAGCAGATGCGGTTAGACAATCGATTCATCATATGGAAAACCACAGTTATGAATATGTGTTGATTCTATCAGGTGACCAACTCTACCAGATGGATTACAGTGAAATGCTAGATTTGCACATTAAACAGCAGGCAGATTTAACCGTTGCAACCATCCCTGTTATAGATCGTGATGCCACGGGTTTTGGAATAATGAAAACCAATTCAGACGGCTTAATAGATTCTTTTGTAGAAAAACCCGCTACAGAGGAATTAGAGAAGTGGAAATCTGACGTACCCGAGCCGTACAAAAGTCAAGGTAAAAACTACTTAGCCTCAATGGGTATCTATATCTTTAATCGGGAGACCTTGATACGCTTGTTTGATGAAAATCCAAATGCTACTGATTTTGGGAAAGAAATTATCCCGAAAACTCTAAACGAAGGAATGAGAGTTTGTAGCTTTGAATTCGGTAAGTATTGGACAGATATTGGTACCATACGGTCATTCTTTGAAGCTAATTTATCATTAGCGGATACGGTGCCTGAATTCAACTTATATGATAACGATGCTTACGTCTATACACGTGCTCGATTACTGCCCGCATCCAAAATAATGGGTACTACCATGGAGAACTGCTTGATGGCTGAAGGCTGTATCATCGAAGCGAGTCGAATAGTTCGATCAGTCATTGGTATTCGCTCTCGCATTGCCAAAGGCACAACCATTGAAAATTCCATTATAATGGGTAATGATTCTTTCCAGAGTCAGGCGTTTATCGATGCGGCAGCACCTACAGAACCACCGATGGGAATTGGCCAGCGATGCTACATTAGCAATTGCATCATTGATATGAACGTGAGTATAGGAAACGACGTTCGTATTGTGGGTGGAGATCATTTAGAAGACGGAGACTATCCATTTCATTACGTGCGGGAAGGTATCATTATCGTCAAAAAAGGCACGGTTATACCCGACGGAACACACCTGTAGTAGCTAAGTTTTTTCCTGAAAAGTAAATGGTGCCTAGAGTATACTCTTTAGGGTAGCTCCAATCTCAGCTGGACTTTCTACAACGGTAATACCCGCTTCCGACAATGCTTTTTTCTTCTCTTGAGCGGTTCCTTTTCCACCTGAGATAATAGCCCCAGCATGGCCCATTCGACGGCCAGGAGGCGCTGTTGATCCAGCTATAAAGGCAACGACTGGTTTACTTACATGCTCTTTGATGTACGCCGCTGCTTCTTCTTCAGCAGACCCACCAATCTCACCAATAAGTACGATAGATTCGGTACCTGGATCATTCTGGAAGAGTTTAACCGCATCTAAGTGTGTGGTTCCAATCACTGGATCTCCACCAATACCAATGGCCGTGCTTTGACCTAATCCAATTTTTGTAAGCTGATCCACAGCCTCATAGGTGAGCGTGCCTGACCGAGAAATTACTCCGACCGTACCAGGCGTAAAAATGTTGCCGGGCATAATGCCAATTTTAGCTTCGCCAGGAGTTATAACTCCGGGGCAGTTTGGACCAATAAGTGTAGCCCCATGACTTTTTACGATTTGTTTGGCGACAATCATATCATTAACAGGAATACCCTCAGTAATACAAATAATTACTTCTATTCCAGCGAAAGCAGCTTCCGTAATGGCATCCGCAGCGAAGGCCGGTGGCACAAAAATGACAGAGGTATTTGCACCTTCGGATTCAACCGCTTCCTTTACGGTATTAAATACAGGTAAATTTAAATGCTTTTGGCCACCTTTTCCAGGTGTAACACCACCCACCACAGGAGTCCCGTAGGCAATCATTTGTTCTGCGTGAAAGGTTCCTTCACTTCCGGTAAAACCTTGTACGATTAATCTAGTTTGTTTGCCAACAAGTACACTCATGGATATAAATTTTTACTTTTTATTGGGTTATTTGCCATTTTTGCATCTCTATAGTACTAACCCTATTTACAGGCGTTAAATATAGTATGCTTTACACTAAAATGTAGCCCTTATTTTCGATGAAATTGAGTTCTAGTGTCACTTAAATGACGGACAGTATACAAGTCATCATGAGAATAAATGATCGCAGTTTAGTTAGCAATTTCATTGATGTATTCTATGCTAAAGTCCAACACACGGTCGATCCCCAAAGTGGTATCGAGAGTTCGTTGCACTAACACAGAATCTGGTTCTAAACCAATTCCTTCGTAGAGGATTTTAGTTAGCGGATCAGCCACTTGCCAACGGGGTACCTTTAAGATCCATCCGTTTGGTAACTCTCTGGTCATTGGATTCCCGGATCCACCACCAGTAAACTGACCAACTACGTATACATTAGGTAAATGGCGTAAGGCAAGTACAAAATCCTCAGCGGCAGAAAACACACTGCGATCGGTAATGATTACAACAGGTTGTTCATAACTACGTTGTTTAGGAGTTAATTCATTAGAAATCCAACGACTGTATGAGTAATGTTCTGGGCCATTTCTGTATCTAATCCAACGTATACGGGTAAGGCTAGTTATTAATTCTTGTGCAATAATATGGGCATTTACATCGCTTCCACCACCATTGGTACGTACATCTAATATGAGTCCTTTGGTGTCTTTAGTAGATGATGCAATGATCTGGGCCAACTCGTTAAAAGGCTTCTCAGATCCTCTAAAACTTCCCAGGTGTACATATAAAATGTCCTGAATACGACCATAGCGGTATACACCAGACTCATCCTCTTGAAGCTGGTAGTTAAAATAGTTAGCGAAGATCACATTCCCATTGTAATCGGTTTGGTACCAATCGTAATATTGATATCTATTAAAGGGACTCTCTAGCACTATATGTCCGTCTTTTAGGCGATAAACCATTTGTTCAAGTAAATCAAATAACTCCTCTTGTGTACTTACGGAGTCTACTAAAGGGCGATAAATCTCGTAGTACTGATTCCAATTCACGTTCTTGTGTTGGAAATAAGGGTAGTAATCAGAAAATTCCTGCCAAAAATGGTCAAATACTTCTTCATTTGAAATGGTATCTCGCGGGTCATCAAACCTGCTCCCTATAAAGCTTTCACAAGAAATAAGTCCCAAAAGAAATACGGTTAGGTACAACAATTCCTTGCATCTTAAACCTGAAAATCCATTGGGTCTCAGACCCCGGTGAATTCTAATCCCCTTGAACAAATTCATAAATATACTCCAACACCAAACTGAATGGTGCTACTTTTGAAGACCTGCGGAAAGGGAATTCTATGGTATTTATGGGTAACAAATACGACATAGTTGTTTTCTTTTACTTGGGATTTAGGAGACCATTTAAGCTCCCATTGCCATTGCCTGGGGCTTGCTATGGGGCTCCATTGGCCTGTTTTAAGGATATTCCCAAACGTGGGCTGTTCATTAAATAGTTCTTCAGGATCAAAAACACTGTAGCCGGGTCTAAGGGTATATTGTAGCACCGGTAAGTTCAATGTCCATGTAATGGGGAGGGCTTGGTTAAGAAAATAATTACTTGAAATAAGTAGTGGAATACGAATGGCTCCAAATCCACTTTTCCGTCCATTATATGCGTTAGATTCCATAAAAAAGAAGGACTCTATTTGAAGCAATTGGGCTTCTAATCCACTTTGGATGCTCAGCTTGGAAAAAAAAGGAGTAGCTGGAAGCTCAGAATGTATATAAAAATTAAGATTGCGACTGTCCCAATAATTATTATGCCGGTTACTTAGACGCGAACGCCCGGTTTCCAAAGCGATGGTCGACGAGCGGGTTTCCTTGTTCCAATTATACCCTAGATGCCATTGAAGACCATTTCCTTCGTAGCTTTGATACGAAACAAGTGGGTCCGCGATTTGGGAGTTCATCAACCCGAGATGAACAGACCATTGCGCGTTGGTTACCGTACTCAAAAAAGGGAATAAACCTAAGATCAATAAGGATTGAAGCGCTAGTTTTGGGGATGCTAAATAGGATAACATAAATACTACTGGTTGATGTAAACGAGGCAGTGGTAAGGTATTTGGAGGATCTTCAAAATACTTCGAAAAATATATTTTCGCCCTGCCTTTAAACTCCTATTTTCAAGGTATGATAAGTGATGCTAAAAAAGAAGAAATTCGGGACGCAGCCGATATCGTGGAGGTGGTCTCCGATTATGTTACCTTAAAGCGCTCGGGGAGTGGTTTTACTGGATTATGTCCATATCACAATGAAAAATCCCCATCCTTTCATGTGACTCCTCGACTAGGGATATTTAAATGTTTTGGTTGTGGAGAGTCTGGAGATGTATTCAAATTCATCATGGATCAGGGAGGACTCAATTTCAATGAGGCGCTTCGCACCTTAGCGGATCGTTTTGGAGTGTACCTACCTCAAGAGCAAAGTAGTTATGAGGAGCAGGTATTTGAGCAGGAAAAAGAAGGTATTTTGCATGCACTGAAGTTTGCGGGTGTATTCTTTTATCGTTCTCTAATGGAGTTGGATGAGGCGCAAAAGGCTAGAAGTTATTTAGAGCAACGGGGCTATGGCAGCGACATTATCAAGCAATTCGGACTTGGGTATGCACCTAGTTCAGGTCAGGCTTTGATCGATGCAGCGCAGCAAGCTGGAATTGATCCGATGTATTTGTTAGGAGGGGATTTGGTTAAGCAGCGCACAGAATCTGAGGGAATGTATGATACGTTCAGAGGGCGTTTGATGTTTCCCATTTTTAACCCTACGGGCAAAGTGATTGCCTTTGCGGGAAGAGTATTAGGTAATGAAAAAACGGCCAAATACATTAATTCGGCCCAAACTAAGGTGTACAACAAAAGTGAGGTGGTGTACGGAGTTAATTTTTCAAAGAATCAAATTCGTAAAAACAAGGAGATGATTCTGGTAGAAGGGTACACGGATGTAATAAGTTTGCACCAACATGGAATAGATAATGTGGTGGCTAGTTCTGGTACGGCCTTAACACCCGGGCAGCTGCGTACGCTACATCGTTTTGGAGATACCTTAACTATGATCTATGATTCGGATGCGGCTGGGCAGAATGCGATGAAAAAAGGAATTTTACTTGCGTTGGAGGAAGGATTAGAGGTTAAGTTACTGGAGCTGCCCGATGGAGAAGATCCGGATTCTTTTGTGAAACAGTTTGGGAAAGAATCTTTTGATGATTTTAAGCATAAGAAAAGCCAAGATTTCGTTGATTTTTTACTAGCTAAGGCGGCAACGGAGGGGCGTTTGGAGGCGCCTATTTCATTAGCTAGAGTGATTAATGAACTTATTGAAGCGGTTGCACACATACCCGATACCATTCAGCGGCAGGTGTACATTCAGCATCTACACCAAAAGACACAGCAATATCGAAAGGGTACAGATCGTGAACTTTTCCAAGAGTTAGATCGGGCACTTCGTGAACGGGCGGTTCAAAAAGAGCGAGCACAACAGCGCCAGCGAAATCAAGAAGCCAGAAATAGACAAGGCAGAAATCAACAAGCTTCTAATCGTTTCGATGATATGGAAGGAAGCGGTGAATTAGGAAGAACGGTGCCAGATACGTCGGAACATGGTCACCCTGTTTACAGTGATGAAGATACAGGGCGGTATGCAGAGTTGGATCCAAGGGGATTTTTTGGGGATGGATTTCGGACTCCAGCCATTAAACAAGTGGCAAAGCCTCATTATGAAAAGGAGTTAATACGGATTATGATAAGTTTTGGACGCGATATGGTGGGTTATGTAGGCGGTTTAGCCAATGAAAAGCTGTTCGAAGACCAGGAATTACGTGTATTCTATTTGGATATCATAGAGCGGTATAAAGCCGAGGAATCCTTTGGGATAGAATATTATAGTAGGCAACAATCCCCGTACCCAGAACTGGTAGGGGATATATTTTTAGAAATCCATACGGCCTCTACTCGTCATCACGAAAAAACAGGCATTGAATTTAAAAAAGATAAAGACCCTTATCGGAGTGTTAAAGGTTGCCTAAAAGCGTTGGAAATTAATTATTTCAAACGAAAACGAGCGGATTTGGCAGAACGATTTAAATCGGCCGATAC
>ERZ802831.1187-NODE-1187-length-13033-cov-10.581_pt1 | contig 13033 bp, 10 predicted proteins | sample MGYA00345655_ERZ802831 | MGnify/ENA primary metagenome ERZ802831 (study PRJEB30503, sample SAMEA104212376) | marine metagenome | biome: Westerlies Biome; feature: [SRF] surface water layer (ENVO:00010504) within the epipelagic zone...; material: water...
AATCGCTGATAGACTCCCCCCCGTTTCCGCTGGAGCGGCCTCGCTAGAGTACTGTGCAACTTGCTTGCATGTGAACACCTGCGGTGCCGGCACTATAGTAGCAGTTAGGGCGTAAATTCTAACTTTCCTGGCCGAATTAGATTCAGAGAAATGAGTGGGCATAAAGGCCCGCATTTCTATACGTAATAAAGCGCCATTGGCGCCAGGTAAAAAATTAATAGCGAAGAAGTAGAGAAACCGCTAGCGGTACACACCGATTATAAGAATCGGAGGTGTATGAAAGACGGCATAAGAGCATCTAAAGGACATTTTTGAAAAGATAATCGATTGCTATCGGTTTATCTTCTGGACGCGAATGAACTAGCGTCCCTTAGACCTGCTGCCCGCCCTCTTTCTGGTCGCGGACTTTTGTCCGCAGTAAATACGCAGTAGATAAAAGAATTTATTAAAAAGCTTAGCGTCTAGGATATTGTTTATCGCGAAAGCATATACACGAACCTAGCCTGTACAACACAGAAATTGGCAGCGCTGAGTGAACATTAAAAGCCTATAGATTAATCCGTGGGCTTTCTTTTTCGACCAAGGGCGCATCGGCGTGCTGGGTCTGCGGATACTAAGACCGGATTGAATCTTTCATCACTACTTCGTCCATAACACTGATGTGCGCTTAACACGTCGGACGGAGAACACAATGAAAAGAATGCTAATCAATGCTCGCCAACCGGAAGAGGTTCGAATAGCTCTGGTTGATGGGCAAAAACTTTACGACCTAGACATCGAAAATCGCTCAAGAGAGCAAAAAAAGTCCAGTATCTACAAAGCCAAAATTACCCGTGTTGAGCAAAGTCTAGAAGCGGCTTTTGTTGATTTCGGGGCCGAGCGCCATGGCTTTCTACCAATTAAGGAAATAGGTCGCGAATACCAACAAAAAGGTGGGGACGGTATCCGTGAAGGTACAGAGATAATCGTACAAGTAGAAAAAGAGGAACGCGGCAATAAAGGTGCGGCACTGACTTCATACCTTAGCTTAGCGGGCCGATATATGGTCCTTATGCCGAACAATCCAAGGGCGGGTGGCATATCTCGACGTATCGAAGGCGATGATCGTGACGAGCTAAGGCAAGCAATGTCGCAATTGGAAATTCCCGATGGCATGGGCGTTATTGTGCGGACCGCTGGCGTCGGTAGAAGTAGCGAAGAATTAAACTGGGACCTCTCATACTTGCTGCAACTTTGGGAGGCGATAAAAAACGCAGGCGCCACCGAACAGACGCCGTCGTTACTGTACCAAGAGAACAGTGCGGTGCTGAGAGCAGTTAGAGATAATTTGCGTCCGGATATTGGCGAGGTCCTGATCGAGGGCGAAGCTGCCTTCGACGAAGCTTCGGCGTTCATCGCTCAGGTGATGCCTAACTACTCTGACAAAGTTAAGGCATACGACGATCCAATCCCGTTGTTTAGTCGTTATCAAATAGAAAGCCAGATTGAAACGGCCTACGAGCACACAGTTAAGCTGCCGTCGGGCGGCAGCATAGTCATCGACCCTACCGAGGCGTTGGTGTCAATCGACATCAACTCCGCACGCGCCACCAAGGGCTCGGATATCGAGGAAACTGCACTTAATACCAATTTAGAGGCTGCCGATGAGATCGCTCGACAGCTAAAAATACGCGACATAGGCGGCCTCGTTGTTATCGACTTCATCGATATGATGAACACGAAAAACCAGCGCGCGGTTGAAAATCGGATGCGCAACGCGCTGGAAACCGACCGAGCACGCATTCAGACAGGACGCATCTCGCGTTTTGGGTTAATGGAGATGAGCCGGCAGCGGTTGCGTCCGTCGCTTGAAGAGATCAGCACAGAATTGTGCCCACGCTGCAACGGCCAGGGAAGAATTCGTGACACGCGCTCCCTCGCTTTGGCAATCCTACGCGTTTTGGAGGAGGAATCACTCAAGGAACGCAGTGCAGTAATTCGCGTACAGGTGCCCCTCGCAATCGGCGCTTTTTTATTGAACGAAAAACGCCCGGATCTCGCTGAAATAGAAAAACACAGCAAGACCCACATCGTTATTATTCCTAATTCAAACTTGCAAACGCCCCACTATTTAGTAGAACGGTTACGCTATGACCACGTCGAAGAGGAGGGAGAGATTGCCAGCTATACCCTTTCGGAATTAGCAAATCAGGCTGCAGCCCAAGAACTGCCTGAGGAAACAGCGCTCCCGCAGCATCCCCAAGCGGCGGTAAAAGCCCAAATCCAAACTCGCGAACCCGCGCCCACGGTAAGCGTCGTGACAGATAAAAAGCCAGGTCTGCTAGGCAAGATATTTAAAAGTCTTTTCTCAGATGAAGTTATCGATCCTGATACCAAGAGCAACCGCGATAGAAACAAGGCGAATCGAGCAAATACCTCGCGCAATCCACGAAAGCGCAGAGATGAAGGCAACGGCGAAAATAATCGGAAACGAGAGCGGGTTAATAACCGTACGGAACAGGGTCGTAGCAATAACCAAGAGCGCGACGAAAAGCGCAAGACGAAGTCCGCGAATGAAGATCGTAGAAGTAACCCTCGACAAGCCGTTGGAACTCAGGAACGGGGCGATGCCAAGGGCAGGAATCGCAGCAAACCCGCACGTTCAGAACAACAACAGGAATTCGTCGCCACCCCACCGGGAGAGCGTCAACCCAGTTCGGAAGATTTGGCCAAGAGTAAACGCCAACCAAAGCGAGACCGAAGCGCCCCGCCCCGTGAAAAAGCGCAGCCGGCTCGCACAGAAAAGCCCCGTCAAGCGACCGAAACTGAAACGCCTGTCATCGATCAAGGCCCCGCTCTAACCGGCAGCGAGACTGCAACCGCGCCGGCTACCGAACGACCAAGCCGTGCTGGTAACGATCCGAGAAATCGAGGCAAAAACCCTGCCGCTGCGCTTGCTCAACCCGAAACGGGCCCTGAAAAAGCAACAAAAGAAAAGCCGACAAAGCAAAAACAAGACGATATCAGCCCACTTGAAACCACTGCTGAAGATCAAGTTGTAAGTGCCTCTGACAGCAATGAAGCGGCAATAGAATTGCCGCTAACCGAAGCCCAAGTTGACCAAGCTCAACCGCCCGGAGAAACAGTTCCCGAAACACTAAGTGTTACTGATAGATCATTAACAGAGGAGGAACCGGCGCAAGAGTCAGACTCAGGCGACGAGGACAAGCCCTCGATACAGGCAAAAGCGTTCGACGATAACGTCGAAACCGTTGAACCGGAACCTGTCATTGATGATCTGTCTGAGAAAACCTTAGCTGAGGCGGAAGCAGATACCACATCAGAGCCAAATGATTCATCTGAAACAGCGGGCCGAACCGCACGCGCAGCAAATGATCCGCGCGAAGTTCGTCGTCGCGAGCGCGAAGCCGAGCTCAGATCTGAAGGGGTCCAAGTTCCCAATGCAGATCAAAACGGCACGAACTAAGCCAAGACAGATGGCTCAACCTCTAGGCGAATAGCAAAAGCTTTATCGACACTGGCGCGCACATCAGACGCAAACTCAAAGATGTGCGCCGCTTCTGTCACATCATAATTCACCAATACCAGCGGCTGTTTGGCCCAGCAGCGGATCTGGCCCGCCTGCCTATCTTTCCAGCCGCAACGATCGATAAGCTGCGCCGCCGATAGCTTAGCGCCAACTTCGGTGCGAAAAACTTTTAGGCCCAATTTTTCGAAGTACGCTATCCGCTCTTCATTGATGATCGGATTTTTAAAAAAACTTCCGACATTAGGGTAGACGCTAGGGTCAGGCAACTTCGCCGATCGAATGTCAATCACCGCGGCAGCGACCTGCTTAGCGGTTAAATCCAGATCGCCTTGGAGGTAATTTGCCAGATCTGGATAATCAATTTGTATACGCGCAGCCTTCGATAAATTGAGCCGAATAGCCGTAATAACTTCTTCCTGACAGCGCTGGAAACGACTATTCCGGTAGCCAAAATCACACTCATCCCGGCCTAGCCAGCCCAGTTTGCCATCACCGTCAACTACCTGAACCGACTCGATAACATCAGCAAGCTCAACTCCATAGGCGCCTATATTCTGCACCGGTGCTGCACCTACTGAGCCAGGAATAAGCGCCAAATTCTCGATACCAAACCAATTCTGCTCAACACAATAGAGTACCAGCTCATGCCAGTTTTGCCCTGCACCCACTTCCAATTGCAGGTCCATACCCCGTTCATTAATAACGCCCAGCGCTTCGATAGCCATTACGCCAACAACGCCACTGACCTCGGGCATCGGTACGATATTCGAACCGACCCCAATGACCCGAAAGGATATTCCCTGCTTCTTGGCGAACTCTCGTGCCGCGAAAACATCCTCGAGATCGTTTAGCACGCAACCGAACTCCGCATAGCTTGTTAAGCCAAGAGTATTTGGCAGCGCCATATTTTCTATGAGGGTCATTACAGTTTTAATAGTCTAAATGTGAGATTGATTCGCTCTCGAACCGGGCGAGCAGTTTTCGCTAGGCAATGCCTTTGGCGGCCGTCAAAAAGCAATAATGATCCATGCTCTAAATCAACAAATTCACGCTTGCCGCTTCTCTCGGACTCAAAGCGAAAACGCCGCGGAGCTCCCAGGCTCAAAGACGCGATATTGCCAGCACATCCAGCCTCATCGTCGCGGTGCCATCCCATGTGCTGCTGACCATCGGCGTAGCGATTGAGCAGCAAAAAATTAAATTCCTGAGCGGCGACCGCTTGGATCCGATTACGCAGCGCCATAAGTTCGCTAGGCCAACCCTCTGCAATATGGTCCGTGCCGGTATAGCGATAATTGAGGCCTTCATCACCAAACCATGCCAGACGCCGCGGCGCTATTACGCGCCGCCCGAATATACTGAATGACTCGGTCGCCCACGCTACATTGCTCTCCTGCCGAAGCCAATCTAGACAATCATCCGCGTCGCTATAGGTTAAAAAATCTCGCTGGTAAAGCACGCTCAAAAGCCGCATAACAATAGTCGTAATGTATACTACAGCGCGCTACGAAACTAACGGGGAAATCCATTGAACATTGAAGGAAAACTAGCGGTCATTACTGGCGGAGCTTCCGGCTTAGGTCGGGCAACCGCAGAAATGATCATCGCCAACGGCGGCAAAGTCGCCATCCTCGATCTTAACGAAGATCTAGCAAAAGCAACTGCCGAAGAAATTGGTAATGCGTCCGCTTATCAAGTCAACGTCACAGACGATGCCTCAGTTACTGCAGCCATTACACAGATTCAAGCGGACCACGGTGCTATTCATATTAATGTGAACTGCGCCGGCATCGGAGCCGCGTCTCGCACGGTCGGACGCGAAGGCGCCTTAGACATCGCAAAATTCAATTTCATCATCCAAGTGAACCTGATTGGTACCTTCTCAGTACTGAGTAAGTGCGCCGCGATCATGCAAATGAACGAGCCAGAGGGCGAAGCATTGGAGCGGGGTGTAGTCATAAACACGGCATCGGTTGCCGCATATGATGGTCAAATCGGTCAGGCGGCCTACTCTGCAAGTAAGGCCGGGGTCGCGGGTATGACGCTACCAATCGCGCGAGATCTATCCCGTCAAGGCGTGCGCATTTGCACGATCGCACCGGGTATATTCAACACTCCAATGATGGCTGGCGCTCCGGATCAGGTGCGCGACCCGTTAATCGAAATGGTCCAGTATCCCAAACGACTCGGTTTGCCGCCTGAATTTGCTTCTTTAAGCAAGCAGATCGTAGAAAATGCCTATCTCAATGGCGAGACGATTCGCCTAGACGGCGGCATCCGAATGGCACCGAAGTAGCACCGCTACTGATCTTTCGCCGACCAGAGCGCGTTTACGCGCTCTAGGTCAGTCGGGGTATCAACACCACCCGGGACCCTCTCATCAGCATCTACAACCAGCAACTCATAGCCCGCTTGCAACCAGCGTAATTGCTCTAACATCTCGATTTGCTCCAACAAACTCGGACCTAAGTCAACAAATCTGCGCAACCCAGCGACTCGGAAAGCGTATAACCCTACATGCCGCCGAATTTTCTTGTCTGTAGCATAGTCAATCCAGTTTTCTTCGGATAAATACGCCTGCCCATCACGGGCATATGGAATATTGGCTCGGGAAAAATAAAGGGCGCAAGATCGATCATTAGTCACGACTTTGACCACATTCGGGTTTGAAAAGTCTGCGAACGTATCCAGTGGCTCAGCCACAGTTGCCATCTGTAGAGCTTGAGAAACGCGCATGCTCGCAATCAAACGATCAATGACTGAAATAGGAATCAACGGCTCATCACCTTGAACATTTACCACGATATCTTCATCAGGCCATGCATTTATTCGCGCGACCTCCATTGTCCTATCGGACCCGGAGCTGTGGTTCACATTAGTCATCACGGCGTCGAATCCGGCGGCCTGGACCGCTTGCTGAACACGGGGATCATCCACGGCGACGGTAACGTCATTGGCAATAGTAGCTGCAGCTCTTTCTGCAACCCGGACCACCATGGGCCGCCCTCCAATGGGGGCTAGAGGCTTGCCTGGCAAACGCGAGGAGGCAAAACGTGCTGGAATCACTATATGCACACGCATAGATCTATCCCAATCCTAGGCGTTCGGAGCGTGGCGCGAGCCCCTTATCTAATAACAGTAAATCCAGCGAAGAACTAATGTCGTCATCAAAGCTTAACTCGATCCGAAGCGCCCACACATGGACTAAGTCCAATTCGAGCTCGCGCAATTTCACGGCATCTTTCTCTGTACAAACGACGGGCAGAGCATCGGCAAATACAACTTCCTCGCCGGAATAATTGTGATGATCAGGAAATTCACGCAAATCAGCAGATAGTCCTAGCGATTGTAACGAATGCATAAAGCGCAGCGGGTTACCGATCCCACAGAGCGCGTGCACGGATTTGTTTTTACTTAAAAAATCTTCTGCAGACAGAGCCAGACCGGTCGCTACGTTAACGAAATCAAGAGCTTTAGCGTGCATGATAATCTCATCTGCCCTCAAGCCGGTCTGACAGCCGTTAGAAACAACCCAATCTACTACTTCAAGTCGCGACCGAGGCTCTCTCAGGGGCCCGGCAGGCATGAGCCTGCCATTACCCAGCCCGCGCGCACCGTCTACCACCGCTATCTCGATATCTCGCTCCATAGCATAGTGCTGCAAACCATCATCACTCACGACAATATCGCAGCCTTCATCAATGAGCATGCTCACGGCCTTGGGCCGATCAGCGGCAACCGCGACCAAACATTGCAGGCGACGACGCATCAGCACGGCCTCATCGCCATAAAGAGCCGCATTGCCGTCCGTGGGCACCAACGAACCCGCTCGACTGGCTCGACCTCTGTATCCACGCGTAACGACGCCCGGGGTAAACCCACGCCGCTGTAACTGTTCAACAAGCCAGATAACCATCGGCGTTTTGCCAGTACCGCCCACAGTAATATTACCCACAACAATAACCGGCACAGCAGCACTACCCACTAAGCGCGCCTTCTGCTGCCGCGACGCTTTGAGTCGACCGGCGAAAAAACCATACAGCCAAGACAGCGGCATCAGCAGCAGCGGCCAGCGAGCGTTACCGTACCAAGCCCCAGTTAGAACAGACGCAGAACGCGAAGCGTAATCGCCCATGAATGGTACCAACTGGGCGCTGCTAGGCACCGCTCGAGATTGGAGCTCAGAATCTGCCGCCAGCGCCGACCCCGGTGCATCCTGAAATTGCGCAGCGTGCAAACTCGCATACTGGGCGCCTAAATCGAGCAACTGTTGATGGGTACCTTCCTCCACAATGCGGCTGCTTTCCAATACGACAATTCTGTCTGCCGATTCGATCGTTGATAGCCTATGGGCGATTACCAATGTAGTGCGGCCCTCCATAACCTCTACCAAGGCCGCTTGAATGTGCTTTTCTGATTCATTGTCTAAAGCCGATGTCGCTTCATCCATGATCAATACCGGCGCATCTTTCAGAAGCGCCCGAGCGATCGCGATTCTTTGTCGCTGCCCGCCCGACAACAAGACACCGTCATCTCCAACCATCGTGTCTAAACCATGCGGCATAGCCGCAATAAATTCATCGGCATGGGCCCGCCGAACCGCTAAATTAATCGCGTCATCATCAACATCAGCCAAATCACCGTAAGCAATATTGTTGCGCAATGTGTCATTAAACAAAGTTACCTGCTGAGTAACTAAGGCAATCTGTTCGCGCAAACTAGTCAGTTGGATATCGTTTATGTTGACATCGTCAAGACTGATAGCGCCTCGGCTTACGTCGTAGAACCTTGGCAGCAAACTGGCCAAGGTAGATTTACCGCTGCCTGAACGTCCAACCAACGCCACCTTCTGTCCTGCTGCTATTTCCAGATTAATGTTTTGCAACACGTCAGGCCCGTCATCTTGATAGCGAAAACTTACGTCCTGTAAACACAGCCGACCTTCAGCTCGGGCAATTGCTCGCGCACCGTGATCGTGCTCCACCCCCGCATCAAGCTGCGAGAACACATCCTCTGCCGCAGCGATACCGCGCTGCAATTTGGCATTAATCTCTGACAGCTTGCGTATCGGTCGGCCCAACATGCCCGCCCAACTTAAAAACATAACAGCCTCGCCGCCACTCAAAGCGCCGCCCACATCAGGCCGATAAAGCAGCAAAATCAGTGAGCACAGCGCGACAGCAATAATGGTTTCATTCAACTGCGAGCTAAACACTCGCGTCATCGCCATCTTCAAATTCTGCTGACGATTTATCCTGCTGGCACGATCAAAGCGACTTTGTTCGTACCGCTCGCCGCCGAAGGTTTTAACAACCTTAAATCCATTTACCGCCTCAGAAACCACATGGGTCACGTCCCCCATCGAGTGCTGAATACGTTTTGCAATGCGCCGAAAGCGGCCACTAGCGAACATCACAACTAACGCCAACAGTGGCGCTGTCGCAATAAAAATTAGGGTTAAGCGCCAATTCAGAGCCAACATAAACCCAACAATTACGATAACCTTTAGTCCATCTTGCACCACCGCTCGAATAGCGTCTGTGCTGGTGTCTCGCAGTTGCGTAACCGTGAAGGTAATACGAGAAACAATATGTCCCTGGGCATTAGCATCGAAATAATGCGTCGGCAGTCGCAACAGTTGTTCGAACAACTGCTGACGCAAGTTAAACACCATATTGAACGAAACTTTGGCCATCACACTTTCACCGATGACCGTACCAACAGCGCGAAGCCCTGCAGCACCCGCCATCAAGAGCGGGATTGTTGCCGCAGCCCTGGCCTCTTCATTATCCCATTCATCAATTAAGTTGCCGAACAGGCGCACAAAATAGCCCTCTGCTCCCGCGGCGAGTAAAAATCCGAGTACGGAAATACCAAACAAAAACCAATAGGGTGCTAAATAACTCAGCAGACGCTTGTATGTATCCCAATCAGAATGAGCCATTACTATTTCTTCAATTTTTACCGCGAGTATTCAATCGCACATCGCTTATGCCTGCCATACGGCAAATATCCATCGCTTTGATTACGAAGCGGTAGTCAGTGGCCTCGTCGACATCTAATCTAATCGATGCCGCATCCGAGCCATACGCGCCGAGCTGACCCTCGAGGACGCTCGCAAGCATCTCTATATTAGCGTCAGGATATATCTCACCGGCAACTGAAAAAGCACCTGCCGCATCGATAACCATTATCAACTGCTGTTCATGGGCATTGCTGGCAGCGCTGTTTGATTCTGGAAGCTTGATCGAAATTTCCCGATTGACTACGAACGATGTCGACACCATAAAGAAAATCAACAGCAAGAAAATCACATCAATAAGCGGCGTTAGCTCTAAAGCAGCTTCATAACGACGGCGGCGCCTAGCCATAGTCATTCGTCCGCGCGCTCCGCACACAACTGCATACTCCAGCGTTGACTGGTCTCATCCAGCATTACCAATAACGTGTCGACCTTGCGTAAGAGCAGTCGGTGTGCGATCAGCGTAGGTATTGCAATCGATAACCCTGCAGCAGTGGTAATGAGCGCCGTGGAAATCCCACCAGCTAATGCCGCGGTCTCACCGGAGGCAGACACAACTGAGGTGAAGACGTCGATCATGCCGACCACCGTACCCAAAATACCTAGCAAAGGGCTAATTAGCGCAATAATTCCTAATGCCGTGAGATAAGTTTCAAGATCGTGGCCGACGCCGGCCAGCGCAGCTTCCCTTGCATTTTCCATATTATCGCGATCGCACTGATCTAAAACCGCCAATACTGCCCCTAAGGGGGAATGGTTATGTAACTGCTCACGGGACTCTGGGTCGCTTAAAACCTGCCTAAGTTGTGGAAGTGTTAACGCCAAAAGTTCCGGTGGAACGACTAGTTCTTCGCGCAGCGACCAGTAACGCTCCACACAAATAGCCGCAGCGACCACACTACAGCTCAGAATCGGCAACATTAACCAGCCGCCGGCTAAAATGACATCAATCACGATAACGTCCGACCTGCCGCATTCATTGTTACCAACTGCAACCTCGCGCACTGATTGGCCAAGCACTGTGCACTAAGCCGTCGTCTTCCAGTACCCAGTAATAATCGTGCAAATTGACGGTCGGATCACAATGGGGAGCTGCAAATCTCAACACCTGCCCCAGTTGCACCTCCTGCTGGCCCTCCCCTAAGAGCAACACGCCATGCTCGTCGCCAGCAAAGCGATACTCAACGCCAGGCAAATCGTCACATATTGGATTTACCGAATCAGAAGCAAACGCCTTATAACCGCCATCGACTGTGATGGTCTTGGACTGTGGTTGACTGATCGTGCTGCAGGCAACGGTCAAGGCAAGCTCAAAATCTTCAAAACGACTGCCTCCCGCACTGGCCAAGACTCGGTACTCTTCATCCATGAAGATGTAGCTGCCTACTTGAATATCCGTTAGACGCTCTACTAGAACGTCGACATCGTAAGTCCCGGTGCCGCCGCCGGTAACAATGTCCACCGGGATCCCTTGCTGTTCAAGCGCGGTGAAAAATTCATCTAATCGCGACCAAGAAACTAACGACTTTTCTCGTCGCTTTGCATATTCTTCGATGTGCATAAGGTGGCCCGCATAATGCTGAATACCCCGAAACGCAAACCGCTCGTCGCCCATCATGGCATCAATTAGCCGCAACATGGTCTCTACCTCGCGCGTCCCCGTTCGGCCCATACTGAGATCGATATCAACCAGCAAACCCAACCGCCGATCAGCATCAATTGCGCCTTGCAAAGCCGCTAAGCCCTGAACGGAATCCACCACCAAAAGAAGTTCACGACCTGCATATTCTCCGAGCAAAGCATTTAGGGCCTGCGCCTTCGCTGAAGTCGCAATGGGCGAAGTAATCAGAACTGAGGGAATACCAGCGCCAAGCATAATTGCGGCCTCACTGATTTTGGCCGCGCATATCCCAACTGCGCCCAAGTCAATCTGTAACTGAGCTATCGCTGGACACTTATGCGTTTTACTGTGGGGCCGAAACCCTTTGCCTGCAGCGCTCACATGATCGGCCATTTTGCGCATATTCCGCTCCATGGCGCCTCGCTCCAACACCAACGCTGGCGTCGGCAACTGCCCTAACTCGACGGGCTTATCCAGGGAAACCGGCGCACTGCTGCGGGCGGCGACTTGACTGAGCGCATATGTAATCGACATCGGTTGACTAACCCATTTGTTGGTAGCAAAAATTTGTGGCTTCGACAAAGCCTTCAACGGAACCACAGTCGATACGCCGACCCTTAAATTTGTAGGCCAAGACGTTACCCTGCTGAGCTTGTTGCAGTAAGGCGTCAGTAATTTGCACCTCACCGTTTCGACCGGCAGGGATCCGCTCAAGAATATCGAAAATATCAGGCGTCAGAATATAGCGCCCAATAATTGCTAAATTACTCGGCGCCTGCTCGCGATCGGGCTTCTCTACCATATCGTTAACCCTTATCAGGTTTTCATTTATCGCCTCGCCAGCAATAACCCCATACCGATCAACCTGATCAGCAGGCACCTCTTCAATGGCAACAATACTGCACCCATACTCCTCATGGAGAGCTGACATCTGCCGCATCACACTTGGTTCGTCTGCTGATGTTAAACAAAGGTCGTCCGCAAGGATGACCCCAAAAGGCTCATCACCAACGATTCGTTTGCCGCTCAGAATCGCATGGCCAAGACCCAACATTTGGCGCTGTCGCGTATAGGAGAAAGAGCACTGATCTATGAGACTACGGATGCCAGCGAGCGCCTCTTCTTTACCGGTTCCCGCAATAGAGCTTTCCAATTCAAAATTTATGTCAAAGTGATCTTCTATTGCCCGCTTACCGCGCCCAGTAACAAAACAAATATCTGTCAAACCAGCATCGGCCGCCTCTTCTACACCGTACTGGATCAGCGGCTTGTCTAATATTGGCAGCATTTCTTTGGGCATCGCTTTGGTTGCCGGTAGAAACCGGGTGCCGTAGCCCGCCACAGGAAATAGACATTTTTTTAACACGCCGGTGCAACCTCTTTTTTGTCTGCGCAGGCGCTATGTTAGCTGGAATGCGGTCTTAGGTGCGATACTTAACAGCGCGGTATTAATTAGCTCTTTGGGTGTGCGACCTCGTCAGCCAACTTCAACGCCGCCACGAGATGCTGACAGATTAAAACACCGGTGCTCTTTCGTTGCCGATAAGTGCGTTTTGACGAGCGAGATTGGAGCGAGTGCGCTAAATCCATCGCGGAATTGAGATGCTGAAGTACCGGATCAGCGGCCTCTGTGGCGTTAGCCCCAAGTTCTGAGCCGCCGAAATCGCTTGGGGGTTGCAACGCGCGCACCCAAGACCCCGTAAGTTGCCGTTGCAACTGATTACGCTTGGTGCCCTCGATAACCGGGTATCTATTATCTTCAGGCCCAGAAAATAAGGGCAGAGTTGCGCCCAAAGGCGTATCTGGCTGCCCAGCGTTGCTAGGCTCTGAAACTACCGCCGTGCCTACATTTGCGCAGGCA